>Ga0181528_10000172_pt1 | contig 59255 bp, 49 predicted proteins | sample PEATcosm2014_Bin_47_FD_119742 | JGI IMG/M metagenome (GOLD analysis project Ga0181528, IMG submission 119742) | Peatland microbial communities from MTU Mesocosm Facility, Houghton, MI, USA - PEATcosm2014_Bin10_10_metaG | ecosystem: Environmental > Terrestrial > Soil > Wetlands > Peat | place...
AGATACTGTGACCTTTGGCGGCGGGGCGGCGTCCACCTTCTCCGGCAATATCTATGCCCCCAACTCGAATCTGGTGCTGGGCAACGGTACCGGCACTTCAACGCTCAGCTCGAATATCATCGCCAATACGATCATGGTGATCGGGGGGTCAACCATATCGAACAGCTATACTCCCCCCGCTGGACCTGCGGTTGCCGGAAGTGTCAATATCGTGGAGTGAAAGATGAAAGATCGAAGCGTGATGATTTCTAGGCGGCGCCGGACGCGAAAGGGCGGGTTGATCGCCCGCTGGAGAGCGATCCGGGAGGATCAAGGCGGGGCGCTGGTCGAACTGGCGATCGTCATGGGCTTTCTTCTTGCTCCCATGCTGCTCGGAGTCATCGACATCGGCAGCCTGGTCTATGACTCCATCGAGAACACGAATGCCGCCGATGCCGCAGCTGAATATGCCGCGCAGTATTACATTGCTACCGCAACGCCGGGTCCGAGCGCGCTTCCCACTCTCGCGCAGGTGACCACCGCCGCCACCAACGAATCGCCGGAGCTGCAGCACTTTCTCAAGTCCGGCACCACCTTCACGGTAACAGCGGCTACCGGCTGCGGCACCGCCGCGCCTCTCTATACCGGCGTAAGCGGATTGACGCCGCCAACCTGCGCGGGCGCCAATCTCCCCTATGTGCAGATTACGGCGCAGTCGACGGTTGTGCCCCTGGTTCACTTCTCTGTGCTGGGCGGATCGATGACCTTGTCAAATACCGCAACGATTCCTCTGGTGAAATAATGACGTCAGAACACGCAATGCGACAGAAGACAAGCGGTGCGGGAAGAGGCATCGGCCGCCTTCTCCGCTCGATGGTATCGGGAGTTTTCACCGCCTCGCAACGCAATCGCGGCAGGCGCTTGCTCCGTGAGGAAGAGGGAGCGGAGATGGTGGAGTTTGCCATATCCGCCGTGGTTCTGTTCACCTTCGTCTTCGGCATCATCGAGTTCTGCATCGTTCTTTTCATGTTCAATACTGCTGCCGAGGCCGCTCGCGCCACCAGCCGCTGGGCCAGCGTCCGCGGAACCGATTGCAACAACCCCGGCATCACCGACGGCACCTGTCCGGGTGGCGCCGGAGCCACCGGAGCAACCGTACAAACTGCCGCGCAGACCTTTCTGAAGAACATCCCCGGTGCTGGCGGCATGACGGTGACGCTGCAATGGTGTACAGCCGCTGGAGCTTGCGGTACAACGAATCTCGGCGCGGGAGCCGCCACCTCACCCAACACCGTACAGGCAAAGGTCTCCTATACCTTCGCATATGTCCCTTTTGTGACCAGGAATCCCCTGACCGTCTCCAGCACCTCGCAATCGGTGATCTGGTAGTAGCGCGGGAGAGCTGTCTCCAGTGGCCGAGGCGCTGCCTATCTTACGGAAATTTATTCTGAAGCTTCACGCCGGCCGTGTCAGTATTTTGGCCCTGAAGAGGCGCAGATAAAGATAGACCGCCAGTTGCAGCGCAATCGCTCCGCAGCAATCCAGCAACACATCCCAAGGTGTGCCGGTGCGGTTCGGCAGGTAGCTCTGATGCAATTCATCCAGGCTGGCGATCAGGGCGGTACCCAGCAGTGCGAGAAATGCGTCTTTGAGGAAGGAGAGGCCGGGCAGGCTCATCCACCAGGCGCGCAGCCAGGCCAAGCCAATCAGCCCATAACCGAAGAAGTGGCCGCACTTGCGGATCAGGTGATGAATTACCGCCCATCGAGCATTTGCCACCGGCCCGAAGAGATGCTCCCAGAGCCAGCGTAAGGGATGACTGGTATGGTCGGCGCCGAACCATTTTGTGGATTCCAGAGCAATGACGCCGATTCCCACGGCAACCGGCAGCCACGCGCTCAGCCAGAACCGCAGACAACGGCGGCTACTCGACATGATAGTTGGGCGCCTCGCGGGTGATAATCACGTCGTGGACGTGGCTCTCGCGCAGCCCCGCTCCGCTGATGCGAACAAATTGCGCCTTCTCCTGTAGTTCGGCGATGGTCTTGCAGCCCAGATAGCCCATGCCGGAGCGCAATCCGCCGACAAGCTGAAAGACCATCGACTCCAGCGGTCCGCGGTAGGGCACGCGGCCCTCGATGCCCTCTGGAACAAACTTGGCCAAACGGTTGCCGCTGGCGCGCTCGCGCTGGACCACACTCTCCGCCCCGGATTCCGCGCTGGCCAGATCGGCCGTGCTCTGGAAGTAGCGCTCGCCGGAGCCCTGGCTCATCGCGGTCAGCGAACCCATGCCGCGATAGCTCTTGAAGCTGCGTCCCTGATAGAGAATCGTCTCGCCGGGGCTTTCGTCCACGCCGGCAAAGAGCGAGCCAATCATGATGGAACTGGCGCCGGCCGCGATGGCCTTGGTGATTTCACCTGAATACTTGATGCCGCCATCGGCGATTACCGGAATTCCATGCTCGCGCGCCGCCCGCGATGCCTCGGCTATCGCGGTAATCTGCGGCATTCCCGCACCAGTTACCATACGCGTCGTACAGATCGATCCTGGACCGATGCCGACCTTGATTGCGTCGGCTCCGGCGTCGATCAGCGCCTTTGCGCCCTCGTAGGTAGCCACATTGCCGGCCAGCAGGCCCACATTCGGGAAGAGCTTCTTCACTTCGCGCACTGCATCCAGCACCCGCGACGAGTGCCCATGCGCCGAGTCGATGGCCAGCACATCCACGCGCGCCCGCACCAGTTCCGCAGCCCGCTCCAGATAGTCTCCCGTTGCTCCGATCGCTCCGCCCACGCGTAAACGGCCTTTTTCGTCCTTGCTGGCGTTGGGATACTTCAACTTCTTCTGAATGTCCTTGACCGTGATCAGACCCTTCAAGTTGTACTGATCGTCCACGACCAGCAGCTTTTCCACGCGATGCTGGTGAAGGATCTGCTCGGCTTCTTCCAGAGTGGTCCCCACCGGCACCGTGATCAGATTCTCCCTGGTCATCACCTCGCCGACGGGAATGTCGGTGCGCGTCTCAAAGCGCAGATCGCGGTTGGTCAAAATGCCCACCAGCCGCTTGCCCTGCGTCACCGGCACGCCGCTGATCTTGTAGCGGCGCATCACTTCAAGAGCGTCGCCGATCATCTGATCAGGTTCGATCGTGACCGGATCCACAATCATCCCGCTCTCCGAGCGCTTCACCTTGTCGATCTCACCTGCCTGATCGGAGATGGTCAGATTGCGATGTACGATGCCGATGCCGCCCTGCTGCGCCATCGCAATCGCCATCCGCGATTCAGTCACAGTGTCCATCGCCGAGGAAAGCAGCGGCGTATTCAGCGAGATCTCGCGGGTCAACTGGGTCGACGTGCTGACCTGTGCGGGCACAACGTCGCTGTAAGCGGGCACCAGCAACACATCGTCGAAGGTAAGGGCTTCTGTCAGATTCTCGGTTAGCATAATTTTTGTTGGCTCCTGCCGGACCACGGCTGAATCTGGCGCGGCAAAGGCTTCCATCTATTGTAACGGAGCGGGCAAGCGGGGGTAGATCCCCCGTTCCAAATGGCAGAAACGTCAACGCGCGCGGGCATCGTTTGGCAGGCGTTCGAGGATGCCCAGCTTGCGCGCCATGCCCTCGGAGATGCGCATCGGGATGAATTCCTCGTTGCCGAGGGTGAGCACGACAAAGCTCATCCAAAAGTATTTTGTTCTGCCGAATTGAATTTCATTCCACGGAATGCGAAGCGGGGGATGGCCGAGGCGAAAGAAAAACAGCATGAACAGATAAAGGGCATCTTCGGCAGCGGTGATGCGGATGAAATTGTCGTATTTCACGCCGAAGCGCATCCTCACACCCAGCAAAGTAAACCGGAGGCTTTTGGTTTCGCCGTAAGGTTCGGACTGCTTCTTGAAGCGCCGGGTTAGCGAATGCCAGCCGCTCAGGAAGCTGAGGAAATAGCAAATTGCGCACCAAAGGATTACGAAAATGATCGCAATACCGTAGGGGGTTCCCAGGAATTCATTCAGATGATCTTGCATCGCATCCGTCTCTCATTCGACATTCAGCGGCCGTCAAGCCAAATCTGCGCAGCATGGCTCAACCTCGCCAATTCACGGATACTAACAGGATGATCCGCCGCCCTCAAATACAATTTGCAGGCGCCCATCCTTGATCTCGTAGGCATAAAATCGCTGTCCTTCCGGATCGCTCTCGGTCGTGATCAGGAACTCGCGCCCGTTCTTCAGGCGGATGACGCCCAGCGCGCCTTCCACCGTGTCGCCAGCTTCGCCGCCGTTCTCGTTCCAGCGCATGAGATCGAAGTTTCCATCCACGATCCGTCCAACAGCAAAGACAATTCCGAGCTGGCGATGAGCGGTCGAGTGCCTCTCGGCGACAAAAATCGTTTGCCCTTCGATTGCAACTTTGCGGACTCTAACTCCGGTGAAGTTCCGCACCTTCTCCGCGCCCAGAGCGAGCAGGCCCTTGCGAACGATCGCCAGTTCCGCTGCGGAGACGCTCTGCCATGCCGGTGCAGCGGCGAAGAGGCCGGGGCTGTCGGCTGCGATGGCAGTGGTGCCAATGCCCGGAGCGCTCAAGAGACCTGAAGATGCGAAGTCGTAGCAATCGCCGAGTTTCGGGAGCGCCTTGACCTGTACGGTTGTTCCTCGACCGGGTGAGGTAACAATGGTGTAGGTCTTGGGGCGATTCAGGTACTGATTGAGAAATAGTTTGCAGCCTGGGGCATCTCCGCCGGCGTCAGTGCTGTTGTCTGAGCTGCACTGACGGGTCGGATCAATCCACTCTCCCGAAGCAGTAACTGCCACCAGAAATTCGACGGGCACACGCGGCGCTTTGGCGGTTGGCCACCCCCCGACCGTACCGGCCAGGGATCCCCAATCCTTGACGACCGCGAGCAATGCCGAGGAGCTTTCCTGTCTTGATGCGGCGGATGAAGTTGGCGCACCTGTTTGTGGATGGAGCGGCAAGGAAAGCGTCAGTGGCGATGCAAAGAGAACGGCATAGATCAGACGCCTGAGTATCTTTCCAAGACGGCACATGAAGTCACACTCCCACCGGAAACGGCTTGGGGCTGGAATAATACGACGAGATCAGCCATCAGGCAGCCTGGGAGACCTTCTTCGCGGCCTTGAGAAGCACGCGCAGCGCATCATTCACCGCGTCTGCATCGGGGAAGGCTGCGGCCACATCGGGAGCAATGGGCACCATAATTACATCGCCCTTGAAGCGGCCCGCGTATTTTCCTCTGATGCCACCGGTCATATCGTACTCCGGCCGCATCGTATCCTTAAACTTCGTGGATTTAGTCGTTTTCATAGGCATATCGTTCGCTCCTTGTTGGCAGCCTTGCGCTGATGATGCGTAATTCGTCCGGGTCTTCCGTGTGGGCAACCAGAACAAGCCGGTGTCTGAATGATAGCCCAAGTGTGAGGAATCTGTTTTCTGCAGTGGAGTGGTCTGGGTCTCTTTTGGTTACTGAGAGAGGATCATCCAGAGCAGTTGCTGCTTCCTCAAATGCAATATCGTGCTTGCGAAGATTTGCCAATGCCTTGCGAGGATCCCATCGTACCTTTGGCCCTTGCATGGATTCTTGCCTGACCATCTTCCTCACACTCCCACCGGAAACGGCTTGGGGCTGGACTCCTCGTCGGTGTTGGCTCCGCCGGAGCGCCAGCGCTCGAAGCGGCCTTGCAGCAGGCTCATCAATCCGGTGTACCAGTAGCCAATCACAAACAAAATCAAAAACGGCGCGGTGAAATAGTTATGGTTGGAAAAGGTGTAGAGGATCGCGGCCAAAAAATAAAAGCCGATCAAGAGCTCGATCCACGGCGTCAGCTTCAGCCGCTTGCGATACTTCGAGGCCTGCGACTTCTCGCCCTTCTTGGCCACGCGGTACTTGGGCGTGCGCACAAACGCGCTCTTGATGCCGAAGAGCGCCTCCATTACCGCTTTGGTGTTCGTCACCGTAAGTCCGATTCCCAGAGCCATCAAAAATGGCAGATAAAGAAATGTCTTCCACCAGCTCTTGGGAAAGAGTTCGCGCTCGGCCATCAGATAAAAAACGCCAATCGATGCCGTCGAGGCCGTGAAGAGCGGCACGTCGATCAGCAGCATCTGAAACCAGCCCTGATAGAAGCGGCAGATCATGGCCGGCAGCAGCAGCACAGACATGACGATCATCAGCGGATAACTCAAGTTGGCCGTCAGATGATAGACGGCTTCGATCTTGATCTTGCGCGGCACATTCGACTTGAACATCATCGGCAGCACTTTGATGCTGGTCTGGATCAATCCCTTGGCCCAGCGCGCCTGCTGCGTTTTGAAGGCCGTCATCTCGATGGGCAGCTCCGACGGGCACTCGACCTCCGGCAGATATTTGAATCTCCAGCCGGCCATCTGCGAGCGGTAGCTCAGGTCGGTGTCTTCGGTCAGCGTGTCGTGCTGCCAGCCGCCGCCGTCGCTGATCGCCTTGATGCGCCACATCCCCGCCGTGCCGTTGAAGTTGAAGTAATCACCGGTGCGGACCCGCGCGCCGTGCTCGATGATGAAGTGCCCATCCAGCAGGATCGCTTCGATCTGCGTCAGCATACTGTAGTCGCGGTTCATGTGCGCCCAGCGCGTCTGCACCATGCCGATCTCCGGCTCGGCAAAGTGGTGGATCACTTTCATCAGCCAATCGGCCGGCGGCACAAAATCCGCGTCGAAGATCGCCACATATTCGCCTTTGGCCACCTTCAGCCCCGCATCCAGCGCGCCCGCCTTGAAGCCATGGCGATTCGTCCGATGAATGTATGCGATCGGATTGCCCAACGCCGCAAAGCGCGCCACAATATCCGCGGCCACCTGCTGGGTCTCGTCCGTCGAGTCGTCCAGAACCTGAATCTCCAGCCTGTCTTTGGGATACTCCATCGCGCAGACCGCCTCGATCAGCCGATCGATGACAAACTGCTCATTGAAGATCGGCAACTGAACCGTCACTCTGGGCAGCTCATCAAAGTGCTTGGGCGGATTGGGATCGTAATTTTTCTTGTACTTGAAGTACAGGTAACACATCGTATAGCGATGCACGCCATAGATCGCCAGCACCAGCATCACGGCAAAGTACGGCAGCAGCACCGCAGCGTCAAACCAGTTCCAGTGGTAGAGACCGGTGAAGGTCCGGTCGGCATTCAGCATGGCCTTGATCTGGTGGCGAAGCCCGTTCTGCGGGGCAAATAGCAGAAGCGCATTGAGGCGCACGGGCAACTCGGCCAGCACTCTGGCGGCAAGATTTTGGCAGGCAACGGGCGCGGCGATCAAGGCGGGCCTCCACGGAAGAGATAACAGTTATTGTAGCCGCTGGAGGCTGGCGCTGGATGGACTGGGCAACACGGGCGTGGCGCTGCCACATTTGCCTTTAGAAAGGGTGAAGTTGCTTGGGAGTCCTCAAACCTTCAGAGAAAAGTCGTTCGCAATATTTTCACTTGACTGACCCACTGCCCGCGAAATAATTACTATGGTTTTGGAGGAGCTTTGCATTGAGACGAGCAGCGGTTACTTTGGTAAGTTTAATGGGATTGGCTTTCATTCCGTTGTTGGCTGTTTCACAGACACTCCCACGTCCGCCAAACATGATGGAAACGCTCAACAAAGAAGCGGAAGCCACCAATCCCGACGGAATTCATGCCTATAGCGAGGACCTGATTCAGATGCTCGCTGGCGTTCGTGGCGGGGGAGCTGCCTATGCCGGCTCACTGACTGACCGTTTGGCGCGAGCCGAGTTGGAGGCCAGAAGCGGAAAACGGAAACTCATCTCTGAAGCGGATATTGCACAGGCATTTAATACGTTGATGAAAGAAATCGGCGCGTCAGATTCTTTCACTGCGGACATAAATGCAGTTCATAACAATCGAATGGCATTCGAAAGCACATTGCCCGCAATGAATTCGCAGAAAAAGAATGGGAGTTACTGTAACCCTGGCGAGGCGGTTTATGTCCTCGAATTGATGATTGAAAATGTAGGCAGACCTCGCACGCCAACTCCGGATGCTGGTCGCGATACTTTCGTTGCAGGAATCAATCCGCCAGTCCGTGTGCACTTAGAGTTATTTTCCGCAAGACATTCCAAATCCGAGGTCAAAGAGGTTTTTAATCGTTTGTTCAATGCTTTCCAAATTTGACTTATCAATAGGAGTAACGAATGAACGATCGCAGCATCATCCTCGCGTGTATCTTCATTTCGCTGCCTTTATGACTTATTGGATGCCGCATCTGGAATTTGAGAAAGGAGCATAGGATGCATGTGAAATCCGCATTAGTAAGATTCTCGTTCTTCACACTGGTTTTCATGCTTTCGTGCCGTGGGCTGCTGGCGGGACAGCAGCCTTCAGGACGCGCCTATTCCACACCCGATCTATTCAATCAGGAAGCTCAGGCCTCCGATCCCGCTGGAATTCACAAATACAGCAGGGACCTGATTGGTTTGATTGTACCCAAACAAGTGGACGAAAAGTATATTGACACACTCTCTGACCGCTTGGCTAGCGCGGAACTATTGGTGCGGCGGGGAAAGGGAAAGCTCATTCCAGAGGCAGATGTTGTGCGTGCCTACAATGACTTGATGAGGAGAATTGGGGCGCCTTCCTCCTTCAAAGCGGATGAAGCTGACTTGCGAATGTTTAGAGCCCACAGCATAGATGTGCCGTCCTTAACTGCGCTGATCTCAGCCAATCGAAATGAAACTTACTGCAATCCCGGCGAGGCCGTCTATCTGCTTTATACTTTGCTGTCCTACAATGGAGCTTCCCGGGAAGATCTTCTGGATGAAGTAGAGACCCTAAGACACGATGAGGCAGCTCAACCCAAAGTCGGAAGCGTGGCCCCGGTGGGTGCGATTTCATTTACCACAATCAAGATGAGTGACCAAGCCAAAGGTCGTCTTTCCCTTTATTCCGTGCAACATAACCGCCACGCCACAATCAAATTATTCAATCACATGGCCCAAACATTACATTTCTAACGGAAGGGGTATTCTGCGCGCGCAAAATTCACGGCAGCAACGTTTTTGGTTCTTCTTTTAGCGATCTTGGCAGTCAGCGGCTGCGGGCAGACAGAAACTGCAACACAAGGCTTTCAAATCGGAACCTATCAATGCATAGGTACGGCAGGCATTCCTCCCAGTGGAGGAATGCCCGGTATTATGGCTCAGTGCACTTCTCCACCAATACCGATTCCATATGTTCCAGTAGCTGGATCTTGGGATTATGACGATGTGGGTGCGGAGGAATCTGTTGAATACTTTGGTGATTTTGACAGCAACAGCACTATCTATGATGCTACTACCGATGGCACTGGTACCGTAACGGCTGGCGGCGCCTATACGCCGCTGGCATCGAAGATGGTTTCAAGCGTGGGAAGTTATTTCAATCAGAATGTAAAGGCGATGACACAGTCCTTCACATCCACTCTCGCGAGCGCCAGCGCAATTAACCCAAACCAAGTTGGAGCACCTCCACTTGTCGTACAAGACGGATGGGCTGTGGTCACTGCCACTCCTACCGGATTCACCATCAGCGATATTACGGGTCAGGTTGTGCTTGTATCGGAGCGGACGCCGTCGCCAGTGACCGCCATCGCCGTCGATTCCAAACTCAATGTCGCTTACCTTGTGATGCCGGACTCCAACACCCTTTTGACCGTTCCCTTGCCGGGAACAAATTAGCGTTGTGATGCCGGCCAGTCTGGCGGGAACCAGCACATTCGCTGCATCCCGTCAGACCGTCTCGGTCAGCGCCTCGGTCGCTTTGCTCATCTTGGCGGTGCGTTCCAGCTTGTCCCAGTTGAAGGGCTTGCCGTCGATGGCGCGCTTGACGGTTTTGAATAAGACGATGGAAAAGACCTGGCGGTAGGCGAAGCGTTGCAGCCAGATGTGGAAGAGCAGCCAGCCGTCGCCTTTGTTGGCGGGATGGCGGCGTTCCAGGCTGAAGGCGATCGACGAGGTGACGAAGTCGATGACCAGGAAGCCGAGGAAGAAGAGCAGCAGCTTGTAGAAGTCGGCGGCCGAGGCGGCTTCCGGGTGGTAATGACGGTCGACGGTGTAGTGCAGGATGCCGGCCAGGAACATGATGTCGATGAAGGGCGAGACCAGCGGCAGCAGCATCTGGAAGATGAGAATGTTGGGCAGGGCGAAGAGTCCCATCGCCTTGTTGCGGACAAAGGCGGCGCGATGCTTCCAGACCGCCTGCAAGGTTCCGAAGGACCAGCGGAAGCGCTGGCGCATCAGTCCCTTGGCATCGATGGGAGCCTCGGTGAAGGCCAGGGAGCGGTCCTCGTAGACAACTTTGAGGCCCAGTTCGAGCAGCGCCATCGTCAGGTCGGCGTCTTCGGCAACGGTGTTGATGGGATAGCCGCCGGCAGCCTTGACCGGTCCGGTGCGCCATGCGCCGATGGCTCCGGGAACGACGGTGACAACGTTGAACAGGTCGAGTGCCCGCCGCTCGAAGTTCTGGCTGGTGATGTACTCCAGAGCCTGCCAGCGCGTCCAGAGATTGACGCGGTTGCCCACCTTGGCGTTTCCGGCGACTGCGCCCACCAGCGGGTCTTCGAAGTGAGGAATCAGCTTGCTGATGGCATCCGGCGCAATCACGGTGTCGGCATCGATGCCGACATAAAACTCCTCAAAGAGCCGGTCGAGGGCAAAGTTGAGTGCGGCCGCCTTGCCGCCGTTTGGCTTGGTAAGAACCTCCACACGGCCGGCGGCGATCTCGGCGGCATAGGCGCGGCGGGCCACCTCAAAGGTCTGGTCGCTGGAGCCGTCGTCGATGACAATCACGTGCAGGTTGCAGTAGTCGGAGTTGAGAACCGAGCGAATGGTGCGGACGATGACCTTCTCTTCGTTGTAGGCGGGAATAAGAACGGCGACGCGGGGATTGAATCCGGGCGAGGCCACGGCGTGCGGGTGGCGCAACCGGTCGATGATGGCCAAAACGCCGATCAGCAGCAGGCGCGCGCCCATCAGGATGTCGCCAACAAAGAAGACCAGAACGATAAACCTGCCGATAATGGCGAGGCTGGAAAAGGCGATGGAATCCGGCAACGCGCGGAGGTACTGCTGGAAGGTGAGCTTCGGCATCACCTCGGCGGTGGTTTTTCCCATCAGCGCGGAGACGGGGACGATGGTATAGCCGTGCTCGCGTAGCTCGTCGATCAGCATGGGCAGCGCGGCCACGGTAGCCGAGCGGTCGCCTCCGCCGTCATGGAGCAGAATGATGGAGCCGCGAAACTGCGGCTTGGCCTTCATGATCTGTAGTTGGTCGAGGATCGATTCCGTCATCTCCACCGGTGTTTTGCGGGGATGCTCATTCCAATCGTTGGTGTCCAGCTTGCTGCCGATGATGGTATAGCCGGCCTGCTGGATGCGCTCAACCGGCGCCGCCTGATCGTCAGTGTCAGGCTCTTCGTCGATGTCGTATGGCGGACGGAAGTAGAGCGGCTGGATGCCCAGCTTGCTGGCGAAGAGACGCTCGGTCAGCTTGAGTTCCAGATCGAGCTGGCGGTTGGAGATTTCGCTGATGTCCGGATGCGACCAGGTATGGTTGCCGATCTCGTGGCCTTCACGCACGATCCGCTTCATCACGCCGACATACTGCGCGGCCTCGGCGCCGATCAGCAGGAAGGTTCCCTTGACCTTCTTGTCGCGGAGGATGTCGAGAATCTTGGGAGTCCACTTGGGGTCGGGTCCGTCGTCGAAGGAAAGCGCCACCTCGTTGGCATGGTATCCATACTGCTGAATGGTATAGGTGCGCGGATACACATCCATATGCTCGTCGATGATGAGTTTCTTGCGCGGGTCCGGCTCGTCGGTGTCGACTTCGACGGTTCGCGTGCCAGCCTGCGGCAGACCGGTGACGCGAATAATGTCGCCCTCGCCCTCGTCGTCCACATCGTGGCCGGGTTGAACCGGACCGAGGGCTTGCAGCGAATCGGGGCTGCTGGGCTTGTCCCAGACATTCCATAGAGAGTCGTCTTCCTCGCCCAGCCGCCACAGTGCGAAGGTTTGCAGGCCCATGCCGCGGGCCGCGCGCAGCTCATTGAGAATCGTGACGCCATCCAGAAACCAGACAACATGGCGCTGGTTCGAGTCCTCGTCAATGTACTCGAAGTGGGGATTGAGGGTGTTGTAATCGAGATCGAGATCGGCATCGGCATCGCTGGCTCGCTGCCAGACATCGGAGACGTGCAGGTCCTCGGTGTCGATCACGTGCGGCTTGGATGGCTTGCGGCTCTTCCGGTTGGGAACCGAGAGCGTCCAATCGTAGCCATAGTTGCCCAGGGCGCAGATCAGCTTTTCCTTGGGAACAACCTTGAGCACGCGGCTAAGGTTGCCGACAAACCAATCCTGGCTGGCGATGGGTCCTGGCTCGCTCTCCACCTGATGCTCGTCGTAGTTCATCAGAATCAGGCCGTCGGAGTTGGCCGCAATCCCTCGGAAGTCGTCGTCAGTGGTCGCGACCGCGGTATTGACGTACAGGCGCAGACCGCGCTGTGCGAGATCGGTGTGGAGCTCCTGAAGGAAGCTCATGTAGCCGGGGCTGGCGTTGTCGGGCAGGTTCTCAATGTCCAGCGAGAGGCCGCGATAGGCGGGGACAGAGGCCAGGAAGCGAAGAATCTGCTGGCAGAGCGCGGTGCGCTTGCCGGGGTCGTTCAGCAGCGCCGCCACAGCCGGATCCCAGATCTGGGTGTTGGGATTGTAGTTCTTGAGCAGGGGAAAGATTTCGGTATCTTCTTTGGCATCCAGGATGGCCCGCTTTACCTTGTCCAGGTCATCCGGATCGTGCGTCGCGGCTCCGTCGATCACCGGATACTCGCGATGGCTGTCGGAGTTCATCGCCAGCAGAACTCCATCCGGCGCGTCGATGTGCAGCCAATCGGGAAAGAGAATATCGATCTGGTGAATGTGCTTTTTGAAGGAGGAGTAGCTGGCCGGATCGTCGGGAACATAGTAGGCTGCCCGCAGACCTTCGCCCGTATTGAAGGGGATTTCGGAGGGCTTGCGGGCAGTTTTGCGGCGCGCGGAATGCTGTAACTTCCGGTTTTGCGCAAGCAGAGAGCGATCAGGCAGCGCTTTGTAGTTGTGCTTCTGCGGCGCCAGCAGCAGCTCCGGCAATTGCTGATAACGCAGCACATTGAAGATGAATGCGGCCAATATCAGCGTGAAAGCGACAGCCGATATATCCAGAATGCGGCGCAACCTCTTCCAGCGCTTGCGCTGCGGGTCGAAGAATATCTGTTTATCCGGCATGAACGGCCTGACTTATCCTTTTGCAAAACGGGAGTTCAAAATCCGCTGAGACAGTCTACGCTATACAGTACGGATCGTATGAAAGCTGCCCCTTTCAGTCAATTGTATGTCTGGCGCCCGGTTTTTGCGCGCCGAGCGCCTCTCTTCACGGAGGTGCTGGCCCTTTCCGCCGGCCTGGGATTGCGTTTGTGGCTGCTGAAGCGGTTTTTCCTGGTCAACGGGGATCAGCTCGTTTATGGCGGCATCGCCAAGAACCTGCTGCTCCACGGTCGCTATGCGTTGACCGGCAGCAGCGGCCAGATCGCTTCCACGCTGATCCGCCTGCCCGGTTATCCGCTCTTTCTGGCCCTCTGCTTCCGCCTCTTTGGAATGGAAAACTACGCCGCTGCCGCCTGGATCCAGATTGTGCTGGAGCTGGCCGGTTGCCTGCTGCTGGCCGATTTTGTGCTGCGGATTGCCTCAGCAGGCGCGGCGCACTGGACGCTTTGGCTGGCCGTGCTGTGCCCCTTCACGGCGATTTATACCGCCGTGCAGTTGACGGAGTCGCTGACGCTTTTTGCGATCGCGCTGGCGCTGTGGTCGGCGGCGTGCTTTCGTGCCCGCCCTGGATGGGGGCCGGCGCTCGCCTTTACCTTCGCGGTCACCTATGCGGCGCTGCTGCGTCCGGATGGAGCGCTGGTTGCCCTGGCTCTGGCGCCGGTGCTGCTGTTTGGCCGGGAGTGCAGCGAGGAAAAGGCAGCGAACTCGCGCGGCAAACTGGCTCGCATGGCCCTGGTCTGCCTGCTGCTCGCGCTTACGCCCTTCGCCGCGTGGAGCTGGCGCAACTGGCAGGTCTTCCACGTCTTTCAGCCGCTCGCTCCGCGCTACGCCAATGATCCCGGCCAGACAACCTATCCCGGCTGGCAGCGCTGGGTGAAGACGTGGAGCCTGGACTTCGTCTCAACCTACAATGTCTATTGGCCAGTGCCGGGGGCGCCGCTCGACTTGCACAAGCTGCCCAGCCGCGCCTTTGACAGCCCTGCGCAATACGCCGAAACTGCCGCGCTGGCCGGTGAATACAACGACAGAGATGAGGCAAAAGACATCTTGCCCGATGTGGACGATGGTTTTGCCCGGCTGGCAGCCGAGCGCATCAGTGCCAATCCGCTGCGCTACTACCTCTGGCTGCCGCTGGGGCGCGTAGCCGATATGTGGCTGCGGCCGCGCATCGAAAACCTGAATATCGATACCGACTGGTGGGTCTACAAGAACCACAACGCAGAAACCGTATTCAGTTGGGCCTGCGCACTGCTCAACGCGATTTATCTGCTGCTGGGACTGGGCGGGCTATGGCTACGGCCCCGGTTCTGGCGGCCAATGCTGGCATATTTTCTGCTGCGCAGCGTCCTGCTGGCAACCCTGGAATCACCCGAGGCGCGCTACACGCTGGAGTGCTTTCCGATGCTCTTCGCGCTGGGCGGCATTGCGCTCTACCGGTTCACAAACGTTGTCTGCTTGTCGGTCTTGAAGGTAAACGCGTCATTGGGCAAGGTCTGATTGATCTTGATATTGAAGTAGACGCTGACGCGGGTTTGACCCTGTCCCTCGTCGAAGACCTGCTTCAGGTTGACGCCGGTCACTGGATCGACCCAGATGGTCACCTTGGGCAGGTTCTTGCGGACGGCAGGATCTTTGGCAATCAGTTCCAGCTTCTCGGTTTTGACTTTGTTCTTGCCGTCGAGCAGGGTCTCAGGACCGAGGTACTTGATCTCCCACTTTTCTTCCAGTTCCCTGCCGCTGGCGCCGAAGCCGAGCATCAGGTAGCTCTCGAATTTGCTGGCCTGGCTGAAGGTGGTTACCTGATTGGCATCGCCGCCTTCGAATAGCTTGAAGACGCCGCCGGAAAAAGTGTAGACCTTCTCGACTTTTTTCTTGTTGTCCTGTGAGATGTGCGCGGCCATGCGGAAGTTCTTGCCGACGCGCTCATAGTAGACCGTGCCGGTTTGCGTCTCCTGGTCGGGGATGGGGTCGGTCATGTAGGTATCGAACTGAAAATCCGCCGTGGTGGAACGAAATTTTGCCGCAGCGGCATCGAGCTGGCGCAGGATGCGGTCCTTATCGTCGGGCGCAGCGGCCAAACTCACGCGAGCGGCAAGCAGCAGCGCAATGAACAGGATGAAGAGACAAGTTCTTTTCGGATGCATGGATTTCCTTGTATTGTTGGACGTGTTTGCCGGCTGGATGGTTTGAAAAATTCCTTTTATCGCCGCACCCAGACCTTCCAGGCCCAATTGCCATCCGCGTCGCGCATCGTCTCCCAGCGATCCACGGAGACGGCATCGCCGGTTACCGGCTCGATGGCCTTGCGCAGAGCCTTCTTCACCACCTGCGAGGAGTCCGTGCTCCGCAGATCGAGATTCACATCGGAGGCTTGCACGGTGACAATCAGCCCGCGCCCGCCGTCGCCCATGATCTGGATCGGATGCGGAGGGCCGGCGGCATTCGAGGGCCGGTCGCCGTAGCTCCACAGATGCGGCGTGACGAAGATGAAGGCCAGAATCAGCGTCACCATCACATCGTAGTGGAAGCAGCCCCGCGGATAGGTCCAATAAAAATAACTCTTGAGCAGCTTGTTCATGTCAACCTTGTTTGGTGATGCGTTCCAACCCGCCCATATAAGGGCGAAGCGCATCGGGAATCAAGACCGAGCCGTCGGCCTGCTGATAGTTTTCGACAATCGCCAGCCAGGTGCGCCCAACGGCAAGACCGCTGCCGTTCAAGGTGTGGACAAATTCGGGCTTGGCCTTGGGCTCGCGGGAACGAAAGCGGATGCTGGCGCGCCGCGCCTGGAAGCTCTCGAAGTTGGAGCAACTGGAAATCTCCCGGTAAAGCTGTTGCCCCGGAAGCCAGACTTCAAGGTCAAAGGTCTTGGCCGAAGAGAAGCCGGTGTCGCCGGTGCAGAGCAGCACGCGGCGATAAGGCAGCTTGAGCGCCTCCAAAATCTCTTCGGCGTCACGAGTCAGCTTTTCATGCTCAGCGTCGGAGTCTTGGGGACGCGTGAACTTGACCATCTCGACCTTTTGAAACTGATGCTGGCGAATGATGCCGCGCGTGTCCTTGCCCGCCGCGCCCGCCTCGGCACGGAAACAGGGTGTGTAAGCCGTCAGGCAGATCGGCAGGCGAGCTTCGTCGAGAATTTCGTCGCGATAGAGATTCGTAACCGGAACCTCGGCGGTGGGAATCAACCAGTGGTCGTTGTCCTTGAATTCGCCGCGCGCCACGGCCTCGGCATCGGCGTCCGAGCAGCGAAACAAATCTTCGGCGAACTTGGGCAACTGACCGGTGCCGAAGAGCGATTTCGAGTTGACCATGAACGGCGGCAGCACTTCCGTGTAGCCGTGCTTCTCAGTGTGCAAATCAAGCATGAAGCTGATCAGCGCCCGCTCCAGCCGCGCGCCCGCACCCATGTAGACGGCAAAGCGCGCCCCGCTCAGCTTGGTGGCGCGTTCCAGATCCAGAATGCCCAGCGACTCGCCCAGCTCCCAATGCGGCTTGGCCTCAAAATTAAAAACAGGCTTCTCACCCCAGCTCTTGACCACGCGGTTGTCCGCCTCGGATTTACCCACCGGCACTTCTTTGCGCGTCAGGTTGGGAACTCCGGCCAATAGCTGGCGCAGGCGATCATCCAGGGTTGCGGCGGTCGCGTCCAGCTTGTCGAGTTCGTCTTTGAGGGCGCGAGTCTCATTCATCACAGCCGAAGCGTCCATGCCGGCCTTTTTGAGTTGCGCCACCTGCTGACTCAGTTCATTGCGGCGGGCCTTGAGGCGCTCGGCGGTGGTAATTGCCTCGCGGCGGCTCTGATCGAGAGTGCGAAAATCTCCCAAGAGCGCTGACGGATCGGCGCCACGCGCGCGCAGCTTCTCTTCAACGGCTTCCAGGTTGGCACGGACAAAATTCAGATCGAGCATCGCTCTATTATTTTAACCGACAGGCGCGCCGATCAGCCTCTCAACAGCAAACCGGCCCGCCGCTCTTGCGAGCAGCGAGCCGGTTTCTTCTGGTACGAGTTGAACCTTAGGCCTTGGCGGAGGTCAGCGCGCCCAGGTCGGCGGCCAGCTTCTCGGTGGAGAAGGCTTCAATCAAGTCGCCTTCCTTGATGTCGTTGAAGCCGCTCAGGCCGATGCCGCACTCCATGCCGTTGGTGACCTCTTTAGCATCGTCCTTGAAGCGCTTGAGGGAGTTGACCTTGCCCTTGAAGAGCTGTTCGCCCGCCCGCATCACCTTGATCTCGGCATCGCGGCGGATGACGCCGTCCTGCACGCGGCATCCTGCGATGACGCCGATCTTGGGAATGCGGAAGACGTTGATGACTTCAGCGCGGCCCAGGTAGTTCTCCTTGAAGGTCGGATCGAGCAAGCCCAGCATGGCGAGGCGCATCTCGTCCTGCAACTCGTAGATGATCGAGTGCAGGCGAATTTCGACGCTCTCCTGCTGCGCCAACTCGGCGGCCTTGCGCTCCGGGCGAATGTTGAAGCCGATGATGATGGCGTTCGAGGCAGTGGCCAGAAGGACGTCGGATTCTGTAATCGATCCGACACCCGAGTGGATCACCTTGACCCTCACCTTCTCGGTGGACATACGCACCAGCGAATCGGCCAGCACTTCGACCGAGCCGGTCACGTCGCCCTTGATAATCAGCGGCAGATCCTTGATGCCCGCGGTGCGAATCTGCTCGGCCAATCCCTCCAGCGAGACGCGGCTGCTCTTGGCCAGTTGGGCGTCGCGCTCCTTCATCTTGCGGTATTGAGCAATGCCCTTGGCCTTGTCGCGGTCGGCGACGACCAGGAAGGTGTCGCCAGAGTCGGGCATCGCCTCCAGACCGAGGACTTCGACCGGAGTCGAGGGGCCGGCTACTTCGATGGCGCGTCCGCGATCGTCGAACATGGCGCGGACCTTGCCGAAGGTGTTGCCGACGATATAGCTGTCGTTCAATTGCAGCGTTCCGTCCTGAACCAGAACGGTAGCCACCGCGCCGCGTCCGCGGTCGAGCTTGGCTTCCAGCACCGAGCCGACGGCCTTGCGGCCGGGAGTCGCCTTGGGGGCCTTGATGTCGCTGACCAGGCAGATCATCTCCAGCAGCAGGTCGAGGTGCAGGCGCTTCTTTGCCGAGACTTCCACAAAGACGGTTCCCTCGCCGCCGGCTGCCCACTCTTCGGGTACGAGGCCGCGATCGGCGAGCTGCTTTTTGACGCGCTCAGGGTTGGCGTTGGGTTTGTCGATCTTGTTGACAGCCACAATGATCGGGACTCCGGCGGCTTTGGCGTGATCGATGGCCTCCAGCGTCTGGGGCATCACGCCGTCGTCGGCGGCGACCACGATGACCACAATATCAGTCACTTTGGCGCCGCGGGCTCTCATACGCGTAAAGGCTTCGTGGCCGGGAGTGTCGAGGAAGACGATCTCGCGTCCATGCGCCGGCGAACCCTCCTTGGAGAACTTCACCTTGTATGCGCCGATGTGCTGCGTAATGCCGCCGGCCTCGCCCGCCGCGACGTCGGTCTCGCGGATGGCGTCGAGCAGCGAGGTCTTGCCGTGATCGACGTGGCCCATGACGGTGACGACAGGAGAACGCGGAACCTCCAGTTCGCCGGTATTTTCGGCTTCGAGAACCTCTTCGATGGCCTGGTTGGCGATCTCTTCCTCGTAGCTGATGACGGTGGCGGCTGCGCCGAATTTGGCTGCCACATCCTTGACCATCTCGGCGTCGAGGGACTGATTGACGGTGACGAAGATGCCGCTCATCAGCAGCGTGGCGATCAGATCCTTGGCGCGCACTTCGAGCTTCTCCGCCAGGTCCTTGACGCTGATACCCTCGGTAACGGTGATCTCGCGGGTGATGGGCAGCGGTTCTCCGCCATATTGCACCCCGCCATAACGTGGCGGCGGCACAAAGCCCTTCATTGGGCCTTCCTTCGTCTTGGGATACTGCTGCTGACGGCCTCCGCGTCCTCTCGATGGGGCACGCGCCGGACGGGGAGGCGCTTCACCGGTTGGCGCGGCGCCCGGACGGGGCGGACCACCGGGACGTGCACCAAAGCCAGGGCGCGCACCAAAGCCGGGACGCGCTCCAGGCGCACCGCTTCCACCGGGTCCGGCATATCCGCCTGGGGTGGTGCGTGTGGGATGCTTGGGACGCGGACCGCCGGGGAACTGGCCTGCTCCGGGAGGGCCTCCAGGGGTGCGTTGCGGATAGCTGCCCGGACCGCTGGAGGGACGGTTGCGGTCAAAGATCGGTCTGCCACGCTGAATGCCCGCTGCCGTTCCCGTATTGACCATCGGCGGCGGAGTAACGACTGGCGGCGCGGTATATACTGGGCGCGGTCCGGTCTGTGGCATGACCATGCGCCGCGCAGGAGGAGCCGGAGCGGGTGTTGGAGCGTGCGCGTGTCCCTTGACGTGGGGTGCGGCAGGGGGCTGGGGGGCTGCTGCCGCGGATACTTCGGCGGCCGCTGCTTTTTGATCGGATGCGGGAGCTGCTTCCACCGCCGGCTGGGGCGCAACCGCGACCGTCTCGGCGGCTTCAATGGTGGGGGCGGCGGGTGGCGCGCTGGGCGGTGCAGCAGAAGCAACCTGGGATTGCACTTCCGCGGCGGCAACTGGCGCATCGGCAGCGGCTTGGCCTTCGCGGTGAGCGGGAGCGGCGGGTGGCTTGACCACCACTGCAACTGCGGGAGGAGTCTTGACGGCGGCCGGACGCTGCGCCACAACAGCGCCTGCCGGAGCCTTGGCAACGACCAGTTTGGCCGGCGGGCGGGAGGCGATGGCGGGCGTAGCCGGCGGAGCAGCGACGATGGGCGGTGCGGAACGAGGCTGCGGAACGATCTTGCGCGGTTCCGGGCGGGCCGGCGCGGCGGGCGGAAGGGAGGGCACAGCGGGAGGCGCCGCCTTCACGGGTGGCTGCGCGGGCGTAGCGGCAGGCTCACGCTTGGGGAGATGGCTCTGCTTTGCCTCGGCCTCCGCCTCTTGCTTCTTGGCCAGGATGGCCTTCAGCACATCTCCCGGCTTGGAGATACGGGAGAGATCGATCTTGGGCGCAATGCCCTGGGAGCCGCGGGCGCCCTGCGTACTGGGCTGCCCCGCAGCCCGCGAACCGCGCATAAACTGCGCGCGCACCTTCTCGGCCTCATATTCTTCCAGCGAACTGGAGTGAGTCTTGCCGGTGGCCAGGCCGAGCTCTGCCAATACGTCGAGAACCTGACGGCTCTTGACCTCCATCTCGCGCGCGAGATCATTGATACGAACCTTACTCATCCGCCTCTTTTCAATTGGTGCTACCCAAAGCCCTTAGTTGCTCATAGCTACCCCATGGCGTTGGCTGTTCTGAAACCCTTCGTGATTGTCTGAGCGGGCATCTTCGACGGGGCGCATCTTACGCGCCGTCCTCTTTGGATGCCTACTCGTCCGTGGTTGCGCTACCAGCTTCAATGTTATCCAGCAACTGTTGTTCTTTGCTTTGAATATCTTCCTCAAGCGAATCAGCTGCTTGGTCTTGCAAGGATTCGCCATCATCCAAAGATTCGACTTCGTCGATGACTGCGGCGTCATTTTCCGCCTCCGCTTCATCCGTTTCCAGAATCGATTTGGGTTCTTCTTTGGGGGCGTCCGATTCAGAGCCTTCGCTTGTCTCCGTTTTGGCGGCTTCGGCTTCAGCGCCTTCGGCCACGTGGCCCGCCTCGCCCTCTTCAAACTGGCCGAAGTAGTGGCGCACGGCCACGCTGATCTTCTCCAGCGTCTTTTCGCCGATGCCGGGAATCTCTTCCAGTTGTTCGGGCGTCATGTCGGCCAGGCCCTCGACGGTGGTGATGCCGGCGGCAACCAGCTTCTGAATGATGCCGTCGCCTAGTTCGGTAACCTGCTCGATCGGTGTCGAAGGACCGCCGGTGAGAGCCTGCATCTGCTGCTCGACCTCCTGGCGCTTCTCCTCTTCGCTCTTGATGTCGATCTTCCAGCCCAGCAGCTTGGCCGCCAGACGCACATTCTGCCCCTTCTTGCCGATGGCCAGCGAGAGCTGTGTATCGTCCACAATCACTTCGAGCTGCTTTTCGGTAAGGTCGGCAATCGAAACGCGGCTGACCTTGGCCGGCTGCAATGCCTTCTCGGCAAAGGTGGTGATCTCTTCGGAGAACTCGATAATGTCGATCTTCTCTCCGCGCAACTCGCGGATGATCGACTGCACGCGCATTCCCTTCATGCCCACGCAGGCGCCCACCGGGTCCACATCCTTGTCGCGGCTCTGCACGGCAATCTTGGTGCGTTCGCCGGCCTCGCGCGCAATGGCGCGAATCACGACGGTGTTGTCGTAGATCTCCGGAACCTCCGATTGAAAGAGATTCGACACCAGCTCCGGCGCGGCCCGCGAGACGATCACCTGCGGCCCCTTGGCGGCGCGGTCCACCTTGAGCAGAACCACCCGCACCCGCTCGCCGATCGAGAATTGCTCCAGCCGCGACTGCTCCCGCTTGGGGCAGCGCGCCTCGGCCTTGCCCAGATCGTAGATGATGTCCTGGCCTTCGATACGCTTGACCGTGGCGTTCAGCACTTCCTTTTCACGGTGTGCATACTCCTGGAAGACCGTGTCGCGCTCCGCTTCACGGACCTTCTGGAAGATCACCTGCTTGGCCAGTTGCGCGGCAATGCGGCCCAGCGGCGTGGTGTCGCGATAGAAGCGCAACTCACTGCCCACCTCCACATCGGGTGAGAGCGTCTGCGCCTCGGTGAGCGTGATCTGGTTCAGCGGATCCTCCAGCGGATCGTCGTCGGCCACCACCGTCTTGTAGACGTAGGCCGTAATCTCGCCGGTCTCCTTGTTCAACTCGCCGCGCATATTCTCCTGAGTCTTGTAAAACTTGCGCGTGGCCAGGGCGATGGCCTCCTCGACCGCGCCCACAACGATGGCGGGGTCAATGCTCTTTTCCTGGCTCAGGAGCTCGATGCTTTGGTACAAAACGCTGGCCATACTCTGCTTGCTCTCTCTTATCGTCTCTCGGCCTGGAACGACTCGCGCCCCGGCCGGTTGCTGTTTCCCTCTGTCCCTCGGTCCCTAGGTCCCTTGGTCCCTTGGTCCCTGGTCCCTCAGTCCCTGCTGTTTCTATATCTCCGGCACCAGTTGCGCCTTTTCAATGTTTTCGAGCGCAATCTCCACCGTGCTCACGCCGGCCTTCCGGCTCTTGCTGTTCTGCTTCACCGCATTCAGGTCGACCGTGATCGTTGCGCCGTCGCTGCTTGTCAGCCGGCCTTGCCAGTGCCGGTTGTTGCGGATCGCCTCGAAGGTCTGCACCTTCACCAGGCTCCCCGCGAATCGTTCAAAATCCTCTTGCCGGACGAGCTTTCTGTCCAGTCCCGGAGAGCTGGCCTCGAGCGTGTACTCCGCGCCTGGAACCAGATCCTCCACATCCAGCAGCACGCCAAAATCCCGGCTGAAGGCGGCGCAATCCTCATGCGTGATGCCGGAGAGCTGTTCGGCCTTGAGCCGGCCCTCCCGCGTCTCCTGAACCAGCACTTCCGGCAGTTCCTCGCCTGTCTCTTCACTCAAGGCGCGAGCCTCAATTTCAGCCCTCAGCTTGGCGCGTCCCTCGGCGTTCTTCTCCAGGTAGACGCGCAGGACGCGTTCCTTTGCCGGTCCAGCAAGCTCAATCTCCACCACATCCAGCCCATGCGAGGCCGCCACGCGGATTGCCGCCGATCGAATTGCGTCCAGCTTGACTGCCATCGTCTCCTGCACCCCGGCCTGTGAAAAACCCTGGCCGGAAACCTCGGAGCATTGCCGGTTACACCGCCAGCTCCGTTCATCGGGAGATTGCCCCAATGCGCTGCAAAAACCGTGGAAAACACCCTCAAAAACGGTGAAATTTTCCGCAAATAAAAAGTGGGCTGTAAGCCCACTCATCTCTCCGCCAGCCGGCGTGCTCACGGCAACTCAGGCGGACAAACTCGTCTGCATCCTTAGCATAGGCCAAAATGCTGTGGATTTCAACCTCCACTTGTGGTGGAATGGACTCCGATGCACAACGCTAGCGAGCATAGACTCGCCCCCTGTCGCCAAACCGGTGAGCGCGCTCACAGATTCCACTGCGGTTTCGCGCTGCCGTTAACAATTCTTAAAGATAATTCCCCATTTCACCGATAAATGAGTTATACAGTTGGTTTGAAAGTCTTTGCTGTTTATCCGGGTTGATGTCAGATCGTGAGAAGTGCATGAAGCGCACACTCAAGCAGCGTGTCGTTCTGGCGATTGCCATCACACTGGCAGCGGCTGCCTGCGGTTTGTTCTCCGGCTACCTGATTGGACGCCGGATCACGCTCAATCTGGCCGCGGTCAAGCTGGGCCAGAGCGCATTGCAGGCCATCAGCGATAGCATGGCGCTCTCGCACGATGCCCACGCGGCACTGGATGCGATGAACGCCTCAAGCTCTTCCATCTGCTCCGATGAAGACATGATTGCGATCCGCGGACTCGTTTACCGTTCGCATTTCCTGAAAGAGGCCGGACGCATACGCGATGGCAAGATTGCCTGCTCAAGCACGCTGGGGCGAGATCATCTGCCGGAGACGGCTTTGCCGCCGCCGAATTTCATCGGCGCGGATGGCGTCAGGGTGTACCGGAACCCCGCGGCCTTCTCGTTGAATGGCGCACCGGTCACCGCTCTGCAGGCGCGCGATTCCTATGTGGTTTTGAATCCTTTTTTCAATATCCTCCGCGGTCATGCCGCCGCGCACTTGAAGACGACCGTGATCGGCCCCGCGCAGAGCCAGAGCGCGCATCCGGAGGACCCGGTCACGCATCTGACCTGGGACCGGCTGACCTCCGAGAGCGACTTCCGCATCGGCGATTTTTTATATGCGACGCGCTGTTCCTACGGATACAACACCTGCATGACTGCCTCCTTATCCGTCTCCGAAGCTCTGGCGGCGGACCCTCTGCGCTTTTACGGCTGTATCGCCTTCGGAGCAGCTACGGGCATCTGGCTGGGCCTTCTGATTGCGGTGGCCTACAGCCGCAGCCGGAGCATGGATCACCAGTTGCGGCGGGCGATTCGCCGCGGGGAAGTGACGGTGGTCTATCAGCCCATCGTCAAGGTGCTCAGCGGTGAGATTGTGGGCGCCGAGGCGCTGGCGCGGTGGACCGACGAAGAGGAGATCGAGGTCGGCCCCTCTATTTTTATCAAACTCGCCGAGGAGCGCGGATTTGTCGGCGAGATCACCCGCCTGGTAGTGCGCCGCGCCTTGAAGGACTTTGCCGAAATCCTCCACGACAATCCCGATTTCCGGCTTAGTATCAATGTGGCGGCGGCCGACCTCTCCGACCCCGGCTTTCTTCCCATGTTGGACGACGCGCTGAAGAGCTTTGGCGTGAGAGCCAAGAGCATTGTCCTGGAAATCACCGAAAGCTCAACGGCCCGCCACGAGGTGGCCATCGAGACCATTCTGCGCCTGCGCGAGCGCGGCCACAGCGTTCATATCGACGACTTCGGCACCGGGTATTCCAGCCTCTCCTATCTGCATGATCTTTCCGTGGATGCGATCAAGATTGACCAGACGTTTACCCGCGCCATCGGCACCGAGGCCGTCACGCTGGCGATTCTGCCGCAGATTATCGCTCTCGCCCAGGCTCTCCATCTGCAAGTGATTGTGGAGGGGATCGAAACCAGCCTTCAAGCCAGCTACTTTTCCGCGCTGCAGCCGCCGGTTCTTGGCCAGGGATGGTTCTTCGGCTATCCCGTAGAGGTTGGGGATTTTGCCCGGCTGCTGGCTGCGGGAAAGATTGCCGCGCTGGCCGAGGCGGTATGAAACGGCGGTAAGTTCCTCATGAACGCGCTGCGTTTATCCGATGAAGGGATCATGCCTGTTGTTCGAAAGAACGGTCAGAGCACAATACCGGAAGCGGACAGGCCATTTTCCATCGGATGATGAGAACCTTCAAGCAGCGGGTACTGGTTACGCTGGCAGCCACCATTCTGGCGGCGGCGTGCGGCATACTCGCCGGTTGGCTGGTTGGCCGGTTGATCGTGCTCAAGCTGACGGAACGGCGTCTACTTCAGGTTGCCGTCCGCGCCTCCATGCAGACAGACTCCCGGTTGAAGGAGGCAACGTCGGTACTGGCCGCGATGCAGGCAACCTCCTCTGAACCATGTTCCCCGTCTGAATTGACCTATTTTCGCGCCCTGATCTTCGATGCGCGATATTTGAAGGATGCCGGCCGCATGAGCGGCGGGACGATCGCTTGCTCGGCTTCGCTTGCCCGTCCCTCGTTGCGATGGCTCCAGCCGAACCGGACATTACCGTCGCTGGCAGCACCAATGTCTACAAGAATCTTGCTCCCTACCAGAGCGACGATCAAGCGATGATCACGCTGCGGTACGGCGATTTCTTTGTGGTGCTGATTCCCTACATTCAACCCCATATGGGAGTGGGGCCGGAGCACTATGCCGAGACGGTGAAGGATGGCGCGAGCAGGCGGAGCGACTGGCTGCTGGGCGACCTGCCTCCAGTCAGCGCCGCCGCTTTAACCCGCGATGGCTTGAGCCGCCAATCCAAAAGCCTGTACGCGACCCGCTGCTCCGCCAGATTTCCCAATTGCGTGACCGCCTATCTCACGATTGCAGAGGCGTTGCAGGCCGATCACGCGCAGATTCGTGTGGATATTGCGCTGGGAGGATTGACGGGCGCCTTTCTCGGCCTCTTCTGCTCCATCATCTATCGCCGCAGCCGTGGTGTGGAGCAGCAGCTTCGCCGCGCCATTCGCCAGGGGAGGATGCGCGTGGTCTATCAGCCGATTGTGAGCCTGCCCGATCGCCGTATTGTTGGGGCGGAGGCGTTGTCGCGCTGGAGCGATGAGGAGGATTTCGCGGTCAGTCCGGAGGTCTTCATCAAGATTGCCGAAGAGCGCGGATTCATCGGCGAGATCACCCGGCTGGTTGTTCGCCGCGTGCTCGGCGATTTCGCAGAGATTCTGCGCAGCCGTCCCGGCTTTCACATCAGCATCAATGTAGCGGCGGCGGATTTGGCCGATCCTCAATTCCTGCCGATGCTGGATCAGGCGCTGGAGCAGGCCGGAGTGCCGGCCTCGAGCCTGGTCATCGAGATCACTGAGACCTCGACCGCGGTGCGCCAGTCGGCTGTGGAGACGATCCGCTGCCTGCATCAGCGCGGCCACAGCGTTCATATCGACGACTTCGGCACCGGCTACTCCAGCCTCTCGTATCTGCACGATCTTTCCGTGGACGCCATCAAGATCGACAAATCCTTTACACAGGCGATCGGAACCGAAGCGGTGACCATCTCGATTCTTCCCCAGGTTCTGGGCATGGCCAAGTCGCTCAATCTGGGTGTGGTGGTGGAAGGGATCGAGACCAGCCTTCAGGCCAGCTACTTTACCGCGCTCTCGCAGCCCTTCGATGCGCAGGGATGGCTCTTCGGACGCCCGGTGCCTGTGGATCTCTTCCGCCAACTGCTGGTTGAAAACGAAAATGAGGCGCAGGCCGCCAAAGACGAGTGACCGGTTCACCCGCGATCGCGCCGCTTGACAGCAGAGGCGCGCTCCATGAGGCTGGTTGTAGCTTCTTTGCGCAAATGAAACGCTTCAACTGAGGAGATACATGGACCCGCGTGACGAGATGGATTCAGGCCAGATGGAGATTCTGAAGCAGGCCTTCTGCGATCAGTTGATGGCCTGCCTGGATGAGTGCGCGCGCGGCCGCAAAGGCCTGTTTTCCGGCGTTGAGCTGCTGAGTGAGGACGAAGGCGGCGCCTGGCCGGAGGCGGCGCGTCTGCGTGAACTGGCGCTGGCCTTGCAGGGAATTCTGGCCCAGCAGGAAGAGCGGAATGCGCTTTGCGACGAGTTCCTCGATCTCTGTTCGATGCATGGCGAATTTCATCCCGGCGAACGCAAGCTGGCGCGGAGCTTTCTGGAGCGCATCGAGCGGGGCGAGGTGGGCGCGCAGCCGGAGGAGAAGAACCGGCCGTGGTAATCCTGCACGCATTCCTGGCTCTCACCGCAGGCTTTGCCGTGACGGTGCTGCTGGCGATGGGATTTTCCTCGCTGCTCGCGCGGCTCACGCCGGATTGGACACGCGCCGAAGAGGGAGTGCCGCCAGCGGCGGCCTTCGTCAATCTGGGCTGCTCGTTTCTGGCGGCTGCGGCGGGAGGCTATATCACCGCATACATTGCGGTTGCCAATCCGCTGATTCATGTCTTGGCGCTGGCCATGGCGGTGCTGGCGCTGGCTGCGCTCAGCGCCCTGCAATCCAAAGACAAGCAGCCAGTCTGGTACGCACTCATGCAGGTTGCGATTTCCCCGCTCGGCGTGCTCGCCGGAGGGCTGCTGCGGCTGCGTGTGCTGGGTATTTTGTAAGCCGTGAAGCGCGGTGTCTTCTGCAAGGACTGGCCGTTCATGCGAGCGCGCTTGTATGTACAAGAAGCTATCTGTAAATGGTTATGCCTATTGGGGTCACAGGAGTGAGTAAGCCCCTTTGTTTTTTCTTTGCAGCGCTTAATCTCGAAGTGCAACAAATCCATTTGGGATGATGTTGCATGGGGAAGTTGTATGAGCAGTTGGTCTTATCGGAGCGGATTTATCTTCAGGCGCAGTTGGAACTTGGCTTCAAGCCTGCCGCAATAGCCCTAACATTGAAGCGCAGATAGGATTGAGAGCGACGCTGGGGCTGTCGCCGGGCGATTGGTCGTGCCTGGCATTGGCGATTGCGCTCAAGGCGCCGGTCTATATCACCGGGCAGCGCTGGAGAAAGCTGAAACTGGGTGTAACGATTCATGTGATCCGGTGATGCATGATCGAGGGGAGAATCATAAAATGACACGCATGAGAAAATTCATGACCGCAGAGTGGAAGAATCTGTTGATGCTTAACTACGCGGTGAATTCGTCTCTGCTTCAATCTTTCGTTCCCTCTGGCACGGAACTGGATGCATTTGAAGGCAAAACATATCTAAGCCTGGTTGGTTTTGAGTTCAACCGCTCAAGAGTATTCGGTTTGACGATTCCGTTTCATCAGGCATTCGAAGAGGTCAATCTTCGTTTCTATGTGAAGCGGTCGTCCAAGAGAGGCGTAGTCTTCATTCGTGAACTCGTTCCAAAATTCGCTGTAGCCGCCGTTGCGCGAGTCGCATACAAAGAGAACTATCTGTGTGTGCCAATGTCCCATCGAATCGAAACCCAAGCCGAAGGCCAGATTGCAAGCGCAGAATACGCATGGGGTTCGGGACAGGATCGATGTTCGATGCGGATTGAAACTGGTGGGGCGAGTTACCTTCCAACCGATCGTTCCCTGAGTCAGTTCATCACCGAGCATTATTGGGGTTACGCCGTACAACCGGACGGCGGATCTCTGGAATACGAAGTTCAACATCCGCGATGGTGCGTGAGAAACTCGAAGCGGGCAGTTTTTTCCGGCGACGCGACCGGAATTTACGGAGCCGAGTTCGCGCAAGTACTCACGCGCGTTCCAGACTCCGCATTTATGGCTGACGGTTCTCCTGTAACGATATTCAAAGGGTCGAGGATCGAATGATGCGAACAGCCACAGCGCGAGGATGGGTGCTGTACGACGGTGATTGCGCATTCTGCGTGCGATGGCTGCGTTTTTGGTCGCCGATTTTGCGTCGCCGGGGTTTTGAAGTCGAAAGACTCCAAGCCGATTGGATTCCGGATGCGCTGGGGATGACGCGGGATGAAGCTCTTCGAGATATAAGATTGCTGACAGCATCCGGAGCAACTTATTCCGGAGCCGATGTCTATTTATATGTGGCCAGAAGAATCTGGTGGGCGTGGCCCTTCGGTATTCTATTTTGCCTTCCGGGATTCAACTCGCTTCTATGGGCCGGATATCGGTGGTTTGCGGCGAATCGGCAATGTGTATCGGCATACTGTAAACGCTGAAGCGACCGCGCATTGGTCTATGCTTGCGTTGCAGGGCTATGATCGGCAAAGGCCGGAGCAACCGCTCCGGCCTTCACTCATTCACTCATTCACTTTCCCACTGTCCCCCTCAGCCCTGAATGTCGAACTGTTCGGGGTGCAGCGTGGCGTCGCTTTTGATGAGGATGTTTTTGCCGATCAGCTCCTCGTATTCGGTAAGCCAACTGGCATTGTTGGATTTGAGAACTTTGACGGTCTCCGGGTTGACGCGCAAGAGCACGTCGGGGTTTTCGAAGTGCTTCTTCATCTTGCGCAGCTCGGTGTAGATCTCGTTGCAGACGGTGGTCGGGCTTTTGACCATGCCGGTGGCCTGGCAGGTGGGGCAGGGAACCGAGAGGGTGCGCTCCAGGGATTGCTTGACGCGCTTGCGGGTAATGGCGACGAGGCCAAAGTCGTTGAACTGGAGAACCTTGGTGGGAGCGCGATCGGATTTGAGAGCTTCTTCGAGTGCGGCCATCACCTTGAAGCGGTTCTTGCGGTCGTCCATGTCGATAAAATCGATGACGATGATGCCGCCCAGGTCGCGCAACCGAATCTGGCGGACGATCTCCGGCACCGCGTCGAGATTGGTCTTGACGATGGTGTCTTCCAGTCGCGCCGACTTGCCGACATACTTGCCGGTGTTGATGTCGATGGCGACCAGAGCCTCGGTCTGATTGATGACAATGGAGCCGCCGGATTTGAGCCAGACCTTGGAGTTGAGGGCCTTGGTGATCTCGTCCTGAATGCCGAAGTGCTCGAAGAGCGGCGTCTCCTTGGTATAGAGCTTGACGCGGCGCACCAGCGAGGGCGAGAAGCGGTTAAGGAAGCGGACGATGCGCTCGTAGTTGTCCTGGGAATCGACCCAGATGGCGGAGAAGTTGCTGCTGACCTGATCGCGGAGGATGCGCTCGACCAGCCCCAGATCGTGATAGATCAGGGCGGGAGAGTTGGATTCGTCGGAGCGCTGCTTGATGTCGGCCCACAAATTGAGCAGCATGCGCAGATCGGTGCGCAGCTCCTCTTCCGATGCGCCCTCGGCGGCGGTGCGCACGATAAATCCGCCGCTGGCTTCGCCGCGCTCGTGAACAAGAATGCGCTTGAGGCGCTGGCGCTCCTCGTCGGAGGCGATCTTGCGGCTGACGCCAATGTGGGAGACGGTGGGCATGAAGACCAGGAAGCGTCCGGGAAGCGCGATGTGTGAGGTGATGCGCGCGCCTTTTTTGGCGATAGGTTCTTTGGCGATCTGAACCAGAATCTCCTGATTGGGCTTGAGCAGATCGCTGATGATGGGCAGGTCGGAGAGCTGCGAGGAGCGGCGGGTGGGACCACGCCCTCTGGGGCCTTGCTGCGCTGCCGGCGCTGCCTGGCCTCCGCGTCCCCGGCGTCCGCGGCCGCTCCGCTCGCGCCGCGGCTGACCGGCTGCCGGCTGGCCCTCCGTGGCTGGCTCTTCATCCTCTTCTTCGTCTTCGTTGCCGCCATCGAAGTTCAACTGAATGCGATGGTCGAGATGAGCCTCCTGGAGCATCTCACCGAGGTCGCCGGTGCGCAGATGCTTGGGTAGCGTCTCCTCTTCCAGGTCGTCCGAGTCGTGGTCGCCGCCTTTGGCGCGATGGGTGTGGCGGGGAGCGTCAAACTCCTCCTCTTCGATGATCTCTTCTTCGATGAGACCGCTGCCCGGCGCATAGGCTGAGACGGAGGGAACGGAGGCGGGATCGGCGGGCTTCGTTTCCTCTTTCTTCTTGCCGCCGAGGCCAAAGAAGCGGAAACCGGAGGGCGGGAGGGGATCAATATCGTGCGAGGCGGAGGCACCGGAGGCTGGCTCAGCGGTCGATTGCTCCTCTTCGGAATCGAGCAGCGGCGCGCTGGCAACTTCCGGCTGGCTCGCAGACTCTTCCATCTCCTCAAAGTCATCCTCATCAAGAGGATCGACGGCCACCAATTCATCCTCGGCCAGCGCGGCCTGGGTCCATTTGGAGACCAGCTCCTTCTCGGAGATGCCGGGGACGATCTCAGGACCGGTCTCAGTCTCTTCGATGAACTCCTGCTCTTCAACGGCGTCCGGCGAATCGCTCTTTGAGTGCTGCGTATCGGAGGAATCCTCCGGCTGATGAGCAAGGGCGGCTTCGGCTGGTTCGCTCGAGGCATTGCGATGCCGGGAGAGCGACTCGCCGGGAAGCAGACCGCTGCCATCCCACTGGATCGGCGAAGTGATCAGCGTAGCGGGCTTGAAGCTGCTCGACGGGCGTGCGGCCACAGGCGGCTGGGCAGCGCGGTGTTCCGCATCTTCCGCGGGAGCGCCACCGTATCTGGAGAGCGATTCGCCGGGCAGGACAAAGGGAAGTGGAGCCGCCTCCGAGCGGGGTGCGGGAGCGGCTGGCGCCGGCCACTGTGAAGAGTGAGAGGATTCAGATCTCTTTGCAGAATACTTGTCGGTTGAGGAGCTGGCGCCGGCTTGAATCTCCGGGGCAACATCGGCTTCGGCCTCCGGCTCGACGGAGATCGAGGGCGTTTCGCCGTTCTGCGACTGACCGGCGGATGCGGCTGCGGAACCCCGGCCGCCACGGCGGCGGCGGCGTCCGCGCCAGCGCTTGGCGCCCGGCTCGGCTGAGTCCTCATCGCGGCCATCGACCGGTTCAGAGAGGGAGAGTGAGCCGGAGGAAGGGATTGGAGCGGCATCGGATTCTGGCAGCGGCTCGACGGTCAGGCGCGGTCTTTCAACAGCGGGGCGCGCATCTTGCTTTGGTTCGGACTTTTGGCTGGGGCGTCCGCCGCGCACCTCACGGGGGGGCTGATTGCCGCCGCTGACGGCTGCCTTTTCCAGCTCGTCGCTCTCCTCCGGGTCTTCCAGTTCGAGAAAATCGGTGACATAGAGGAAGGCGTCGCGCTCCAGGCCGATATTCACAAACGCGGATTGCATACCGGGCAGGACGCGGGTGACGCGGCCGTTGTAAATCGATCCGGCCAGAGTGTATTCGTTTTCGCGTTCGTAGTAGATTTCCGCGAGTTGATCGTCTTCAAGGATTGCCAGCCGCGTTTCATGCGGCGTGCTGGAGATGCAGATTTCCTTTGCCATCGTACCTTTCCGTCCGGCGGCGTCTGCCAGCCGGAACTTGCAGCTAGGCGGGATGGAAGCGCGCTGGACCGGAAGGAGCGGGAGTGTGCGAGTGGGATGACCCGTGAATCGCTGGTGTGCCGGTCTCCGCGCCAGGGCCGGCCCCGAGGGGCGGCGAACTCTGGCGAAGGTCTTGCAATACTAGCCGTACGATACGGTAACCCGAATGCAAAGAGTTTGTGGCCAACCTTACCGGAATCTCCGGCGGGGCCGTTCCACCGCTGACGTATGTGCAAGCGAGCAATGCGGCAGGGCCGGAGAGTGTCATTCCGGATGCTTTCGCGTCTCTCGTGCAAATCTTACGCCGCCAACGGTTTTCCCGTCTCTGCGTGCTCATGAACCCGATCCTGCCGGGCGTGTCCATCTGGACCTTGCCGGCTAAAACTTTGAAAAACCGTCTCTTGCGGACCGGAGAGAAACCGGGGAGCGCAAGAGTTGAAGCAGCGAACCGAAATCCGGACCATCGGGTCCGAAAAACTTTAGTTGACGAACCGGCGCATACGGACATTCATCGCCGCACCGAGCGCCAGGAACGTAAACAACACCGAAGAACCGCCGTAACTCATTAACGGTAAAGGAATTCCGGTGACGGGCATCAACCCAATGACCATGCCCACGTTGACCGCGATCTGAAAGGTCAGCACAGCCACCACTCCCATAATAAGCAAGGAACCGGAGAGGTCGGCGGCTGTTTGAGCGTTTTGAATCAAACGCATCAATATGGAAAAGTATAGCAGCAGGACGAAAATTGCGCCGACAAATCCATGTTCCTCACCAAAAGCGGCAAAGATGAAGTCCGCATGGGGAATGGGGAGGAAGTCGCCCTGGGTCTGGGTTCCTTTCGCCGCGCCCTTGCCCCAGACGCCGCCGGAGCCGACGGCGATGAGAGATTGGCGAATCTGATAGCCGGTGCCCTTGGGATCGTTGTCGGGGTTGATGAAGCTGGTGAGGCGGGCCTTCTGATAGGGATGCAGCTTGCCGCTTGTCCAGACTCCAGCCACCAGGACGATACCGCAAACGCTCAAAATGAGCGCCTGGCGTATGTTGATGCCGCCGAGAAAGAGACCGGCAACCGCGATGGGCATATAGGTGAGCGCGGTGCCGAGATCGGGCTGAATGAGCACCAGCGCCATGGGGAGTCCGACCAGCGCCAGAGCTTTGAGAATCTCCCTCCAGGTGAGATTTCGTCCGCCGAGATTGGCAAAGTAGCGCGCCATGATGAGAATCAGAATGAGCTTGACCCACTCGGAGGGCTGGAAGTGCATCGGGCCAATGCTGATCCAGCGCTTGGCACCCAGCACCTTGTGCCCCACCAGTCTTACGGCGAGCAAGGCCAGCAGGCAGACGCCGTAGGCCCAGGGCGCCCAGTCCAGCAGGCGGTGGTAGTCGATCTTGGCGAAGAGAAACATCGCAATCAGGCCGCCACCGATCCAGAAGATCTGTTTGTTGTAAAAGCCAACATATTTGGTGTGCAGCGTGGCTGAGTAGATCTCCAGGACAGAGATCGTGCAGAGCAGCAGCACCATGGCCAGCAGCGTCCAATCGAAGTCGCGAAAGCTGAGAAAGCGGCGCATCAGTTGCGTTTCTCCAGTAAATCAATGGTTGCAAACATTTTACTGGGCGGCAGAGCTTTCGTTGCAGTGGGAGTGGAGGACCGCATCAGGGCAAATCCTCTTTGAAGCGCAGCGGCAGAGCCAGTAGCCATTGCGGCCAATGGAGCTGCGAAGCGGCCAGGCTGCGGGCGGGGGCAAGCTCTCCCGCTGCGACCAAGAAATGCCCGGCGTGGAGGACGGAATCCTCAGAGGAAGCGCCGCGGCGATGGTGGCCGGGGGGCGCAGGCTCCGACCAGACAGCTCCCATCTCGACGGGCTTGTCGAGGCCGGCCTGATTGACGATGTTATGGTCCGCCATGCGCCCCTTGTTCACGTAGGCAATGGCAATGTGCTGCGCAATCATCGCGGAACCGGAGCCCCAGTCGCCATGCTCCTGCAAGACACAAATCACGATCTCAGGATTGCGCCGGGGAATCATGCCCACAAACCAGGCATTCGGAGTCTTCGAGCCGCCTTTGGTATGCGTATCCCCGCCACCCACGACCTGCGCCGTGCCGGTCTTTCCGGCAAAGTCCACGCCTTCCAGGTGAGCGGCCGCGGCCGTGTGGTACAGACCGGGCGAGGTGGCTGCCGCCATGCCGTCGGTGATGATCGTCCAGGTGTCCGGGTTGAGCGGGAAGTTTCTGTCGCCGGAGCCGGGGAAGCTGTCCTGAATGGCCCGTTGGAAGTCGGCTGGAATATTCTGGCCGGGCATGACCACATGAGGCCGCACAAAATGCCCATCAGAGGCGATGCCGCCCAGAGCACGCGCCAGTTGCAGCGGAGTCACCTGCGTCTCGCCCTGGCCGATGCCGACAGAGATTGTGTTGCCGGGATAATAGCGCTGGTGGAAGTTCTTCATCTCCCATTGTGTGGAGGGCATGACGCCGGCCATCTCATTGGGCAGATCGATGCCGGTCTTGGAGCCGAGACCGAAGGCTGTGGCGTATTTCGCTATGGTGTCGATGCCCAGCCTCTGCGCCAGCGTGTAGAAGAATGTGTCGCACGACATGGGAATGGCTTCACGGATGCTGAGTACGCCATGATGATGATCGCAGTGGAAGAAGCGCCCGTAGAAATCGCCGCCGCCCACGCAGTTGACGTGCATATCCTGAGCCACGCCCTCTTGCAGGCCGGCGGCGGACATGATGATCTTGAAGGTGGAGCCTGGAGCGAGCTGATCCTGAATCGCCTTGTTCATCAGGGGATGGTTGGGGTTATTGATCAACTCATTCCAGTCGTTGCGATTGATGCGCACGGCAAAGGCGTTGGGATCGTAGCTGGGATGCGAGACCATGGCCAGAATCTCGCCGTTGCGCGGGTCCATCACCACCACGGCGCCATTGGCGTCGCCCAGCGCCAGCTCAGCCGCCCGCTGAATATCGATGTCGATGGTCAGCTTCAGATCCTGGCCGGGGATGGCGTGCTGGGTTCTTAGGTAGCCCACCTCGCGGCCGTGGCTGTCGACGATCACATCCCGCGATCCGTCCTCACCGCGCAGCAGTTGGTCGTAGGTAGCCTCGACACCGGCCTTGCCCACCACGTCGCCCGGCTCGTAGGCGGCATAGCGCGACTGGTTGAGATCCTCTTCGCTCACCTCGCCGACATAGCCGATCAGGTGGGCGGCAAAGCCATCGCGGGGATAAAGCCGGCGCTCTTCGTCGATGGTCTCCAGCTCAGGCAATTCGTTGCGGTGAGCCTCGATGAAGGCCTGCTCGTCGGCGGTGACCTCCTGCTTGATGGGAATCGGTTCATAGACCGGGCGGGTGCGGTAGCGGCGCAGCGTGGCGCGCAATTGCTCCAGGTCGAGGTTCAGTCCTTTGGCAATCAGCGGCAGATCGTCATCCACCTTGCGGTTCTGCTCGCGCACCAGGTAGCAGGAGACGGAGGGATAGTTATCCACCAGCAGGCGCCCGTCGCGGTCGAAGAGCTTGCCGCGGGCAGCCATCACCGGCTCCTTGCGGATGCGGTTCTGTTCGGCGAGCTGGCGGAAGTTCTCCGCGCCCAGCACTTGCAGCCTCCAGAGTCCGGCGGCCAGCGCCAGCATCATGAAGAGAATGCCATACTGGACCACCGTCAACTTAAAGGAGGAGAGCTTCTCGCCGCGTGTGCTGCCGGAGGAATGCATCGTCTATGCCTAGAATACAGCGGATTGGCCTCTGCTGTTCGCAGTCATTTTGGCATGGCTGTTGATGCCGGGCAACTTGACTCATAGTCCGTGTACTCATCGTCCAAGTTCGCGTGCAATCGTTATTCGTGGACAAAAAATTGGAGTTTCGCAGTGCTTTCGGACGGCTCGTTCGTCGCCGCCGCACCGAAATGGGCATGACGCAAGAGAGCCTCGCTCTGGATAACGGACTCGACAGAACCTATATCTCTGGCATTGAGCGTGGACGGAGAAACCCGACACTGACAGTGATTGCAATCCTCGCAGAAGGATTGAAGACCACAGCCTCAGAGCTTCTTCAGGGACTTGAGAAGGAGGCCAAACGGGGCTGAGCGGCTTGATTTCGAGATCGCTGCATTGAACACCGCGCAGCTTGCCGTTCACTCCTTGATCTGAACGCGGTCGAGCAGAGGAAAGAGGGCGAGCGCGATCACCGCGTTTCCCACGGCTTTCATCAGCTCCGCCAGCCAGCTCCATTCCAGTTCCAGGCCCAGCAGGACGCGGTAGATGAGGACGTAGATAGTGCTGCAGAGCAGCGAAAGCAAAAAGGTGAGCAGCAGCCGGATGGTGTGGTTCTCCACGTCGATGCGCACGCCGACGGAGCCGGCGAGGAAGCCGGCCACGGTCTTGGCGATGCCGTTGACGCCGATGGCGTGATGGGTGAGGGCGTCTTCAAAGAGGCCAAGTGTCGCGCCCATCAGCGTACCTTGAATGGGATCGCGGCGGACGAGGGCGAAGTACACGGTGACCACCAGGGGCAGGTCGAACCAGGCATAGCCATGCAGCAGGCGCGGCAGCAGGGCTTGCAGCACCAGCGCCGTCAGCGGCGTAAGCCCGTAAACCAGCAGCGGATAGCGGCGAATCCCAAGTTCTCGGCGATTATCGGGGCCAAGCATATTCATGGCTATGGATTCCTCCGCGGAGGAGCTGTCTCGCCATGCTCTGGCGCTGAAGATGCTTGGGGTTTACCGGATTGGGCCTCTGGCGCGGAGTTCTCCTGGTTCGGAATTGAATTTGCCTGCGGCGAAAAACGGTCGGGATGCCGCGCGGGCAGCAGCCTGGGAGCGGGCGGGGCGGGAGTGGGCGAGGCGGGAGCAGGCTGATTCTGCTGGCCGGGCTGGTCTCCGGGCTGCGCCGCTGCACCGGCTGGCGTTGTGGCTGGATTGGCGGCTGGCGCGTTGGGATCGGTGAGTCCGGGCAGGCGCTCCGCCATGATTTCCGAGGCTTTTCTCTGCTCTTTGATGGCTTCGACCTGCGCGCCTTTCAGCGATTCACTGATCGCCATATCCTGCTGCTGCTCGTCGGAGAAGCGAGGCTCAGTCGAGGTAATCACCAGCACCTCGTCGAGCCGGTCGAGATGAGCAGCCGGCTTCACAATCACGTCAATGAACGAGTCGAGATCGGGGTCGGGCACGACCTTTTCCACGACGCCCACCGGCAATCCGCGGGGAAAGACCATATCTCCTCCGGCAGTGAGCACCTTTTCTCCCGGCTGGATGCGATCATCCTTCAGAATGCCCACAATTTGCAGACGGCCGTTGACGTTGCCGCGCAGAATGCCGCGAACGCGCGTCGTCTCCAGAATCACGCCGGCGCCGCTGGTTTGATCGTTGATGGCCAGCACCTGGGCGGAATGGGGATAGACTTCGCGCACCTTGCCGACGATGCCGTCGGCGGTAATCACGGCCATGTCGCGCTCGATCTTGTGGTCCGCGCCCTTGTCGATGTAGAAGACGAGAGACTGATCGCTGCCGCTGGAGCCGATGGCCTGAGCAGCCAGCGTCTTATAGATATATCTCTGCTGGAAGTCCATCAGCGCTTGCAGGCGTTCGCCCTGCTTGGCGTCTTCAAGAAGCGCCGCCTGCTCCAGACGGAGCCGGTCAAGGGTCTGCTGCAACTGCTGGTTCTGCTGGCGTACGCCGCGCAGATCGATGTAGTTGTTCCACAGCCCATCGACGCCCAGCTTGGCGCTGTGAAAGAGTTGCTCCGGCGGCGAGATCAGCATCTCTGCCCACAGCCGGATCAGCCGCACACCGGAGGAATCTTTGGGATCGAGCGAGTTCCGTCCGCTGTCGGCGCGGCGCACCTGCACGGCAAGTCCGATGATCTGCGCCAAGAGGATGGCCAGCAGCACCAGCAGATTCCGATAGCGGAGTAGGAACGATTCCATGACGAAGGCTCGTGCTGACAGTGAGAACGGCGTGAGAGCGAGAGCAATACCAGTATACTGACGGCTGGCAATAGAAGATGGTCTGCTGATTCGCCGGCTGGAATAGCGGCGGCATACCGCCATGCCGACGGGGCATTCGCAAGGAGGATGATTGATCTCCCGGAAAGCAAGTTTGACGCTGCTGCTCCTTCTTACCGCGGTCGTTGTTTTGATTTGCCTGCTGCTGCCGCCGATTCCGCAGCCGCTCAGTTATCACCACTTCGCCGACCGGCGCAGCCTTCTCGGCATTCCCAACTTTGGCGATGTCGCTTCCAATCTTCCCTTCGCCGTGATTGGCCTTTGGGGATTGTTCTGGCTGCGATCCAACTTCAATACCTGGTCAGAGCACTTCCTCGACCGGCGCGAGCAATGGCCGTATCTCTTCGTTTTTCTGGGATTGCTGCTGACGGCCTTCGGCTCCTCGTACTATCACCTCGACCCCAACAATGCGACGCTGGTGTGGGACCGGCTGCCGATGACGATCACCTTCATGTCGATGGTTGCGGCGGTCATCATGGAGCGCATCAGTCTGCGGCTGGGCCTATGGCTGCTGCCGATTCTGCTGCTCGTTGGCCTGGGAAGCGTCCTGCAATGGCGCTGGAGCGAGGTGCATGGCGCGGGAGATTTGCGCTTCTACGCCGCGGTGCAAGCCTACTCGGCGCTGGTGATCCTGCTCTCGCTCTTCTTTCCCGCGCGTTACACGCGAGCCTATGATTTGGGGCTGGTCGCGGGCTTCTACGCTCTGGCCAAGGCGCTGGAGTTTTACGACAAGCCGATCTTCGCGGCGCTGGGCGTCGTCAGCGGCCATACCCTCAAACATCTGGCCGCCGCCGCCGCAGGCTACTGCATTTTGCGGATGGTGCAGAAGCGGAAGCCGGTTGCGGAGTTGTCGTCAATTCCACGCTTGGGATGAGAGCCAACGACGATCTGGAACTTTCACTTGTGTTGCATAATGTCAAATTTGTAATTATACTATTGTAGTGAGCGGAATATGGTTCGAATGGGACGAGGCAAAGAACCTCGCCAACCAGCGCAAGCACGGCGTCAGCTTCCAGCAGGCGAGTCTTGTCTTTCGCGACCCACAGCGGGTTCTGGTTGCGGAACGCGTAGTGGACGGTGAACAGCGCTGGCAGACGATCGGAATTGTGAGAAAGGCCTCCGGTGGAGTTCTTCTGCTGCTGGTGGCGCATACCGTTCGCGAAGAGGTTGGCCCCGGAGTTTTTGTTGAGGTAGTGCGCATTATCTCGGCGCGAAAAGCTACGCCGGTGGAGAGGAGAAGTTATGTCGACGAAAATGGTTAGTTACACCTTGGAGACATTGCCGGAACTGACAGCGGAGGATATTGCCTCTTTGGAAGCGCTGGCGGCGCGTCCCGACAGCGAGATTGATTTGAGCGATGCTCCCGAGTTGACGGCTGAGCAATGGAAAAAGGGAATTCGCGGGCATTTCTATCGCCCGGTGAAGCGGCAGATCACGGCGCGCGTGGATGCGGATGTGCTGGCGTGGCTGAAGTCGCAAGGCAAAGGGTATCAATCGCGCATCAATGCGATTCTGCGGCGGGAGATGCTGACTGCGATGAAAGCGGCGGCGAAATAACCACCTGCGGTGGGGCCAACTGCCTGCGGCACGGAGAACGAACAGTCTCGGCTTCCCACTCTTCGCTAGAAAAAAGCGAAGAGTGGGGCACCCGGCCTTCGGTCGCTTGACGACGTTCAACTATATCGATTGGCCCGGGTCCGGTTTTCCGGACCTGTGAGACCACGAACCTACTGTGAGCGAATAGCGAGTGTCTGCCCCACCGTTGGTGGTTAGTCGATCTTGATCTTGCGCAGGAGGCGGAAGTCGGAGAGCATCTTGCCGGTGCCGAGGACGACCGAGGCGAGGGGATCGTCGGCCACCGAAACGGGCAGGCCGGTCTCTTCGCGGATGCGCTTGTCGAGATTCTTGAGCAGCGCGCCGCCGCCGGTAAGCACAATGCCGCGATCCGAGATGTCAGCCGATAGCTCCGGAGGCGTCCGTTCGAGGGCGACGCGAATGGCATTCATGATGACGGCGATGCACTCGCCCAGCGCCTCACGAATCTCGCTGTCGTCGATGCTGATGGTCTTGGGCACGCCCTCGATGAGGTTGCGTCCCTTGATCTCCATCGTCAGCGGCTTGTCGAGGGGAAAAGCGGAGCCGATATCGATCTTGATCTGCTCGGCGGTGCGTTCGCCGATGAGCAGATTGTATTTGCGCTTGAGATAGTTGGTGATGGCCTCGTCCATCTGGTTGCCGGCCATGCGCACGGAGCGCGAGTAGACGATGCCGGAGAGGGAGATGACGGCGATGTCGGTGGTGCCGCCGCCGATGTCAACGACCATGTTTCCGCCCGGCTCGGTGATGGGCAGACCGGCGCCGATGGCGGCCACCATGGCCTGTTCGACGAGATAGACTTCGCTGGCTTTGGCGCGGTAGGCGGAGTCTTCGACGGCGCGCTTCTCCACCTGGGTAATCTCGGAAGGGACACCGATGACGATGCGGGGATGGACGAGCATCTTGCGGTTGTGGGCCTTCTGGATGAAGTAGTTCAACATCTTCTCGGTGACCTTGAAGTCGGCGATGACGCCGTCCTTCATGGGGCGGATGGCCACGATGTTGCCGGGGGTGCGGCCCAGCATCTCTTTGGCCTCCTTGCCCACGGCTTCCACCTCGCCGGTGTTCTTGTTGATGGCGACGATGGATGGCTCGTTGACGACGATGCCTTTGCCGGCAGCGAAGACCAGCGTGTTGGCGGTGCCGAGATCGATGGCCAGATCGCTGGAAAACATACTGAAGAGCGAACGGATGCCGTGCGACCGCGTGGAGCGCGATGGATAACTATTCAATGACATGGGAAGATCGCTTCTACCTCAAAGCATATTGTATGCCAGCGGGCCGAAGATCGAGCGCAGGCTGGCTGCTGTGCGCAACGGAACGTGCCAGCCGAGTAACGGGCGCGTCAGGGTCTCAGGCGGTACGAGGGCTGAAGCCTGCACCCTTCAACAATCCAGATGCGATTGCCCTGCCTTCGTGCCCTGGAAATGGGGCTTTGTCCCCGTTTTGGCGCTACAATCTCCCCATGCCGCGCAGCTTCGAGGAAGTCCGACAAATCGCCTCTGAATTGCCGGTGGATCAGCGCATCCTGCTGGCGAATTCGCTGTGGGAGAGTGTGGACCCGGCTGACAGCGCTGCGACCGAGGCCGAACTCGACGCAGCCTGGAATGGTGAGATTGCGCGCAGGGTTGCGGAAATCAAGGCCGGAAGCGCAGTGACATACTCGCTGGAAGAGGTTGAGGGAGATTTGCGGGCCATCGTAGGCTCGTGAGTACCTTGCGGATACATGAAGGCGCAAGACGCGAAGCTACCCAGGCAACGATCTGGTATGCAGAGCGCAGTATTTCTGTGGTGCGCAGGTTTCAGGACGAGTTGATCTCCGCCTATAAGAAAGCTGTAGCCTCACCGCTTCATTTTCCCTGTTATTTGCAGGGAACACGCAGAGTTCACTCAAGAGACTTCCATTCTTCATTGTTTTTTTCGATTGGCAAGACGAGATCTTTATCGTTGCCGCAGCCCACGCCAAGCGCCGTCCAGGCTACTGGACGGCGCGAATCTGAAGCGGCCCGCGCTATCTTCTCATCCTGGCGCGGAGCGCGCCCAGGCCGGAGTGCATCAGTACGCAGTCGGAAGTGCGGTCGCACCGGTAGTGGATGCTGACAGGATAGTCTTGCCAGCGGGCGTCCGCGGCGGCCTGGTTGGTTTTGTCGAAGAAGAAGGTCTTGCGGCCGCGCGTTTCGATGACACCGTGATAGAGATCCAGATCGACGATGGCATCGTCGCCTTCGGTGGCGAAGGCCAGCAGCTTTACCGGGAATGCCTTCTGATGGACGACGGGCGCGGGGTGCGTCGCCAACTCCTGCAACTCCTTCTTACGCTTCAGCAATGCATCCTGTTCGGCGAGGGAGGGAAAGTTGGGCACCAAGACCCAGGAGGCAGCGTCTTCAAAGGCTTTTTTCGAGCAGGGGATTTGCCCTTGCGCGCTGAGGGAGGCAGCCTGACCATCCGGTCCGATCTGAGTCTGGAAGAGGTCGTTGCCATGCTCTCTGGCGGCTTCCTGGGCATCGAGCTTCGCAAAATCGACGGCGGGCGGGGCGACTGCGGGAGTGCTTCCAGCCGCATTTTCTGGCGCTGAATCCGGAAGGGGAGCGTCAAGGGGAATCGCACTGCGCGCGTCGTACTTCAAGAGGATGTTTTTGGAGCAGAGCGCAAAACCCTGGTTGTCATTCAATTGGATTCCGATGGAAAGCGGACGCGGCGAACTGGCCACGGCCAGAGCAAATCCTGCTTTCACCTCCGGGTCGCTGGGTTCAAGGGAGACGCGATAGAGGAGATGTTTGTTCCATTCAAGATAAAGATGGCCCTGCAAACCGATGGCATTGGAGGAGGTCGAACCCATATCGGAGCGGATGTCCTGAGGGCCTGTCAACAAGAAGATGGCGAGAACGATGAAACCCAGAAACAGGCCGAGGCCGATGCCGGCTGCGGCATAAAGCCGGACGGGATTCTCCGCGAATTTTCTAGCGCGCGCGATCAGCCGATCCAGCGGCCTGGAGGGAAGGCTGGGAGGAGCAGCGGCGCCGGCTTCCGGGGAGGGGTTCAGATTCGCTCCCGGAAGCGGCGTTGGGGCGGCTGCTGGCGCGGCGGTGGGAGGGGGAATCACCTCGACCGGCTCCGCGCTCGCTTCGATCGCAATGGGCAGCTCCGGCGCCACCAGATCCTCATCGGGCGGCGTCTGGCTCGTTCCAATAATCCTGTAGCCGCTCATCGGCGGCGCTTGACCACTTTGATTGGGGTCTTGCTCTTCGATCTCGAAGAGCTTTTCGTCCAGGGCCGATTGCTCTTTGATCTTTCGCTTGCGGTTGGGAAACCTCGGATCTTCAGCCAGCATGAGCCATTTCCTCTTCCGGTTGATTGCAACCCCGATGACAGGAGTCAAGAACATTGGAGCACACATTGGCGATTGTGAAAACCCCGGAGTTGAAGGCCTCTTGCCTCGCGCGGCGAAGTTCGTGGCGCGGGCCGGGCTGGCAGCTATTTTTCTCCGCGGCCAAAGCCAGTCGAGGCCGGCTTGCATCTAAAGCAAAGACGGCAGCAGGAAAGGGAAAGGACAATGAGGATCGGCGTTCCCAGAGAGATCAAAGACAATGAGGCTCGCGTGGGCGTGACACCGTCGGGCGTGAGGGCGCTCTGCGAGGCCGGGCACACAGTGCTGGTGGAGAGGCAGGCAGGCGCGCAGTCTGGCCTTCAAGACGAGGCGTACCGTCAGGCGGGCGCGGAGATCGTGAGCGCGGCTGGAGCCGTGTGGGAGAGAGCCGAGACCGTTGTCAAGGTCAAAGAGCCATTGCAGAGTGAATACGCGTACTTCCGCGAGGGGCTGGTGCTGTTTACCTTTCTGCATCTGGCGCCGCAAGCTGCGCTCACCGGCAAACTGCTGGAGTCGAAGGTCATCGGCATTGCCTACGAGACGGTGCGCGACCGGGAGGGCGCACTGCCGCTGCTGACGCCGATGAGCGAGGTGGCGGGGCGGATGAGCGTGCAGGCTGGAGCGGCTTATCTGGAAAGAAAGCACGGCGGGCGCGGGATTCTGCTGGGCGGCGTGCCAGGCGTGCCTCCGGCGCAGGTGACCATCCTGGGCGGCGGCGTGGTGGGCACGAATGCAGCCAAGATCGCCGTGGGCTTCGGCGCCAGGGTCACGATTGTCGATGTGAACCTGAACCGGCTGCGCCAACTGGATGACATCTTCGGCGGAAGGCTCAATACGCTGGTATCGAACAGCTACAACCTGGCCCAGGCCACAAGGGAGGCCGATCTGCTGATCGGCGGGGTGCTGATTCCCGGCTCGACTGCGCCGAAGCTCGTGAGCCGCGGGATGGTGGCGGAGATGAAGAAGGGCGCGGTGATTGTGGATGTGGCCATCGACCAGGGCGGCTGCGTGGAGACGGCGCGGCCTACTTCGCACTCCGATCCGAGTTATATCGTGGAGGGCGTGGTGCATTACTGCGTAACCAATATGCCCGGCGCGGTGCCGCACACCTCCACGCTGGCTCTGACCAACGCGACCTTGCCGTACCTGTTGCGGCTTGCCAATCTAGGCGCAGGCGAGGCTCTGCGCAAGGACGCGGGTCTGGCCGAGGGACTGAATACCTGGCTGGGCACGCTGACCTGCCGCGGCGTGGGCGAGAGCCAGCAGCGGGAGTGGTGCGCGGCGGCGGAGGTGCTGGGGTGAAGAGCAGGGTATACAGCCTGGGGAATCGTCGCTGTCCTATAATCGCCCCATGCGCTTGAGCGGCGATCCCCGGTGGCGTACGGTAGCTCCTTATGCAGTTGGAGTGCTGCTGATCTTTGCGCTGCTGGGCGCGCTGCAGGCCTTCAATCCCACCTTGCCGATCCGAATCTGGCATTACTCCTTCAATGTGAGTTTTCTCAATCCTGAGACCGCCAATGAAACGCTGATCTCCACCGGCCTGATCATGCTGGCGTTTCTGCTGCTGTTGCTGCTGCTGGTACTGCTGATGAGGAATGTTCTCAAGATCTATGCAGGCCAGGGCAGCGACGGGCTGGGTGCGCGGCTGCGCTCGCGGATGGTGCTGGGCGCGGTGCTGATTGCGCTGACGCCGGCGGTCTTCATGTTTTTGTTCAGCTTTCAACTGATGAATCGTTCGCTGGATCGCTGGTTTTCGCCGAATATCTCCGAGTTGCGCGAGGATTCGACGCGCGTGGTGCTGGAGCTGGCGCAATATGTGACGGCCAATGCCCGCGTGGAGGCGGAATCGATTGTCGCCTCCGGTGCGACGGAGCGCGATCCGGCGTCCCTTCAGGAGGAGTTGGAGACGCATCGCATCACGCTGACCGGCGGCTTTGTGGAGGTGTACGGAAAGGATCAGCGCCTGCTGGCGAGTTTTCAAGCACCGGCGGAGTCCAGTTCCGCCAGCCTGGTTCCCGGCCTGGAGGAGGGCGAGCAGGACAAAGCCATCTTGTTGCACAGGCCGCTTTCGGAGAGCCTGCTGGCTGCGGCGCAACGCAGCGATGAGCCTGTGGTGAGGGTGGCGGGTCAGGAGTATGCGCTGGGCGAGTCGGCGACCTCATCCAGCAAGATGGTGGTGGTGGCGCTGCCGATGCCGCAAGGACTGAGCCAAACGGCGGCTCGCATTCGCTCGGGTTCGCTCGCCTATTCGGAGCTTTTCCGCACACGAAATCGCATTCGCACCACATTTTTTCTTTGGTTGCTGGGAATTACCGTGCTGGTATTCTTCTCCAGCGTGTGGATGGCGCAGTTCTTCTCCCGGCAGATCACCCGTCCGGTGGAAGCGCTGGGGCTGGCGATGTCGGAGATCGCCGCGGGCAAGTACGAACATCGCGTGGCGCAGGCGGCCACGGGAGAGATGGGCGAGCTGGTGCGGGCCTTCAATCACATGGCGGCCGATCTGGATGCCAGCCGGCAGTTGGCCGAGAGCTCCAGCGCGCAACTGAGCACGGCCAATCTGGCCATCGAAGAACGCCGCCGCGAACTGGAGACGATCGTTGAAACGATTCCCTCCGGAGTGGTGACGCTGGACGGGGCGGGGACGGTGCTGCAATCGAATCGCGCCTTTGCCGCGCTGCTGGGCCGGCGTGTGGACAGCGAGCTGAGCGGGGAGAAGATCGAATCATTGTTTCCTTCCGATTGCGCCGAGGATCTGGCTGGCGTGATTCGCCGCAGCCGCCGCATGGGCGCCGCCTTTACCGAGATCGAGTTTCATGCCGGAGGGCGCATTCTGCATCTGGCGATTACCAGCGCGCGTTTCGATCTGACCCGCGGTCGTCCGGGCACGGTGCTGGTGGTGGAGGATACGACGGAGCTGCTGCGGGCGCAGAGGCAGTTGGCGTGGAAGGAAGTGGCGCAGCGCGTCGCCCATGAGATCAAGAATCCGCTGACCCCGATTGCGCTTTCCGCCGAGCGCATCAGCCGCCACCTGGACCGTGGGCAGCCGGATTCTCCAGGTGTGATCCGCAAATGCAGCGAGGTGATCCTGGGGTGCGTGGGCACGATGCGCACGCTTGTGGACCAGTTCTCCGCGCTGGCGGAGTTTCCCGCGCCACAGCCGCGCGCCTGCGAGATGAACCGTGTGGTTACGGAGGCTCTGGCTCTGTTTACGGGAAGGCTGGACGGCATCACCGTCGAATGCAGCCTGGAGCCGGAGTTGCCGCCGGTGCTGGCCGATCCGGAGGTGATCCGGCGCGCGCTGGCCAACCTGATCGACAACGCGGCGGAGGCGATGAAGGACAGCTTGCTGCGCGTCTTGAAGGTGAGCACAGTGCTCAGCGAAGACGCAACGGCCGTCGAGGTGGAAATCTCCGACACCGGCCACGGCCTGACCGATGAGATACGCGAGCGGCTCTTTTTGCCTTTTTATTCGACCAAACAGCGGGGCACCGGCCTGGGACTTTCCATTGCGGCCAAGATCGTTCAGGAGCATGGGGGCACGTTGCGCGCCGAGGCCAACAGCCCCAAAGGCGCGCGCTTTCTGCTGCGGCTGCCGCTGATGGAGCCGCCGGGGGAGACACCTGAGCAGCAGGTGCAAACCACTCAGCGAACTACGGATGAATAATTGTTTTCGACGGAATGAAGAGCATCAGGACTCTTATGAGTGCGAACTGGAAATATAGTGACGAACGTTCCTGGATCTTTTTGTTGTTTGCATTCGCTTGCATAGTGATCTGTATTCACAAGGGGAATCAGTTCGCTAACGCCGCGCCGAACGAGTCGACGACCACCGCCCATGATGTATATTCACGCTACAATTTGTGGCTCGGTTTAAAATTCAATTACTATAGCTGCAAATATAGCTTCAATATAAGCGGGAGTCTTTATAGCGGGCTTGGGGACTGTCCACAATCATTTGTCAATCTGGTTAAGGATAAGATTTCAGATGCGGATGAATATGTGCCGGGGGCGAATCTTACCGTTTATTATGATCCAGCCAATCCATCGACGAATAGCTTGATCGAATTTACAGCGGCGAGCAGGAGATGCTATCAAGATACGATACCTTGGATTGTGATTGGAGTCTTAGGTATTCTCTATCTTCTTTTCGTTGCAGCGCTCAATGCAGCTAAAAACAAGAAAAATTGCAGGCAATTTGTAGATGCCGCAGGCGATGAAATTTATTATGAAGAGATCGGTATTGGCTCAGTGTTTGACGGGGTTTCCGGTGACGGTATGAACACAGAGATACCCTATGCTGCCACCAATAGGGAGCCAGCGAATGTGGCGGATTTTACTTCTTCTCCGTGGCTGAGGGAACTTTATCTCGATGTGATCAAACAAATTCATCCAGACTATGCCTCGAATGAAGCTGACCGCGCCTTGCGCGAGCGATTGACGAAAGAGGCAAACTCCGCATACAAGCAGGGCGATTCCGCAACGCTGCAGAGAGTTCTGGAGGAGTATAAAAGCGCGGTTTCTACAGCGAATTATCAAGAATACAATTATGCAGATTCGCATGACTCTGTGAGAGGATCGCACTGATGAATCACATTCTGGTAGTGGACGACGAGGTGGAGATACGCAACTCGCTCGAAGAGATTTTGCGCGAGGAGGGTTACGGCGTGGCCACGGCGGCCACGGCGGGCGAGGCCCTGGTGCTGCTGGAAGACGCGCCCTATGATGTGATTCTGCTCGACATCTGGCTGCCCGACCGCGACGGCCTCGACGTGCTCGGCGACATTCATCGCCAAGCCGCCGACACGCGGCCTGAAGTGGTTATCATCAGCGGTCACGGCACCATCGAGACCGCCGTCAAAGCGACCAAGCTGGGCGCATACGACTTTTTGGAGAAGCCACTCTCGCTGGAACGCACGCTCATTGTGCTCAAGAATGCCGTTGAAGCCCGCCGCCTGCGCGCGGAAAACCTTGAATTCAAGCGTCAGTTCAATGCCGGCTCGGTGCTGACCGGAGAGAGCGTTCCGCTCAAAGCCCTGCGCCAGCAGATTCGCCTGATGGCGCCCACCAACGGCCGCGTGCTGATCTACGGCGAGTCGGGCACTGGCAAGGAACTGATTGCCCGCGCCATCCACGCCGAGAGTCTGCGCAAGGATCAGATCTTCGTCGAACTGAACTGCGCGGCCATCCCCGAAGCGCACATCGAGGCTGAACTCTTCGGCTATCGTCACGGTGCGCAGCCGGGCGGATTGCCGGAGCAACGCGGCACTCTGGAGCGCGCCGACGGCGGGACGCTCTTTCTCGACGAGGTGGGCGACATGAGCCTCAAGACGCAATCGAAGGTGCTCTCAGCGCTTGACGACCAGCAGTTCACGCCGGTCGGCGGGACACAGCCGATTCGCGTGGATGTGCGCCTGATCGCCTCCACCAACAAGGATCTCGAAGAGGAGATATCCAAGGGCAACTTCCGCGAAGATCTCTTCTATCGCCTCAATGTGGTGCCGTTTTTTGTGCCGCCGCTGCGCGAGCGCAGACAGGACATTCCGCTGCTGGCGCATGAGTTTCTCGCCGAGTTTGGACGCCAGTACGGGCGTCCCCGCATGGAGATTGCCGAAGAGGCGCTGGAGACGCTTGCTCAATATCATTGGCCGGGCAATGTGCGCGAGTTGAAGAATGTCGTGGAGCGGGTGCTCATCCTCAATCCCCGCACGCTGCGGATCGAGCGCAAGCATCTGCCGCCCTTGACGCACAAGGCGGGCACTCGTTCCACGGAAGAGTTTTCCACGCTGCAACAGGCGCGCGATGCCTACGAGCGGGAGTTCATCCTGAAGAAGATCGATGAGGCCCGCAACAACGTCAGCCGCGCCGCCGAGTTGTTGGGGCTGGAGCGCAGCCATCTCTACCGCAAGATGAAGGCGCTGGGCATCAGTGTGCGGGAGTAGCGAGTTGCAATTGCTTTATAAGTTGGTTAAGATAAAAGGACAGGATAAGGCGGAGATGATTTCAGCAACCATATTCGAGGCAAAAACCAACTTTTCCAATCTGGTCAAGCAGGCGCAGAAGGGCGAAGTCGTCACGATCACCTCCGGGCGTGAACGGACTCCGGTGGCGCGCATGGAGGCCATTCACCCTGTCAAGAAAAAGCGCCTGGGCGCTTTGGAGACTCCTGGATTCGTTCTCGCCGAGCAGTTCTTCGAGCCGCTGCCGGAGGAGGAGCTTCGCCTTTGGAATGGCGGTAAGTGACCGGAGGCGATCGATGAAAGTCTTGCTCGATACCTGCGCCGTCATTTGGGCGACAATGTCTCCGGCAGCCCTCAGTCATAAGGCGCGGAAGACGCTGGCCAACGAGCGGAATGTCATTCTGGTTTCGGCGGCGTCGGCGTGGGAGATTGCAACCAAGGTGCGGCTGGGAAAACTTTCCGGCGCGGAAAAGTTGGAGCAGGATTATCTTGCTGTGATGGATGAGGCCGGCTACACACTGCTCTCCATTGACGCCGCCTCAGCCCTGCGCGCCGGCCGCCTGACCGCCGAACACAAAGATCCCTTCGACCGCATGATCGCGGCCCAGGCGCTTGCGCAAGACGTTGCCATCCTCAGCCCCGACCCGCAACTCGATCAATTCGGTGTGCGGCGGATTTGGTAGGGCGGCTGTTCATTTTTCCTGGACTCAAAGTCGAGACAGGTAAAATCCGCGAATGAGTGATCCAACTGATACTCTTTATTCTTAGGTGAATCTCCGCTAATGGGTATGCCGGCCACAATCGATCCGCTTCCTCTTCAGCATTCGGAGATGCTGTCGCGCATTGACGAAGCAGATCAGGCCTTGCTGGAGCGATTTGCACCCAAGATGGAGGTTAATCGGGATCTCGACCGCAGTCTGGTCAGCTTTCAGGCAAACAGGGAAGAGATTGGACACCGCTGGTGCAAATACCGCGAGGGTTTTTCCGCGTCGCTTGTACGATATGTGATTGACCGAGCCGGGATTTGCGAAGGCAAAATACTTGATCCATTTGCGGGTAGCGGAACAACTCTGATCATTGCGGCGGAGCTAGGCCTGGATGCAGTAGGTATCGAATTACTACCGAGCGGCGCTGAGATTATCGAGGTGCGCAACGCGGTGTTGAATGCAGACCGGAGGATTCTGGCAAAACTGGTTCGCAAGACCATCAAAGATCGTAAATGGACTCAACCGGGAGAGCGTCAGACCTTCGCGCATCTTCGTATCACCGCCGGTGCATTTTCAGAGGAAAACGAAAAGCAGCTTGAGCGGTTTCTCTTTGATGCATCCGCAGAAGAAGATGAGTTACTATCACGGCTGCTTCGTTTCTCGGCAATGTGCGTACTCGAAGAGATCAGTTTTACGCGCAAAGATGGACAATACCTGCGATGGGACCATCGATCCGGGCGCAGCCGAGGAGAAAAACTCTTCGATAAAGGTACGATTCTGTCATTCGACGAGGCGATTTGCAGCAAGCTGATGCAAATCGCTGACGATATTGATGGACATATTTCCCAGCCAACGCTGTTTCCTGCTGATATAAAAGCAATAAAACCAGGGCGAATCGAGCTAAAACTTGGCTCATGCCTGGACATTCTTCCAGGCATGGAACCGGACTCTATCTCCGGAATTATTACCTCGCCGCCTTACTGCAATCGATACGACTACACCAGAACTTATGCTTTGGAGCTTGCCATGCTCGGAGCGGGGGAGCAAGGAGTACGAACTCTTCGGCAAACAATGCTCTCATGCACGGTGGAAAACAAGGATAAACAGGACCTGCTCAAGAAGTTTGGAACGGATATATTTCGCGCGGCATCGGATACCTTCGAGTCCCAGAAAATGCTCGGACTGGTGCTCCATTATCTTGAAGCCTGCAAGAACGACGAGACGATCAACAATCCCGGTATTGTGCGCATGGTTAAGAATTATTTCTTCGAGCTTTCTCTTCTGATCTTTGCCAGTGCGGGAGTACTCAAAAAGGGAGCGCCCTTCGTCATGGTGAACGACAATGTGCGCTATCAGGGCGCGCATCTGCCAGTGGACCTAATTCTTTCTGATTTTGCCGAACAAGCCGGTTTCGATGTCGAGGCCATCTGGGTGCTGCCGCGTGGCAAAGGCAACAGCAGCCAGCAGATGGGCGTGCATGGCCGCCAGGAGGTCAGAAAATGCGTTTACGTTTGGCGGAAAAGGTGAAAGTCAAATGAACGTGCCCTATCTCCAGCATTTGAAATCCAGCGACGATCTGCGAACAAGTTACGAGGCTGTTCGAGCCGGGTTTATAGCACTTGCCCTTGAGAAGAATCGTCGCGCAACTCCATTTGTAGCAGAAGCCCGTGCGCTGAAAAGTGAGGCTTCACAAGCTAAGACACCCGTTGACTTACTGGAGATGAAGCGGATTCGACCGGCCTTGCTTGCAGCGTCAGGCGTATCCGATAAGGCGCTGAAACACCTCCAGGATTCCGACAAGGATCAGGCAATAGCGGAGTTGATTCATAAGTTTCTCGACCCGGCGGGCGTGAACTTTGTAGAGGAGTTGGTATTCAGATTTCTGCTGACACGCGGGGATACGCTGGGAGGTTCGATGCGCAATGTAGGAGGGTTCATTGCTCAGTGCAGGCTATCTCGCGCCGTGATTGCCTGCCTGAAGATAAGTGGTGAGCCTGTGCATATGCTTTGGGGTAAGTCCAAGAAGTGGGAGTTGATGCCGGCGGAAGATGCCGATCTTGACCGCAACCTTCGCGGGCTTAGTTGGAGCGTTGGATCAAATAAAAGATCCCTTCTGTTCAATCTGAGGGTTCCACTTGTCGATAACAACATTGATCTCTGCTTGTTCGACTGCTCCACCGCGGATTTGAAAAAGGCAGTGAATGAACCCGGAAGATATGTCGCGCTCGGCGAGTTGAAGGGCGGTATCGATCCAGCGGGCGCTGACGAACATTGGAAGACAGCCCGGTCTGCATTGAATCGAATTGAAGAGGCATTTGCAACAAAGAAGTTGAAACCCCACCTTTTCTATGTGGGTGGCGCGATTGAAGCAAAGATGGCGAACGAAATTTGGGATTGGCTGACAACAGGAAAATTGGCAAATGCGGCAAATCTCACTCTGGACGATCAGCTTGCATCCATTGCGCGGTGGATTTGCTCTGTTTAAGATCACGAACCTCGACGTTCAGCGATCAACCTTCTGTGGAAAGACCGGTCCCAGAGATCCCTCGTTATCTCCCGAAGCTGGGTCCACGCGGAAGTCCCAGACCGACTGATCGATCTCCGCGGCGGAGAGGATTTCGACCAGCGCGTATTCGCCGGGGGCGAGGGGCTGCTGCGGTGTGATCTTGAGCCAATGCTTGCCGGGAAGCACATCGACCTGGGCCGGAATGGTGTCCTCGTCCTGAGTGACCGCGCCTTTGGGGCTGATGTGGACGGCGCCGACGATGCGGACGGAGTTGCGCTGGCCGGCGCGGACGATGGCGAAGCCCGATGAAGGCGAGTGCGCGCCGTGCTTGCCGTTGGCAACCTCTTTTGCGCCGGCGGTCTGGACGGTCAAGGCGTGAGAGATCGCCTGCTCGGCATCGTCGCGCGCGGCCAGAGAAAGATAGATGGCCGGAGTGCCGACGTGCAGATGTACCTTGGCGTGCGCGCCTTCGAGTTCCAGGTCGGCCCGTTGACCGGCGAGGGGATTCAGGGTATTCAATCCATGCCGGTTCTTGGCATTCAAGGCCAGATCGACGGGTAGAAGCTCGACCAGCTCCGGCTTGCCCGCGAAGGTGTCCAGCGCAAAGACGCTGTCTTCGTCGGGCAGATCGAGACCTTGGGCGACTTGGGGCTGGCGCGCCTTCTGCTCGTTGCGTTCGTCGGCCTCTTCTTTGTCAAGCTCCTCGGCTTCCTTCAATACGGGCGACAGCTCCACGTTCTGGCTGGCGTGATCGCGCTCCCAATGATGCGTTGCCTCCCAGTCGACCAGATCGACGGGCAGTTCCTCCCATTCGCCGCCGCGCTCCGCAGAGATATAGTGCACACGGTCACCGGCAATCTCATACTTGCGCACGAGTTGATAGCTTCCATCCTTCAGGATGAGGCGCTGATTGGTGGCAACTTTTTGCTGCTCCGAGGGAAGCGGCAGCGGCTTCTGGGGATGCACCGCGCCCAGAGCCGCCCAGGCCAGCAATAGCGCCAGGAAAGCCGGTTGCAGCCATCGCATTGAACGGGAAGAGCACATAACTCAACAGTTTAGACGGCTTCAGCGGCAGATGGGGATACGGTCGACGTTGAGGGAGGCAGGATTTGGAACCCTGTGCGCCGCGGCTGCGTCTAACACTGTGTATCCTTGAAGTTGGAGATCATCGTTTGACAGGATTGCAGCCAGAGACTCACGGAGAGAGCCGCCGGAGGGCATTTGCCTTCGGTTGGGCGGGATCTGTGTGTCTGGCATTGCTGGCGCTGTTGATTACGGTTCAGGTGGCGCACAACCATGTGACCGAAAACGATGCCGACCATTGTTCCTTGTGCATCGCCATGCACTCGGCCGCGCCGGTTGCGGTGGTGATCGCCGCGATTGTGATGATCCGGATGGGAAGCTCCGAGCCGCTGGCCGAATCGCGCGCTGTTGTGCGGTATTGGAATCCCAAGCTCTTTACGCGCCCCCCACCTCTGGGCCGGTAGCGCGTCTTTCCAATCTTTATTTCACTTCGGTTCATCGCCACTTGCCTGCAATTCCGGCCAGCGGCGCGTGCATTCATTTCAGAATGCCGCAACTCAGGTTGCAGGAACTGTCACATCGATCATTCGGCCACCTTGAGGAGAGTTCCCATGTCGTACAAACACGAGAGAGTTTTTCGTATTTTCCCCGTTCTTGTCTTACTTCTTGCAACGGCAGGCGCGCAGGCGCAGAGCGGTAATGCCGGAGTGGTGCGCGGCACGGTCACCGATCCATCCGGCGCCGTGATTCCCGCCGCCGCCGTGCATCTGACCAACGAAGTGAGCGGCCTGGACCGCACCCTGCGCACCGACGCGCTGGGGCAATTCGATTTCTCGAACGTCCCCTTCAATCCCTACCGGATCACCGTAGACGCCAAGGGCTTCGACTCATCGAGCCAGAGCATTGAGATTCGCTCCGTGGTAGGAGTGAACCTGAAGCTGGTTCTCCAGGTTGCCGGAGCTTCACAGACGGTGACGGTGGAGGCCAGCGGCGATCTGGTCGAGACGGATCCCACCTTTCATACCGATGTGGACCGCGACCTGTTTGTCAAGGTTCCGATGGAGAGCGAATCTTCCGGGCTGAGTTCGCTGGTCACGCTCTCGACACCGGGGGTGGCAGCCGATTCGAACGGTCTCTTCCACGGCCTGGGCGATCACGCCTCCAACTCCTTTTCCGTGGATGGGCAGTCGATTACCGACCAGCAGAGCAAGGTCTTTTCCAACCAGATTCCTTCCAACTCGATTCAATCGATGGAGGTGATCAGCGGCGCGCCTCCGGCCGAGTACGGCGGCAAGACCAGCCTGGTGATCGTGGCTACCACACGCTCCGGCCAGGGAGTGACCAAGCCTACCGGCAGCATCAGCAGCTCGTATGGAAGTTTCGGCTCAGCGGCGGGCGGCTTCGATCTGTCCTATGGCGGCAACAAGTGGGGCAACTTCATCGAGGCCGACGGACTGAACTCCGGACGCTTCCTCGATCCGCCGGAGTTTCAAGTCTTCCACGACAAGGGCAATGAAGAGAATGTATTTGATCGTGTGGACTATAACATCAGCGCCGTCGATTCGATTCACCTGGACCTGAACTACAGCCGGTCGTGGTTCCAGACGCCGAACACCTACGACAATCTCGATATCGAGAACTACAGCAGCATCATGGCCAACCCCATCGCAGGCCCTGTAGGCAACGCCAATCAGCACTCCAAGATCGAAACCATCAACATCTCCCCCACGTATACGCGCATCATCGGCAATCATGCGGTCTTCAATCTGGGCGCCTTTGTCCGCCGGGACGGCTATCACTACTATCCCAGCGGTGATCCGCTGGCCGATCTCGGCCCGGCCAACCTGCAAACCTCGTCGATCACGCAGAACCGCACGCTGACCAACGCCGCGGTCCACTCGGACTGGTCGTATATCAAAGGAGCCAACAACCTCAAGATCGGCACCCAGTACGGTCAGACCTTTCTGCGTGAAAACGACGGTCTGGGCGTGGTGGATGCAACCTACAACTCGCCCTGCGTCGACAGCACAACGGGCATCGCGCTGCCGGGATACGCCGCTCCCTCCGATTGCCCCGGCGGCACGGCGATCGCCAACGCCAACTACATTCCCGTTCTCGCTCTTTACGATTTGACTCGTGGCGGCAGCATCTACAACTTTCAGGGGCACACGGATGTGAAGGAGTTGGCCCTTTACATCGAGGACCAGATCAAGGCGGGCAACTGGCTCTTCAACCTGGGTCTGCGCGAAGATGTGTACAACGGCCTGACGGATGCCAGCCAGACGCAGCCGCGGGTTGGCATCGCCTATAACGTCAAACCGACGACGACCGTGCTGCGCGCCTCCTATGCACGCACGCTGGAGACTCCCTTCAATGAAAACCTGGTGCTGTCGAGCACCGGCTGCGCAAATGCGGTTCTGGCGCCGCTGCTGAACTGCTCATCCGGCGTAGCGGGAACGATGCAGCCGGGCTTTCGCAACGAGTTCCATGCCGGATTGCAACAGGCCTTCGGCAAGCGTGTGGTGGTCAGCGGCGAGTACATCTGGAAGTACACGCACAACGCCTTCGACTTCAGCGTGCTGGGCAACACCCCGATCACCTTCCCCATCGACTGGCATAACTCGAAGATTCCCGGTTATGCTTTGCGCGCGGATGTGCCCCCGATCCACGGCATCAGCGCCTATGTGGTCGCCTCTTCAGTGGCGGCGCGCTTCTATCCGCCGCAGGTGGCCGGGGCCGGAGCCACGGTTGGCCAAACGGGTTTGCCCTTCCGCATCGACCACGATGAGAAGTTCAACCAGACAACCCACATGCAGTACACGTATGCGCATGGCAAGTTGCTGAATGGACTGTGGGGCGGCTTCAACTGGCGTTATGATTCAGGCCTGGTGGCTGGATCGGCGCCCTGCTATAGCCCAACCGATCCCAACGACTCCTGCCCGAACAGTTCCTTCGCGCCGGACAGTCCAGTCGGAGCGAACGGTCTGCCCACGACGACTGCGACGTTGAATGGCCAGCCAGCCGTAGTGCTGGTGGACAACAACATTCCCTTCACCATCAACCCGGTAACGGGAGGGATTGCGTATCTTCCCTTGACTCCGGATGAAGAGTTCCAGGCGGGACTCAGTTGCGGAGGCGTCAAGGCCACCGGGAGCAACCAGATTGGCACGCTTGTACAAGGCGTGCCGGGCACATACTATGAGTGCCAAGCCAGCCAGCTCACGTCGAGCCTGCTCAAGATCCCCGCTCCGGGCACGGGAGACAACGACCACAATCCGCCGCGCGTTGCGCCGCGCAGCCTCTTGGATCTCTCCATCGGCCAGAACAATATCTTCCGCGCCAAGCGCTACAAGGTGAACCTCGACCTGACGGCCATCAACGTCACGAACAAAATAGCGCTGTACAACTTCCTTTCCACCTTCAGCGGAACGCATTACGTAACGCCGCGCGCACTGACGGCGAAGATTACGCTGAATTTTTAGGAAGGAGTCTTGGGGCCTGTCATCAAACTCCGCTGTAGATGGGGAGCTTGATGGCAGGCCCTGTTCCGGCGCAGCAGCAGGATCGACAATCCGAGGAGACCTGATCCGAGCAGCAGCAGCGAGGACGGCTCCGGGGTTACCGCGGGATTCCCACCGCCGGCGGGATCCGCCTCTCCATCGAATTCGATGGCGGGGCTGTAGGGCGACCATCCGGTGCTGGGCCCGAAGGAGCCAACGTTGCCCGCATCGTCCCCGTAGACAGAACTATTCAAACTGTCGATGTAAGCGGTATCGGGAAGGGGATTGCCGCCTGCCGAGGGCGGAGCGCTGGAGAGCGCAAAGTTCAAACTGTCGTAGGGGCCGGGAACAGCGGTCGGGGCGGCGCCGTAATCGGTGGTATTGAAGGATAGGCCGTAAATGATCTCTCCGGAAGCCGAGAGGCCGGAGAGATTGAAGGTCACGGCGGAGAGCGAACCGTGGTAGCAGTTGCCATCGGAGCCGAGATAGCCGGCGCCGCAGCCTCCACTGGGTGCGGGACGCCAGGGGATGAAGGCATTGACGGTCACGCTGGCGAAGGAGGGGCCGACCGAGTTGTTTGCGCCGACGCCATACAGATTGAGGGTGAGCGGAAGGGAGAAGCCGGAGCCGGCAATCGAGGGGTAGTCGGAGGCCAGCGCCCAGTCGCTCATCTCGACCGTGGCGCTGGTAAGCGAATAGCTGGAGCCGCCGCCGGTGAACTGGATCAGGCCGCCAAATTCACTGGTGGCTGTCGCTTCATAGGCTTGGGAAGGAAGGTTGGGCGGCAATGAAGCGGGAATCGTGCTGTAAAGCACGAGGCCGTCCGCCAGCGCCAGACGAGCGAAGACAAGCAGAAAGCCAGTCAATATCGAGAGCCGTGCAAAAAATGAAAGCCGTACAATCGTCCTCAAATCGCACCTCAGGACAACGTTCTGGGGGAGACGGTAATTTAGCGTACACCCGATTGTGAATATCTAGCAATGGGCAGACCGTGCTTACGACCGGCGTATGGAATCAGTAGGCAATCTTGCCTTCGGAGGCGATCCAGGCGGCGAAGCTGGCCCAGGCTTCCTCCCTGAGCAGTTGGGTGGCGGGAAGGGAGGTGCGCCCGGCGTTTTCTTTGCGCAACTCCTGATAAATGAAGGCGTCATCGAAGCCGGCGCGGGCGGCATCGGCGGCGCTGGCCCCGTAGTAGATGGCCTCCAACCGCGCCCAGTAGGAGGCGGCCAGACACATCGGACAAGGCTCGCAACTGGTGTAGAGTTGGCATCCGGCGAGTGAAAACGAACCGAGAGCTTTGGCCGCGGCGCGGATCGCGTTGACCTCGGCATGGGCGGTCGGGTCAAGCTGGGCGGTGACGGTGTTGACGGCCTCGGCGACAATCTTACCCCCGTGTACGACGACCGCGCCGAAGGGACCGCCCGCGCCGGTTTCGACGTTGTGCGTGGCCAGGGCGATGGCGCGGCGCAAAAACTCCGGATTGGGAGGGGATTGCATTGCGTTTATGGTAAGGCAAAGCGCAGGAATTTTCGCATTTTCCTTTGTTTTGTAGTACATTCAGCCTGCAAAAAGATTTTTTAGAAATATTTTCATATTCGCTGTTATATTCCTTTGTACATCCTCACTTAGTCTCGACATCAGTGATCGTCTGCTGCGATCTGCTTTGATCTTTTTGGGAATAGAGGAACTTCCGCAGATAGCTGCGGGATGATCCGCGCCGCTCGGCCGGGGCTTTGACTGGGCGGGTTTTCGATGCAAAGGATTGATTCAAAGCCTATTATATTCAGAGATTGGAAACGGAGAGCACGTTATGTCAAGCTGGACGAAATCCTGCACAATTTTCCTCGTGGCACTGGCGACCCTCGCCTTTGCCGGCTGTAGCGGCGGCGGATCTAACACGCCTCCTCCCACCAACTCCTATACCATCAGTGGTACGCTTTCCGGACTGAGCACAGGAGAAAGCGTGAGCCTCCAGGATAATGGAGCAGACAAGCTGGCTATCAGCGCCAACGGCTCCTTCTCGTTCCCGATGAGCCTGAACTCTGGCACTTCCTACGCGATCACGGTGAACTCGCACACCCCTGGAATTGCGTGCTCGGTCACGGGCGGCAGCGGCACGGTCGGTTCCTCCAGTGGGACGATTGCGGTGGTCCCGTTTGTTCGGACAGGTTTTTCGGGTTTTTAAGTGGAATAATTGTTCGTCGTAATCGAGGCGGTGGAAATGTGAAAATCAGTTTCATCGATTTTCAAGGTCTGTGGGAAG
>Ga0181528_10000173_pt1 | contig 59247 bp, 54 predicted proteins | sample PEATcosm2014_Bin_47_FD_119742 | JGI IMG/M metagenome (GOLD analysis project Ga0181528, IMG submission 119742) | Peatland microbial communities from MTU Mesocosm Facility, Houghton, MI, USA - PEATcosm2014_Bin10_10_metaG | ecosystem: Environmental > Terrestrial > Soil > Wetlands > Peat | place...
GCGGCGACGGAATCGACGACCAGCACGTCGATGGCGCCGGAGCGGACGAGGGTTTCGGTGATTTCGAGGGCCTGCTCGCCGCTATCGGGCTGCGATACGAGGAGGTTGTCGATGTCGACGCCAAGTTTTTTGGCGTAGCTGGGGTCGAGAGCGTGTTCGACATCAACGAATGCGGCGAGGCCTCCGGCCTTCTGCGCCTCGGCGATGATCTGCAGGGTGATGGTGGTTTTGCCCGATGACTCCGGTCCGAAGATCTCAGTAACGCGGCCACGGGGGATGCCGCCGACACCAAGCGCCGCGTCAAAGCTGATGGAGCCGGTGGAGACGACGGCGATGGGCACCAGCGCCTCTTTGGAGCCGAGACGGACGATCGACCCTTTGCCAAATTGTTTTTCGATCTGTGCAAGGGCTAGTTCAACGGCTTTACTGCGGTCATCGGCGATTGCCATGGGGGCTCCTGAAAAAGAGTGCTCGCCCGGCACGATCCCGAAATTTCTGGCAGGAAACGGCTTGGCGGCCTGGATTGGATTTCGTAGGGATTGTAGCAGGATGGGAGAGCGAATGGACAGAGAAAAATAGCGAAGAGATGGTGAAGACTGATCGTTGATCTTAAAACAGGCAAGATTCGCGTCGCGCAGCAGGCACGAGGATGCCTGGTGTCTTGATGCAGTTCATTGGGAGTCACATGGCCGAATCAGACCGTGTACGCGCCGATGCGTGTTTCGCGGCTGGTGAGTGAATCGCAGGCGCGGTCGAGGGTTTCGTAATCGGCATCGTGGTCTTTGCGAAAGGCGCGGAAGGCCTCTTCGCTGGCCCAGCGGTCGATGGTGAGGTAGTTGCCGGGAACGTAAGCGTCGCGCAGCAACTCCGTGCCGCGATAGTCGCTCGATGTGCGGAAGAGTTGCGCCCAGGCGCCGTCCGGCGAATAGGCGGCCTCGAAGGCGGCTATCTTTTCCTCGGCGATCTCAAACTGCCAGACAACGACAAACATAAGCTTCCCCAATCTTTTCATTATGGTAGCGCAAGGGGATTGTTCAAGCGAAGGGGCGCATTGAACTGCGGAGGAATTCCGGCCGGATGAAGGGAAAGGTCGGCAATCGAAGCGCGGGATTTTGCAAAGAAAGAGCGAAATCGAGAGGGAGCGCGATCAAGGAGAGGAAGAGAACTTTTTGGGATGAGAATGTGAAATTTCTTGCACATTTCAGGGAGAACGATCGTGTATCTTATTGATTCTATTTGACAATTTTTGGCAGTCTGCGTGCATATTATTGAGTGAATCGAAAGTTGGAGCGCTGAAGCCAGCGGATCGTAGTGTTGCCCCTTGAACACATTGGTTCGCGCGCCGCTCCAAGTGCTGTTATAAGTTATCTTTGCGGGAAGAGTGCAAAGGTTGTCGAAGAATTTATCCGCGCCGGGTAGGGCGGGAGCTTGCGGCAAGCCGCATGAGGAACAGGCAGTACAGATGCCCGCAAGGGCAACTTGGGAGGAAGCATGAAGAAAGTTTTATTGGCAGGATTTGCAATGATGACCGCGCTTGCGGTTGCGCCGGCTGCAATGGCTAATTCGTATGATTTTACATTTACAAGCGGCCTTACCGGCGGCGGAGTACTTACTCCCGGAAACACCATTGGAAGCAATGAGTTCAATATCGCGACCGGCTCCATCTCGGTCTCCGGCGGCGGAAGCGTCGCAGGCAGCGGAAACGTGATCGCAAATCCGTTTAGCCCCGCGACCGCCTATTACTACATTTCCGGGGGCGATACGATTGTGAATACCCAGCCTCCGAATGCGAGTGTCTGGTTCGCTTTCGACGACATCTTGACGCCGGGAGCTGCTGCCGTTTTTTCCGGCAATGGATTTGCCTTTAAGCTCGGTAACGGAGATTTGTTTGACATCTGGTCGGTTACAAGCGGCTCTAAAGTCTCCTATTACTGGAATGAATATACCGGCACCGGTAACTTTGACGGATGGCTGCTCAACACGTCGGGCGAGGGCGGCGACCTGGTTGGCATGCAACTGCAGCAGGAAGTCACTCCTGAGCCTTCCTCGTTGCTGTTGCTAGGCACGGGTCTGCTCTGCATGGCCGGCTTCTTCCTACGCAAAGTCAAGGTTGGCTTCGGTCGCACGGCATAGCTTCTTCAATTGTTCTATCAATGACGGAGGGCGCAAATCGCGCTCTCCGTTTTTTATGCCCCTGGGAATCATCTCCGCAAAAACCTGTGAATTCGCCAGGACTCGCTATATCTTCCGCAGATTGGCGAATTTTTCCATCAACTTTTTCATGCCATGACGGTTGAACATCACCGTGAGTTTGGCATCTTCACCATCGCCTTCGCGCATCAGGATGGTGCCTTCGCCATACTTGGCATGGTGGACGCGCTGGCCTTTCTTCAGGTTGAGAGCGCCGCTGGCCGCTGGCTGGCCCGGCGAGGTTGCGTGCACGAGCGAAACAGGCTTGCCAAGGCCCGGTCTGCCAGCAAAGAAGCGCGCGATGTTGTCGATGGAGTGCGGCGCCTCGGCGCTTTCACCTTTTGGAGCGGCATCGAAGTTTGTCGAAGGAGCCTTGGCGGTCATCCAGGAGGCAACGAAGGGTTTGGAAGGCGAGCCGGTTTTAACCTTGCCTAGACCGTTTGGAGCCGAGCGCGGCTCGTCCTGGTTTTCATCTTCGTAATTGTAGTGACGATCGGCGAAATCGCCGGAGTTGTTCAACCGCCGGCCTGCCGCAAAGCGCGCGCCGCCTGCATAGCTCTTGGGGTAGCCGGGAGTGGACCACGAGGAGGAACTCGCCTCGCTCCGCCCGCCCAGATCTTCAATCAGCTGGCTGGGAACTTCTTCAAGAAAGCGCGAAGGAATGCTCATCTCCGGAGCGTCGTTGCCGTAGCGTCTGCGATAACGAGCGCGACTCAAAACCAGCGTATTCATTGCGCGCGTCATGCCCACATAGCAGAGGCGCCGCTCTTCTTCGAGTTCCTCCGGACTGTTCAGCGTGCGCGAGTGCGGAAAGAGTCCCTCTTCGAGACCGGCCAGAAAGACCAGCGAAAACTCCAGACCCTTGGCGGCGTGCAGCGTCATCAGCGTGACGCGGGCCTCCGGGTCAAATTGATCGGTATCCGAAGCCAGAGCCGCATGGTCAAGAAACTCCTCCAGCGTCTCGCCGCGAACTTCGGCGTCGTGGGCGGCGTTGGCCAGTTCCTTCAGGTTTTCGATGCGGCTGAAGGACTCCGGCGAGCCTTCGGTTTCCAGCGCCTTGATGTATCCGGTGCGGTCGATCAGAAAGCGGATCAGCTCTGGCAGAGTGGCGGCGTCGCCGGGGGAACGGAAGGCGCTGCTACCGCCATTTTCATCCTTTGCGACTTCTTCGGGATCCGACTCGAAGTCTGGCGAGGGCGGGTCTGGAAGCCTCTTGGGCATGGTCAGGAATGGCCGCTTGATTTCGGCGGCAAAGGGCGAAAAGCTGCTGGCGTCGAGGAGCGGAAGCTGATTCTCTCCGCCGCCAAAGTCAAAGCTGGTTGCGGATTCCTCGCTGCCGGAGCCGGCCTCTGCCGCTCCAAAACCGAAGTCGGTATCGGCGTCATCGCTTTCAGCCGCGGCAGCCACATCGGCAGCCAGCTTGCCGGCAAAATCCGGGTCCATCATAGCCTGCGCATCGAGGATCAGTTGCCGGAAGCTCTCGACGGCCATGCGCGCGCGGGCGGGAATGAGACGGCTCTGGATCGCCGCGTCCAATGCATCCCAGATGGAGCCGCCGGTCTCCAGAGCCAGCCGCTCCAGGGTTTCAAGGGTGGTTTTGCCGATGCCCCGCGCAGGCGCGTTGATGACCCGCTGCAAGGCCATCGAGTCGTGGGGGTTGCGGACCAGGCGCAGGTAGCCGAGCAGATCCTTGATCTCGGCGCGCTCATAAAAACTGAAGCCGCCGACCATGGTATAGCGAATGTTGTAGCGCCGGAGCGCCTCTTCCACCAGGCGCGATTGCGCATTGGTGCGGTAGAGCACCGCGCAGCGCGTTCCTCCCGTGTCTTCGCCTTCGGTTTCGCGCAGAAACTTCTGAATGCGGTCGGCGACAAACAGCGCCTCGTTTTCGCCGTCGGGAGCCTCATAGTAGCCGATCAGCGAGCCGCCCTGGCGGTCGGTCCAGAGCTTCTTGCCCTTGCGTTGCAGGTTGTTGGCGACCACCGCGCCGGCTGCCTCGAGGATCACCTGCGTCGAGCGGTAGTTCTGCTCCAGGCGGACGATGCGGGCGTTGGGAAAATCCTTCTCGAACTCCAGAATGTTGCGAATGTCGGCGCCGCGCCAGGAGTAAATGCTCTGATCCTCATCGCCGACCGCGCAGACATTCTTGCGTTCGCCGGCCAGCAACTTCATCAGCTCGTACTGCGGACGGTTGGTGTCTTGATATGCATCGATGAGCAGATAGCGATAGCGGCGCTGATAGCGCTCGCGCGCCTCTGAAGAGAGCTTGAGCAGCCGAACGGCCTCCAGCAGCAGATCGTCGAAGTCCAGGGCGTTCGACTTGCGCAGCTCGGCCTTGTAACCCTGATAAATGTGGGCGATGCGCTCGCTATTGGCGTCCTTCGAACTGAGATAGTACTCCTGCGGATCGACCATGTGGTTCTTGGCCCAACTGATCTTGCCGAGCACGGCGCGCGGAGTGAGTTGCTTGGTGTCCAGCCCCATGCGCTTCATGATCTGCTTGACGATGGCCTGTTGATCGTTCTCGTCATAGATGGCAAAAGAACGCGTCAGTCCCTCGCCATTGACTTTGAGCGCCTCGATGTCACGGCGCAAGAGGCGCACGCAGAGGGAGTGAAAGGTGCAGAGCAAGGGCTTGGCCAGCGTGGAGTGGTCGAGCAGGCGGTCAACACGCTCGCCCATCTCTTTGGCGGCCTTGTTGGTGAAGGTGACCGCAAGAATCGAATCCGGCGCCACGCCTTTTTCGCGGATCAGCCAGGCGATGCGGCTGGTGATGACGCGCGTCTTGCCCGATCCGGCCCCGGCAAGAATGAGCAGCGGGCCTTCGGTGACCTCAACGGCGGCGCGCTGTTCGGGATTCAGTTTATCGATGAGCGGCAGCACGGCGAGTGTCCAGGCGGGAAGGATCCTGATACCAGTGTACCGTTTTTGGCGGCGGCGGCAGCCGGGTTTGCGCCGCGGCCAATCGAAGAGTTTCCGTTTTTCGCCCCGATGCGTTAATCTTCTCGGCAGCATGAAAGACATTTACATCGCCGATTTGGCCAACTTCGACGAAGGCAAGCTCTTCGACGGATATTTTCTGGTTCTGCTCAAACAGCAGCGGACCACGAAGTCCAACAAACCCTATCTCAACCTGATCCTGGGCGACAAGACCGGCCAGCTCGAAGGCCGCATCTGGGAGCCGGGAGATCCGCGCATCGCCAAAGAATTTGAACGGGGCGACATCGTGAAGGCACGCGGCTCGGCCTCGCGCTTCGACGACCGCCTGCAGATGAAGATCGACCAACTGCGCGTGGCGCTTCCAAGAGAGGTGGACAAGGCCGATCTGCTGCCCTCGACCACCTGCGACGTGGCCGAATTGTGGCGGCAACTGCTCGGCTTTGTGGACAGCTTCACCAACCCCGACTTGAAGCGCCTGCTCACCCGGCTCTTCGACGATCCGGCTCTGGCCACGGCATACCGCGAGGCTCCCGCCGCCAAGCAGCTTCATCACGCCTGGCTGGGCGGACTGCTGGAGCACGTCGTCAGCCTGCTGACGCTGGCAGAGCGCGTCGCAGCGCATTATCCGCTGTTGGACCGGGATTTGTTGTTGACCGGCGTGATTTTGCACGACATTGGCAAGGTCCGCGAACTGAGCTGGGAGATCGGCTTCGAGTACACGGTGGAAGGGAGTCTGCTGGGGCATATCCCGATGGGCACGGCGATGGTCGAGCGCGCGATCGACAGCCTGCCAGGTTTCCCGGCGAAGCTGAAGACGCTGGTTCTGCACTTGATCCTGAGCCACCACGGCAAGCTGGAGTTCGGCTCGCCCAAACTGCCGATGACGCCCGAAGCGCTGGCGCTCAGCTTCATCGACGACCTGGATGCAAAGATGCAGGCGATCCAGGGCGAGTTCGACAAATGCATCCGCGAAGGCAAACCGGCCGATGAGATGACCGGCAAGGTCTGGGCCCTCGATCAGCGGCAGTTACTGAATACCAAGCGCTGGCTGGGGGATGGCAAAGAATAGGGAATAGGAAACAGACCCGTCACTCATCGAGCGGGATCAGCCGGTTCAGACGGATCAGCGACAGATCGGCCAGGGAGCGGCTGAAATCGTAGAGCTTGGTGAGCGCCGGAATGACAACGGGAAGAAGTGCAATTTGGATGGCTGTAAGCAGAGCGGCCCAGATCAGAGATGGGACGCCAAGAAGCCCGATCGAAAGAACTTTGGACAGGATTTTCTCCGCGAAGACCAGCACGAAGCCATTCAGGATCAAGAGTGGAAGCGTATTGCGACCCACCCAGGATAGCGCCGGCATGAAGCGCGTTCCCTGCATGGCGAGCGCCAGAAAGCCCAGCGCGGCGATTCCGGCGAATGCGGTGAAGAAGAAGAGCGGAGGAAATCCGATGAGTCCATACAGCAGAGATACGGCAAATACCTGTGTTCCTGCGGCAGCCGAGCAGGTTTGCGACGGATCAAGCATACATCCGCGGTTGAGAGGGTAGGAGAAAAAAAGCAGTGCGGCTGCCAGGCAAGCGAGAAGCAAGAATACGCTGCGCGGCTTTTCCTGGATGAAATGTTCATGCCACATCGCCTCACGCCCGGCGAGAAAGAAGGCCAGGCCCACTGCCCAGGATTGAGCTTGAAAGTACAGCTTTCCATAGTGGTGAACAAGAAGGTAGATGGCCACAACACCGAACCAGATCAATGCCTTTCCCATGAGCCTTGCATGGATATGCAGCCAGGCCAGAACCTGCACCAGGGCAAGGGAAACGAGAAACCAGGGCAACACAAGACAATAACCCCAGCCCGCCACAAAGGGCCGGATTACATTCTTAACGATATGGATCGTTGGCACATGATGATAGATCGCAACACCAACAAACGGCACAGCGCCTAGCAGGTGGGCAAAATCGGCCAGAAGAATGAAGGTCAATGCAGTCAAGAGAATCTTGCGGAAGGGCCGGGTTGCAAAATAAATGGCCGTCATTCCGGAGACAAAGTAGAAGGCCGGCATATGGAAGCTGTAAATCAGGCTCCAGGCCTGAAAGGCCACGCGATCGAAGCCATGATCCGCACGCATATTAGGTACGAAAAACATCTCCAGCGCGTGGCCGTAGATGACCAGGAGCATCGCCATTCCGCGTAGGAGATCGATCGTTTGATTGCGCCCGGTTGCAGTCATGAATATGGTTCTATTGTAATGAAAGAGCGCATCTTATTGGTGCTCTTATGGCAGGACGAGGGCGATTCCTGAGAGAGATTATCTCTGAACAGAGTTTTTCGACTGCCTGCTACGCCACAAACCAGCTCCACTGCCGCTCAGTGAGCGGAACCACCGATAGCCGTCCGATGAGGACCAGCGGCGAGTTGGCGAAGAGCGGCTCGGCTTTGATGGCGGCGAGGGTTTTGGGCTGCGAGAGGCGTTTGCCGACTTTGACCTTGACGATGGGAACCTTGGGGTCGGCGGAGTCCACGCTGACGACGCTTCCGGTGCCGACGGCGGTGCGCTCGTCGCCGGTGTGATAGAAGATCCACCTGGTTCCGGGCTTCATCTCGCGCAGGTGCTTGACAGCGGTGGGATTGGTGACGCCATCCCAGATGGTCTCACGGTCGCGCAGGAAGTCGTCGAAGGAGTAGACGGCGGGTTCGGTCTTGAAGAGGAAGCAGTCGCTCATGGAGTTCATGGTAAGCGAGGGAGTGGGGAATTGGGAATAGGGATCTGAGATCAGGATGACTCGCTGATTGAGGTTTATGGCCTCCGCTATCCCCAAAATCAGGAGTTAATGCGCCCGATCGATTGCCTCTTCAGCAGTAGTGAAAAGTTTTGTGAAGCAACCTGACTGCACAGCCTCGGAAAATTTTTCTAGTGCAAGATCAATCTTATTCAGATGGAGTGCGGAGTAACCAGTCAAATAAGAGCGGATGGGAGATGGATTATGCCCAAATCCCCAACAGCCAATAGGTTTTGGACCATCAAGCATTTGTTCCGGATCGTTGAGAAGAATTCTTAGAACTTCCTCACTATTATTCAGTTGCGTATACCAATCGATTGCCATAGGAATCTGAGGTTCAACGTCGGCCATGCACGCGTCGAGGTTGTCACCGCGCTTGTCTATCGCCCATATCTGAACATGATTATTCTTGGGTTGAGAAATCGATCTAAAAAGATTGCCTCTGAACTCGCATTCTGGTTCCGATGGAATCGGCCGCCCATTCTTTACTTTGTGCGGCCACCTTGGTGGGAAATACCTTAGATGATGACCGTGCAATCCCTTATGCCAGCATCTTCAATCCGTGCTTCTCGACGATGTCAAGTAGCTTGAGGGCCATGCCGCTGGGCTTTTTTGCGCCGGACTCCCATTTTTCTATGGTGGATTCGCTGGTGTTGAGATAGCGGGCAAAGATTGGCTGGCTGACGTGCTGGCTCTCGCGAATCTCCTTGATGCGGCGGGGTTCGAGCGAAGCGGGGACGGCGAGGCAAGCTTCATCAAATTCGCGCATGGTTGCCTTATCGATGGTTCCAGCCTCAAACATCCCGGTCACGCTGCTATGGATCGCTTCAAAGGCATCGCTCTTGTATTTGTTTTTCTTCGCCATGGCATATCTCCACAATTTTTTCGAGTTGCAGTTCCTTTGCAATGTCGGCGTCTGTCTTCCGGGCATACAGACCAGCAACAGCGCGAAAAGCTTTCAATTCATCGTCGCCGATGTTGTCCCGATCCTTCTTTGCGAACAAGTATTCGTAGACCCAAAACTTACCACCCTTGGCAACGATGATGGAGCGGTACAAATTCTTGCCAAGCCGCTTTTTGAAGACGCCGCCGCCCAAATCATCGGCTTGGCCCAGCATCACTTGGCGGATAGCGGCACAAAGTTCCGCATCCTTGATGAGCGCCTTTCGCGCAGCCTTGGAAAACCAGGCTGTTTTGAAAACCCGTTGCGATCTTTCATCCGGGCCGTGCATATTCATAGAGTAGCACCAAGTGCTACCGAATTCCATAGAAATTATTCTCTCTAGTCTGTCTTGTACGCCGTGTCGAACGGTGACTAGCATGGGGCAACCAACAGTTCCCTATTCTCCTCCTTCGTATCCCCGTTACAATGAAGAAGCTATGATACGTTTTTCAACTGCCGGGGAGTCGCACGGGGAGGCGCTGATTGCGCTGGTCTCCGGACTGCCAGCCGGAGTGCCGGTCGATCTGGAATATGTGAACCGCGAGTTGTGGCGGCGTCAGCAGGGTTACGGGCGCGGCGGACGGATGAAGATCGAGACCGACAAGGCACATGTGCTGAGCGGTGTGCGGCATGGCAAGACGATTGGCGCGCCGATTGCGATCGAGATCATCAACCGCGACTGGAAGAACTGGGAGGCAAAATTGCCCGTCGACGCAGGCGACCCGGCGCTGCATCAGGCAGTGGCCTCGCCGCGTCCAGGACACGCCGATCTGGCTGGCGCGTTGAAGTACAACTTTCCCGATGCGCGTTACGTTCTGGAGCGGGCCTCGGCGCGCGAGACCACCTCACGCGTGGCTGCCGGAGCCATTGCCAAGCTGATGTTGCGGATGGTGGGAATAGAAGTGCTGAGTCACGTGATCCGCGTGGGCAAAGTGGAAATGGAGCGGACCGCGGCGTGGAGCGAGATTGCCGCGCTGGCAACTCGCGATGAAGTTGTCCTCGGTTGCGTGGATGCGGCGACCGAAGCGCGCATGAAGGAAGAGGTCGAGGAGGCGGCGCGGACCGGCGATACGGTGGGCGGCGTCTTTGAGGTGGTGGCGCATGGCGTTCCCGCCGGTCTGGGCACCTACGTCAACTGGGACGAGAAGCTGGACGGGTTGCTGGCCTGGGCGGTGATGAGCATTCAGGCCGTGAAGGCCGTGGAGATTGGCCGCGGGGTGGTGGCGGCGGAGAGCTTTGGCTCCACGGTTCACGACCCGATTCATTATGCGGCTGAAGAGACCGGTAAACCGACGCGCTTTACCCGTCCGCAGAACAATGCCGGCGGGCTGGAAGGCGGCGTCTCGAATGGCGAGGATGTTGTTGTGCGCGGCTATCTGAAGCCGATTTCGACCCTGCGCAAGCCGCTGGAGTCGGTGCGCTTTGACACCCGCGAGGCGACCAGCGCAAGCTATGAGCGCAGCGACATTTGCGTGGTGCCGGCGGCGGGGGTGGTGGGCGAGGCGATGGTGGCGCTGACGCTGGCGCAGTCGATCCACGAAAAATTTGGCGGGGATTCGGCACTGGAGTTGCAACGGAATTTCGCAGGATACATCGAACAGATACGGAGCTATTAGCAAACAGAGATGATTCTGAAGATTGTCAAATATCCCGACCCGGTACTTTCGCGGCCCGGAGAACCGGTGACCGAGTTCAACGCGGAGTTGCGCAAGCTGGTCGCCGATATGTTCGAGACGATGTACGACGGGATGGGCATAGGCCTCGCCGCGCCGCAGGTGGGCGTCTCGAAACGGCTTTTAGTGATCGACTTGAGTGTGGGCAAGGAGCCGAAGGATAAACTGGTGCTCATCAATCCGGAGATTATCTTCAAAGAGGGCAAGCTCTACGAAGAGGAGGGCTGCCTGAGCTTTCCGGAGATACGCGAGAAGGTTTCGCGCCATGCCAGGGTGCGCATTCGCGCGCAGGATGAGAAGGGCAAGTGGTTCGAGATGGACGGTGAAGACGTGCTCTCGCGCTGCTTTCAGCATGAGATCGACCACGTGGACGGAATGCTGTTCATCTTCCGCATGAGCGCACTGAAGCGCGATCTGGTTCTGCGCAAGATTCGCAAGTTGCAGCGCGACGGCAAGTGGTAGCGGGATGAAGCTGGTCTTCTGCGGCACTCCGCAATTTGCCGTACCCACGCTGGAAACGTTGCGTGCGGCGGGCCATGAGATTGCGCTGGTGGTCACGCAGCCGGACCGGCCGGTGGGGCGCGATCGGCAACTCACTGCTCCGCCCGTCAAACAGACCGCGCTGGCCGCCGGTATCCCGGTCACACAGCCGGAGAAGATTCGCAACAATCAAGAGTTCCGCGGACAATTGGAGGCGATTGCGCCGGACGCGATAGTCGTGGTTGCCTACGGGCGGCTGATTCCGGCGTGGATGCTGGCGCTGCCGAGATTGGGCTGCATTAATCTGCACGCCAGCCTGCTGCCGAAGTATCGCGGCGCCGCGCCGATTCAGTGGGCGGTGGCGCGGGGTGAGACGGTCACCGGCAACACCACGATGCTGCTGGAAGAGGGACTCGATACCGGACCGATTCTGCTGCAAGAGGAGCTTGAAATCGCTCCAGAGCAGACCGCGGCGGATCTGTTTACCGTGCTGGCAGAGCGCGGCGCGCCGCTGGTGGCAAGGACGCTGGCGGGCCTTGAAGACGGCACGGTTAAACCCACCCCGCAGAGGCACGAGGGAGCAACACTCGCCCCGATTCTCAATCGGGAAGACGGATGCATGGAGTTTACTGCGCATACGGCAACAGAGCTGAAGAATCGCTGGCGCGGCTTTCAGCCCTGGCCAGGGGCATTTACGGCGCTGGGCGGAAAGAAGCTGATCGTTCACCGTATGGAGGTCAGGAACCAGGGACCAGGGACCAGGGACCAGGGATCAGAGATCAGAAAAGACCAGTTGGTCGAGCCTGATTCATTGAATCTTCCGGCTGAGGCCGAGCCGGGCCGGATTCACGTGGAAGGACAACGGCTGTTTGTTGCCTGTGCTGGGAAGAGCTGGCTGGAGCTGATCGAGGTTCAGCTCGAAGGGAAGAAGCGGCTTGCGGCAGCCGAGTTTCTGCGTGGAAATGCGCTGCCTGCTGGCACGCGCCTTGAGAATGCGGCGGGATGAAGGCACGGAATCAGACCGGCATGGCAAAGACTGCACTGAAGGATCAAGCGAAGGAGATCTCCGCGTCGCGCAAGGCGGCCTTTCAGATTCTTCTCGCCGTTGAGCGCGGGCAATCGCATTCCGACGATCTGCTGCGCGGGAGAGCCGTCAATGCGCTCTCCGCTCCCGACCGCAACCTGGCTACGGCGCTGGTGCTGGGCGTTTTGCGCTGGCAGATTCTACTCGACCGGCAGATTCATGCACTGCTGGCGCGGCCCAACGTCAAGCTCGACGCGGAGATTCGGATCGCTCTGCGCGTGGGCGCATTCCAGTTGCTTCATATGGATCGCATTCCGGCGCGCGCCGCTATCGACGAAAGTGTGGAGCTGACCAAGCAGGCCGGTTTTCACTTTGCCGCAGGCATGGTCAACGCGGTGCTGCGCAAGCTCATTGCGGCTCCGCATTCGGAGTTTTCGGAGGATAGCTTAGGTGAATTGGCGCTCGGTCAAGCCCACCCCGTATGGATGGTCGAGCGCTGGATCAGCTTCTATGGCCTCGAAGCCGCCCAGGCGATCTGCCGGCACGGTCAATGCCAGCCAGCGTTGACCGTGCGTCTGACTGATCCAACTGTTGCGGCAGAAGTTACCGAGGCTGGTATCACTCTTGAAACAGGCGAACTGCTGACCGCCGCGCAAAGGATAGTCTCCGGCGACCTGACAGCAACGGAGGCCTTCCGCGAGAACCGCATCAGGTTTCAGGATGAAGGCTCGCAACTGGTGGCTGAGCTGGCCTCCGCGAGTTCCAGCCGGCCAGTGACGAGCATTCTCGACGCTTGCGCGGCTCCGGGCGGCAAAACGATGATTCTCGCCGAACGCAATCCGGCAGCGCGCATCGTCGCCTGCGAATCCAGCGCGCACAGAATAGAGCAGATGCGGAAGCGTCTTGCGCCCTTTGGCGACAGAATCGAATGCCGGCTGGCCGATGCCAGCGCGCTGACGGATGAGGCGGCTTATGGGCTTGTCCTGGCCGATGTGCCGTGCAGTGGCACCGGCACGCTGGGCCGCAATCCGGAGATTCGCCACCGGCTGCAATTGACCGAACTCGCTCGTCAGGCTGAACGCCAGCGGGCGATCCTTGCGACTGCTTTGAGCGCCGTTCGCCCCGGAGGGCGTGTTGTCTACTCGACCTGCTCGCTGGAGCCGGAGGAGAACGAGCAGGTGGTTGCCGCGGTGCTGGATGGAAGACCAGATCTCCGTCTTATCCCTCTAGCGGCCTGTTTGAACGAGCTGCGGGTCAAAGGCATTCTCATGCCGAACGGCGCGGAGCGGTTGCAAACCAGCCTTACGCCACGCGGCGCACTGCAACTGCTCCCCGGCGTCTTTCAAACGGATGGATTTTTCATAGCCTTGATCGAGCGAAGCTGATGAAAATCAGTTGCTTGTGCGGCAATTGATGGATTCAAACCCGGCTGGTTGGCAGGATCATCTTTCAGAGGCGCCAATTCCCTGTTCAAAGAGATTCTCTCCACTGGCCGGTCGTTGTGGCTGCGCGAAATTTTAACAATTCCCTGCTGTATCCTTTTCACCCTCAGCTCACTCTTACTCGCAGATTGGCACAGACCGCTTTCCTGCAACATCCGGTCGAAGGCCAAAATCCCCCAAGGAGATCATCGAAATGAAGAGCATCAAATTGCTGGTACTCACCTCCCTCTTGACCGCGGGCAGCCTGTCCATGGTCAGCGCAGTTGCGGCGGCGGAAGATAGCTCAGGAGCGGTATTTGTCATGAACAATGCTGCTGTAGACAACCAGATCGCTGCATATGCAAGACAAGAAGACGGCGCATTGTGGCCGACGGGCAGCTATTCAACCGGAGGCAATGGCAGCGGAGGCACCGTTGATCCGCTGCACTCGCAGGGATCGCTCCTGCTGAGCACGGATCATCGCCTGCTCTTTGCCGTCAATGCCGGCAGCGGAAGTATTTCATCCTTTGCTGTCTGGGGCAGTCACCTGTCGCTGGTCGATACCCAGTCCAGCGGCGGCAGCTCTCCAACCGCGATTGCCCAGGATGGAGAGTTGCTGTATGTATTGAATGCGGGTGGAAATGGCAATGTGAGCGGTTTCCATGTGGGTGAGAATGGCCGCCTATGGCCGATCGAAAACTCTACCCGTAATCTCAGCGGCACCGCAACAAGCCCGACTTCGATTGCTTTCAGTCCCGACCGGCGTTTTCTGGTGGTCACGGAATCCGCAACGAACAACATTGATGTCTTCCGCGTTCATGAGGATGGGACGCTGTCCGCGATCACCGTCAACGCCAGCGCGGATACGGTTCCCTTCGCACCGGTCTTTGCGCCGGATGGCGCGCTGATCGTAGCATCGGCATCCAACGCCGTCTCGTCCTATTGGATTCTTCCCAATCAAACGCTGAAAGTGATCTCCGCATCGCTTCCAACGCTGGGCAAGGCCACATGCTGGGATGTAATCACGAGGCATGGCAGGCTGGTTTATACCTCGAATGCCGGAAGCTCGTCGATCTCCGGCTTCAAGATATGGCCGAATGGCTCGCTGTCTCCAATCGGAGCTACCGTTGTGGCAAGCAATCCTGCTGGCAGCACGAACCTCGACATTGCGGCAAGCGCTAACGGCAAATACGTTTATACCCTCAACACGGGAACCGGCGCCATCGGCGAATTTTCCGTCGAGTCTGACGGGGCGCTCTCTGGAATCGGTGCGGTCGATGGGTTACCTGCATCGGCGGGACTGAACGGAATTGCCGCTTACTGATCTTCAACCAGCGCGGGGCTGTGTGACGCGCAGCCCTGCGCTTCATCTCTACACCGTGCATCTCACTTGGCCACGGTCAGCTTCACCGAATCGCTTTGCAGGATGCGCGCCCCGGCGGGAGGCGATTGCGCTAGGACCGAACCGGGCTTTACGGGCGGCAGTGGCGCTGCATTGCCCGTGCCCATCGGCGCGACGGGCACATCGACAAATTGCGTTGTGGACTGAATGCCCACCCGTGCCAACTCTGCCTGCGCGGTGACCACAGGCGCTCCGGAGAGCGCCGGCATTACGAAGCCGTCGGGCGCGTCCTCGCTGGGCGCAGCGACCAGCAGGTTGATGCTGGGCTGGGCAATGCCCTGGGCGTGCGCCGGTGGGTCCTGGGCCAGCACGATTCCCGAAGCGGCTCCGGCGTAAGGCAGCCGCGCGGTGGTGCCAACCTCCAGGCCGAGACGCCGCAGACTCAGCGCTGCGACGCGCTCATCCAGGCCGACCGTCTGCGGCACTTCCACCTTTTGCGGTCCCAGACTCTCGGAGACGCGCACGCGCCACTCGCGGCGCACCACGGTTCCCGGAGCGGGCGACTGCGAAAGGATGTGTCCCGCGGCAACGTCGCCGGAGTAATAGCGATTGTCCACTTCCAGGTCGAGATCCAGCCCGGAGGTCTGGCTGCGCGCGTCGGCTACGGTCATCCCTTTGAGCGCGGGCACCTGCACCTCCGCGCCATGGATGACGAAGTGCATGGTGACGATGGCCGCCAGCAATGCCGCCGCCACCAGCAACATGACCAACGAACCGATCTGAAAGAAGTTGATGAAGTGGCGAGTTCTCATGGATTAGACTCTCCGTTACTTGGAACTGGCGTTTCTGCGGCGCGCCTCAACAGGCCGCGGAAAAACTTCTCAATCGAGTCCGGCCTGGCAACAGGGTACGGCTTCAGATGCCGAAGAAAAGCTTCTTCATGGGAAATCCCATGGAAGGATTCCAGTGTACAAGCCACCGGCAAATTATCATTCACTGATCTGTCTTTGATAGCTTTCCCGATGAATATCACTCACCTGAACGGTAATGCTGCATCTCTGTCCGGCAAGGGATTTCGGAAATGAATGAACGAGAATCTCCGATGCCATATTGGATAATTCGCGCTTGAACTGATCGCTTCGGCCTTGCAGAATTTGCAGATTAAGCGTGACAAAGGATTGATTGTCCTCGCCATTTCCTATGACAAAAATGTCGTGCCTGAGAACTCGGCTCTTGATATCTCCGGCCACAAACTGGCCCGTTGCAATCAACCCGTCGTGTACCTTTCGAATAATCCGCGGCCACTCCGGGGTATCGGCGATGTTGGCCGAGTATTCGAAGATGCAATGAGGCATTCTTTATTCCTCCGCTCGTGCCGGCCGGCCTAACCCGGAGCGCTATCTTGAGCGCCGCGCCTCAACATCGAAGATCGCCGGATCGGGGTCCTGGAAGAAGGCGGCGTGAAGGGAGCGGACGGCTTCGTCGGCGTCGTCTTCGTCGATCATGAAGCTCATATTGATTTCGCTCGCGCCCTGCGAAATCATCCTCACGTTGATGTGGCGAACGGCATTGAAGACCTGAGCGGCCATGCCGTTTTTGCCGCGAATATCGTCGCCGACCAGGCAGATCAGTGCCTTTTTGCCCTCATACTTCACATCGGCGAGCTGGCCGAGATCGGCGGCGAGAGCGGGCAGATTGTCATTCGAGTCGACGGTGAGCGAGACCGAAACCTCACTGGTGGAGACCATATCGACGGCGCACTTGTGCTTGTCGAAGACCGTGAAGATCTCCTTCATGTAGCCATGGGTCATCAGCATGCGGCTGGCGACGACATCGATGATGGAGAGTTTCTTTTTCACGGCGATGGATTTGAAGGGACTCTTGCAATGCGGAGCGAGCGAGGTGATGCGCGTGCCTTCGCAGGCGGCATTGCGGCTGTTGAGCACCAGCACGGGGATGTTCTTCTTGACGGCGGGCAGGATGGTGGCCGGATGCAGGACTTTGGCGCCGAAGTAGGCCAGCTCGGCGGCCTCTTCAAAGCTGATGATCTTGACGCGCAGGGCATCGGGGCAGACGCGGGGATCGGCGGTGAGGATGCCGTCCACATCGGTCCAGATTTCGATGGCCTCGGCTGCGAGCGCGCCGCCGATGAGCGCGCCGGTAAAGTCGGAGCCGCCGCGGCCGAGAGTGGTGGTGATGCCGGCTTCGTTGGAGGCGATGAAGCCGCCCATGACCGGCACCTTGCTCTGGGCGGTGAGCGGAAGCAGCTTGGTCTGCGCGCGCTGTTCGATGAGCGCGTCCCTGGGCACGGCCTTCTGAAAGTTCGAATCGGTGATGACGACCTCGCGCGCATCCACGTGCGCGGCGTCGATGCCCAGCTCGCTGAATGCGGCGGCGACGATGCGGCTCGATAGCCGCTCGCCATAGCTGACAATCAGGTCGCTGATGCGCGGGGTGAGTTCGAGAATAGCCGCCAGGCCGCGCAGAATCTCGTCGAGCGAATCGAACTCCTGGTCGATGAGATCGAGGAGGGCGGCGGAGTCTTTCACCAGCGCGGCAGTGGTCTCGCGATGGCGCACGCGCAGCCGTGAGCTGATGGCCAGCGCTCCTGCACGGTCACCTTCAGCGGCGGCGGCGGCGGCGCGCAGCAGTTGGTCGGTGACCTTGGCCATGGCGCTGACAACCACGACCGGCTGCTTGCCCAGAGCGACGCGACCGGCGACGATGGCCGCGGTACGACCGATGGCGGCTGGGTCTTCGACCGAGGTGCCGCCGAATTTCATGACAACGAGGCTCATGAAAGTTTCCCTAGGCTGGCCAGCAGTTCGGCGTTGAGGATGGTGGCGCCAGCCGCGCCGCGAATCGTATTGTGCGAGAGCACGGTGAACTTCCAGTCCAGCAATCCGCAGGGGCGCAGGCGGCCTACCGTCACCGCCATGCCGTTGCCGCGATTGCGGTCCAGGCGGGGCTGGGGGCGATCTGGCTGCGGCGCCCATTGCACCGGCTGATCGGGCGCGGTGGGCAAATTCTGCCCGGCCAGAGGACGAAAGCCAGCCCAGGCAGCGAGAATCTCTTCGCGGGTGGCTGGCCTGCCGAGCTTGATGGAGAGGCTCACCGTGTGCCCGTCGACGACGGAAACGCGGTTGCAACTGGCGCTCATGCGCGCGGCAAGCGGCTTCACCGCATGGCCTTCGAGCGCCCCCAGCAGCTTGAGCAGCTCCTCTTCCATCTTCTCTTCTTCGTTGGCGATATAGGGCACAACGTTGTCGAGGATGTCCATCGAGGCGACGCCGGGATAGCCCGCGCCGCTGACGGCTTGCATGGAGACGGCAAAGATCTGTTCCAGGCCGAAGCGGTCGGCGATCGGCTTGAGCGCCAGCACCGGACCCATCACAGTGCAGTTGGAGTTGGTGACGATGTAGCCGCCCGACTCCTTGCGCCAGGCCTGCTCCTCGATCAGGTGCAGATGGCCAGCGTTGACCTCAGGCAGCACCAGGGGAACATTGGGAGCCATGCGGAAGGCGCTGGAGTTGGAGATCACGGCGCAACCGGCGGCGGCGAATTTAGGCTCCATCTCGCGGGCGATGGGCGCATCGATCGAGGAAAAGATGATCTTGGGCGCGCCTTCCGGCTCGGCCGGGGCGACGGTCATGCGGGCGATGCGATCGGGCAGTGCCGAATCGAGCCGCCACTTGGCCGCTTCGCCGTAAGTTTTGCCGCTGGAGCGGTCGCTGGCGGCGAGCCAGACAATCTCGAACCAGGGGTGGTTTTCCAGCAGTTGAATGTAGCGCTGGCCGACCATTCCGGTCGCGCCCAGGATGCCGATGGGGTATTTTTTTTCGATCGCCATAAAGAATTTATTGTACTAGAGCCAGTTATGAACTTTCCCCCACGTCCCTGTGAAAGTTCATGGAAGGCACTGGAAAGGGTTGAATTTGGAGCCGTTACCGGACGGGTGCGGCATCGCCCCGGCAGCACTTCGGCGGGTGTAAATTTACTGCGGCAAAGGGTACGCCTCACGGAAGCGGAGCTTCCAGCCGATAGGTAATCCGGGAGCCTCCGCAATGAATCTACAGCAGATGGCCGGATGGAACAAAAATCAGCCAGAAACATCCTCGGAGCCGGCGAACGACAACACCGTGCAGTGCATGACGGCGCTGGTTGAGGGTGTGGCGGAGGCGATGCCGCGCATCGATCCCAAGACTTACAGCGAATTTCGCGGAACCGCTGCTCGAATGAGTTTGCAGATTCCCGACAGCATGGACAATGCCGAGCGGCTCAAGGTCGTGAATGCGATTCTGCATGAGTTTGAAAACTATCGCCACGGAGTGGAAGAAGAGCTGCGCGGGCGGCTGAAGAACTGGCGATCGCTGACCACAAAGCTGACCGGCGCGCTGCTGGCCGCAATGGGCGTCAAATTGGATTCTCCGATCGCCCTGCCGCTGGTGGACGGGATCGAGCAACTGACCACCGCCGATCAGATCCGGGAGTATCGCGATCTGCTCAACGGTTTTCTTGAGCTGCGTTCCGCCACTGAGGAGCAAGCGAAGATTTCGCCGCTGAAGGTTGCCGATACCTCCACATCGAACGAGAACGCCGCCGGCCTGCTGGGAGGAGGCGCGGCGGTCGAGCATCTGCGCAAGGTGATGGAGCGCGGCCTGACCGGCTTCGTGGTTGTCTTCCAGCTCAGTTGCCTGGATATGGTCAGTCGGCGCTTCGGTCCAGAGGCGGTGGAAGATTGCCTGATGGCCGTCTCCGCATTTCTGACTTCAAGCCTGCATAGCGACGACGCCATCTTCCACTGGAGCGATTCCTCTCTGGTGGCGATACTTCTGGGCAGGCCCAATGAGCATCTTCTTACCGCGGAGCTGAACCGCATCGTAGCCAAGAACAGCGACATCAATGTCAACATCGGGGGACGCTCCATCATGCTCCGCATTCCCTTCTCCTTCGATTTGCATCCGATCGAACGATTCAAGAGTGCCGACGACCTATACAAACTCTCGCTGCAAGGCGCAAAAAAAAGGTGAACGTATGAGTGAGACCTCCGGATCCATGCCAGAGATGCAAGCCAATCCGTCAACCGACCCGCTGGATGAATTGCCTGTCGCCTACGTCGAGATGAATGTACGCGGCGCGATCACCCGCGCCAATCGCATGACGCGCGCGCTGCATTCCAGCCATGCCGGCGAGTTGATTGGCAAACTGGCATGGGAGCTGATGCCCACCGAGGAGCAGGACCGCAGCTACGCGGTCTTCATGACAGCCATCGAAACCGGCGTGAATCCCCCCGTGGCGCGGCGCTCCCTCTATGACAGCTCGGGAAACTTCCGGGTCTACGATCTTTACCGCAACCTCATCCGCGATCCCCAGGGAAAACCAGTGGGAATGCGCGTCGTCAGCGTGGACGTGACCGAAGCCCACAAGGCGCATTCGGAGGCCGACCAGGCCCGTCAATGGCTGGAGAGCGTGATGGAGTCGCTTTCCGATGCCGTGATCGTGACCGACGCTCTGGGCTTTATCCGCACTGTCAATCCCGCCGCCGAAAGACTTCTCGGTTGGACGTCGGAGGAGCTGATCGGCAGTGAGGTCGAAAGTGCATTGCCGGTGCTCGCCTCCGTCTCCAGCGGCAAATCGCAGATCAGCTTCAGCATGGCGCTGGAAAGCTCCGCGCTCGTTGTCGCTACACTGCACGACCGGGAGCAGCGCGAGTTGCTCGTCGAGATCGGCTCCTCGCCCATCATCGACAAGAAGACCGGCTGCACGGCAGGCGTGGTCAGCGTCCTGCGCCGCGTCGATGAGGCTGCATAGTAGCTGGTTTTGATTTCCCGTCCCGGCTGTTCTCTGTCGCTGGGACGCTGGATTGTGCATTCCCACACCCACGCCGAAGTCTCAGCCCGCCTTCGCCCCGCAGGCAGGGGACAAGAAAAAGCAATAAGCATATTTATTCCAGATTGGATACATTACTTGCGTAATGTTATATGTGAAGATTTTTATCTATTGGCTTCATAGAGACCGTTACTCTTGCGTTGCCTTGCTCGACCTGGTTTTTTCGCTCTCTAAGAGCAAGGAGTGTCATTCCCCTGGAGCGCGGTACAGCCTGCAAGCGATTTCTTGCGCAGAAACCCTGATTTTTTCGTGAACTGATTTCTCCTCATCCATTCTCGCGTCAGCGGGACCGGTAACGGAGAATCGGTTACCGAAAGTCACTCCATCGGGAGAGACGCAACCTCAACCGCAGCTTCAACCGTAAGGAGAATTCCAATAATCATGACCAGATTACGTTGCAATGCGTTCACTCCTCTAACGTTGATCATGACCATTACTGCGATTTGCCTGCTGCTAACCCGGCCGGCCAACGCTACAACCACGCCTGCGCCCGGAAGCGCGGGAGCGCCTGCGGACGGCGGTGTCGTATGGTGCATCGGAGATGGTTCCGCATACCCGGCGATACCGGGTTATCCCGCCGATACGGCTCCCGATGGCCTGCTCGCAAACCCAGCCGATACACCCGACGGATGGACGGACAACCCCATTCTGACAAATGGAGATCTCGGTCAAACAGCGGAGACCGGAGTTCCGGCTGCGCCGACCGATCCCGATGACCGCTATGCGATCCAGCTCAACTACTGGAACTCGGTCAACTCCACCCCAGGCGGATCGATCGGATACTCAAAGGGCAACTCGTGCATGGTCTTCTACTACAACACCAGCTATGCCAATGTGGGGCAATTCACCATCACCTATCCGGCCAACCCCTCCCAGCCTACTCCCGTCACCAATGACCCGGTAGACGAGCAAACCTGGGCCGCAGCTCATCCAAAATCGTTTCCGTGGTTTGGAAACGCCCCATACAGCCTGAGCAACACCGACGGCGGACCAACCGGATATGTTTCGACCTTCAAGGGATGCAGTTGGGACAACAACAGTTGCACTCCTGGTTCGGCGGTGCTGACAGCGGCGAACCCGCTGCCAACGTCAACCAACTGGAACTCCTTTCCCCAGCAGCTTTCCGCTATCACCAGCATTCCTACAACCTGGAGCATCGAGTTCAACAACAAGTATGGGAATCCCAAAGACGGCACCCAGACTTGGGATGCATCCTATGACATCTGGTTCGACAAGACCGGCCAAAACGGAACCGGGCAGGCTCCCTATGGGCCGGTTCGCGGACAAAACGACGGTCTGGAGATCATGGTGTGGATGAATAGCGGCCACAGCTATGTAGACACTCCGGGAGGCCCTACGCCAAACGTTACCGGATATGCACAGCCAAGCGGCTGGCCGCGGGGACAGGTGGTCATCAACGGCGTTCTCTATGATGTCTGGAGTTCGCGGCTGAACAACCCCTACTTCGGCTATCTTGCCAACACCGGCGATGTCGTTATTGGGCCGGGCGAGGAGCCTTACAGTTGCACGACGCTGCCCGTCAATGGCGGAAGCACCACCTGCGGCACCGAGTGGAATGTCGTTTCGTTTGTGGCGACGAAGGACTCCAACAACACCGACTACCGGCAAACCAGCATGAGCATGGATACCAAGGTCTTTACCGATTACATCCTGGGTATCAAGGACAGCCTATACACAATTCAGAACGAAACCGCTGGAGATAGAACCAGCAGCGGCGTGCTTGCGTGCCCCACTTCAGCCATGGACAGCCAGCAGGCCAACCCTCCAGTAAATCCCAGCGCCTGCCTCAGCCAGAGCTGGTTCCTCACCTCGGTTCAGGCTGGATTTGAACCCTGGATCGGTGGCAACGGCCTGCAATCGGATACCTTCCAGGCCCACGTGCTGACGACCTCAACCGCCGTGCAATCCGGCCTGACCAGCTCCAACGGAACCCCGGTTGTGAATTGGCAAGACCCCTTCCAGGTCGTCTATTCGGGCTGCTCGACCTACTCCACCGCCAATACGGCGTCGTTCCTCATCAGCGGCGTGAACAGCCAGACAGGCCTGCCGGAGACCTTCCCAACGAATGGTCAGTACCAAAGCATGGGCGAGCAGCTTCCGGGAACGGATCTCTTCGAGTACACGGTTAATGCGCCTGGGACTCCGCAGCTCTACCCGATTCACGGAAACGCGACCATCTCCTTTGAATCGAACTGCGGCACCACGACGACCATCACCATCTACATCGATCCGAGCGGACACATTTATTATTCGGACGGCAAAACCCCAGTGGTGGGCGCGAATGTCACGCTCGATTACTCACCCTCCGGCAGCGGCAGCGGACCGTTCGTGGCTGTGCCCAATCACAACTTCGGGCTGGCCAGCGCAGTCATGCAGCCCAACGACAACACCCTCAACCCCATGCCTTCGACCCAGTACGGGGCCTATGCCTGGAATGTGGCGCCCGGCTATTACGAGGTGAATGCCAGCCTGAACGGTTGCGGCTCGACTACTTCCGCTGTGCAGCACGTGACCACCACACCGGTCATGGGCCTCAACCTGAATCTTCCCTGCGCGCCACCGCCGCCGCTTCCTCCGCCCACCGGCTCCGCCAGTTGCCACGTCTCCTATAGCGTGACCAGCGCGGTTGCCGGCGTCAGCAATGGGTTGACGGCCAACATCAACATCCAGAACAACGGAAAAACCGCCATCTATCCCTGGACTTTGGGATGGACATTCCCTGGAAATCAGAAGATTTCCTATGCATGGAATGTGAACACGACGCAGAATGGCGAGAAGGTATCGCTTTCGAGCACTTCCCCCTGGGAGTCCATTCCCGCGGGTGCAACCCTGACCGGCGCCGTAGGCTTCAACGGCAGCTTCACCGGCACAAACACCAACCCAACCGCCTTCACTCTGAATGGAGTGCCGTGCGACTGAGGCAACCTCTGAAGAGCGGTTCTTAACCAACCAATCCCGCATGGGAGCTGGCCGCAAAGCTGGCTCCCAGACGGGCTCCGCAGCTTATCGATTGAAACGAAGGCGAAGGTTTCAGCGGAAGCTACTTCTTTATCTTTGCTGGCCGCACGCCCAGCAGCCCCTCCAGCTCTTCCTTGAACTCGCGCACATCTTTGAAGTCGCGGTAGACCGAGGCGAAGCGGATATAGGCCACCGTGTCCAGCCCCTTCAGATGCTTCATAATCAGCTCGCCGATTTCGCTGGTGGTCCGCTCGCGTTCTGGCGCATCCACCAGAAAACTCTCGGCGGCATCGACGATGGCCTCCAGATTGAGGGAAGAAACGGGACGTTTTTCGCAGGCGCGCAACAGGCCGCTGAGCACCTTTTGCCGGTCGAAGCGCTCGCGGCGTCCGTCTTTTTTGACGACCATGTAAGGAATTTCGTCGATTCGTTCATAGGTGGTGAAGCGGCGATTGCACCGCTCGCACTCCCGCCGCCGCCGGATCGAGTCGGCCTCTTTGCTCTCGCGCGAGTCCACCACCCGATCCTGTCCGAAGCCGCAATAAGGACACTTCATCTTGCGCCCATTCTACGGCATGGAAAAGACTGGGAACAGAGATTGGGGAACGGGGAAGAGAAAATACTGCCTTTGTGCCTTCGAATCATTCCCTAATCGAAGATCACGGTCTTGTTGCCATAGCAGAGAATGCGCCGGTCGAGCCGCCAGCGCACGGCGCGGGAGAGAACGATGCGCTCCAGATCGCGGCCCCGTGCAACGAGGTCTTCCACCTGGTCGCGGTGCGAGATGCGGGCCACATCCTGCTCGATGATGGGGCCGTCGTCGAGGACCTCGGTGACATAGTGGCTGGTGGCGCCGATCAGTTTAACGCCGCGGGCATGGGCGGCGTGGTAGGGCTTGGCTCCGGTGAAGGCGGGCAAAAACGAGTGATGCACATTGATGATCGAGGCCGGGTACTGCGCGACGAAGGCTGGCGAAAGAATCTGCATATAGCGGGCCAGCACCACCAGTTCAATCTTGTGCCGCGCCAGCAGATCGAGTTGCCGCGCTTCGGATTCGGCGCGCGTGGCCGAGGTCACCGCAACGTGCTCGAAGGGAATGCCGTAAAAGGCCGCCAGCTTTTCAACATCACGGTGGTTGGAGACGATCAGGGGAATCTCGCAATGCAATTCGCCGGTCCGCCAGCGGTGCAGCAGGTCGGCCATGCAGTGCAGGTACTGCGAACAAAAGAGCGCCACGCGTGGCAGCCGCGCACTGGTCGTCAACTGCCAGCGCATTCCCAACTCGGCGGCCAGCCCGGCAAACTCCGTCTTGAAGGCGTCGAGGTTGAAGTTCTCCGATGGGCCTGAAGGACTGCCCTCCGCCAGACCGAGCGCCCACTCGACGCGCATGAAAAAGAGGCCCTGCTCGTGGTCCTGGTGCTGGTCGGCGTGCAGAATGTTGGCCCCATGGCGGTAGAGCATCGAGGAGACGCGGGCCACCAGGCCTTTCTGATCCGGACAATCGATGAGCAGAACAGCGGAGTCTTTCATGCTTTATCCAGCTTAAATCACCTGCGGGCGTCTCCGGCGGCGCGGGGTTCGCATTGTTTACAGGTGAAGAGAGGCTGAACTGGCTGTCGTGCCTCGATATTCGGCGACGCGTTTGTCCTTTGATTTTATGAATTCACGCTCCCGCTCAGCAAATAGCCGTCTCCTTTGCGTCTGCCTGCAATACTGAAATGGGTATTGCAATGGCATATCTCTTGATCGCTTTGCTAGCTGGATTCATGATTGCTACGGCTGCATTCTACGCAACGGGGCGCGGCAAGTTCGCGTCCCGGCTGTTGGTTCTCTTCCCGGTAGTCGTCTGCGGCGGATTACTCCAGAACCTCTCCCGCGGATCTCGTGTGATCGGCCTGTACGCCATGGAGAGCGATTATTATTTCCTGGCGTTTTTTCTAGTCCTGTTGGCGCTCAGTGTTTTCTCGGCCTTGTATCCGAAAAAGAGCGCACTCTTCTGGGTCGCCTGGGCAATTACAGCCGTGGTCTGCGCCGTATCCTGTACCGTTCTGATCTACATGGTCTTCTTTTGGAAGGTGTTCAACTGAAGCCGTCATTTCGCAAGAAAAACTAGCGTGGGCCTGCTACTTTCCTGCGAACTCGGAGCGATGGCGGCTATAGAGGAAGTAGATTGCCAGGCCGATGGCCAGCCAGATGAGGAAGCGGTACCAGGTCATGATCGGCAGGCCGGTCATCAGCAGAAAGCAGGAGAGGACGCTGAGCACGGGAATGAGGTGGCCAAAGGGAACGCGGAAGCCGCGGCGGCGCTCCGGTTCGCGGTAGCGCAGAACGATGACACCGACCGAGACGAGGACAAAGGCGAAGAGCGTGCCGATATTGGAGAGATCGGCGAGGGTGCCGATGTCGAAGAGGCCGGAGGGGATGGCGACGACGAAGCCCGCGACCCAGGTGGAGAAGGCGGGGGTGCGGAAGACGGGATGGACGTTGGAGAAGACTTTGGGGAGCAGGCCGTCGCGGGACATGGAGAACCAGACGCGAGATTGGCCTAACTGGTAGACGAGGATCGAGGAGAGCATTCCACTGATGGCGCCGAAGAGAACGACGAGACGAATCCAGTGGAGGGAATGCGCGCCGGGAAGGATGGAGAGCTTCTTGAGCGCGTTGACGACGGGCGCACCGTCATCGACCATGGAGTGCCAGGGAACGAGTCCGGTGAGGCAGATGGCCACGGCGACATAGAGCACGGTGCATACGACCAGTGTGGCGATGATGCCGATGGGCAGATCGCGCTGTGGATTCTTGCACTCCTCTGCCGCCGTGGAGACGGAGTCGAAGCCGATATAAGTAAAAAAGATAATCGACCCGCCTGTGAGAATGCCCCCCCAGCCGTTGGGCATGAAAGGATGCCAGTTGCCGGGATGGATGAAGCCGATGACGGCGAAGACGAAGATCAGGATGGCGATGAGTTTGATGCCGACCATCGCGTTATTGGTGCTGGCCGACTCGCGTATGCCGCGCACCAGAATGACGGTGAGGATGAGGACGATGATGAAGGCGGGAATGTTGAAGCCGAAGTGCCAGCCGGGGTGGTAGAGCCAGTTGCCGGAGAGGTCTTGCAGGCCTCCGGGCAGATAGGCGGGCGAGAGCCAGATCGGCGAGGGATGGAAGCCGAACCAGTCGAGCAGGTCCACCACGTGCGCGGCGAAGCCGACGCTGACGGTCATGTTGGAGCCGGCGTATTCCAGGATCAGATCCCAGCCGATGATCCAGGCGATCAGTTCGCCGAGAGTGGCGTAGGTGTAGGTGTATGCCGAGCCGGCGATGGGAATCATCGAGGCGAGTTCAGCGTAACAGAGGCCGGTGAGCGCGCAAACGATGGCAACAAGGAAGAGCGAGACGGCGATGGCGGGACCGGCGCCGGGGCGTCCGGCAAGGGCGGTATGGGTAAGGACGTAGTGAATCAGCGGCGTATTGGAGATGCTGGGCGCGTCAAAGGTCTCGCCGGAGATGGCGGTGCCGATCACCGTAAAGATGCCGGAGCCGATGACGGCTCCGATGCCCAGAGCGGTCAGCGACCAGGGGCCAAGAGACTTCTTCAGCGAGTGTCCCGGCTCAACCGAGTCGCTGATCAGCTTATCGATGGATTTGCGAGCGCCAAGTTGACGGAGCAGGGCAATTCTCCTCGTGAACGGAGCCAATTGAGGAACGAGGCATCCCACCCTATCCGCAAAAACAGAGACGCGGAGAGGGTGGGCACCCAACATGATCAGGAACTCGCTACCCGTTTATCCGGTGCGGGGTCTTAGCGCTTGGACTGGCCACGAGCCAGCTTTTTGACCTTCTTTTTCTTCTCGCCGCGCGCTCCGGTTCTGGGCGCCTTGGGAGCGGCCTTCTTGCGGGCGGCGCGCTTCAGTTTCTTTCGTTCCTGCTTGTCTTCGATCTTGGTGGTGTCTGCCACTTATAACCTCTTTCACTGCAATCTTTTCAGGGTTTCCCGCTGTACGGGTGGACGCGATCTTTAGAATAACAGGGTTTGCGGGACGGCGAAAGCCGCGCGGGTGCGCAATAAACCGCGCTGTAACCATTTCCAGCGTACAATCAAGGTAGAAGAAATACATCCGATACGATTTTTGAATGAGTAAAGCCTGCTCGGCTTCTGCCGCCTGATCGCTCCTGACGAGCCCCGCACCGCACGCAACAATCACCAGTTGACCGGAGTGAAGTCATGCGTTCCGACAAGATACACCGCGCGCTGGCGCAGGGAATGAACCGCTTTGAAGTCTGCCAGTTGGTCTCCAAAGGGGTGAAGGCCACCCACAAGACCGGCGGGCGCTTTGAAGATTCGATCAATGATGTGCTGCAATACCTGGGCACCCACGTCACGCTGCTGGAGAATCTGCACCCCGCGGCTCCGCAGGTGAGCGTGAAGAGCCTCAAGCCGGCGGCGTGATAAAAGCAAGGAACTGGGGCCTGTTAACGCTACCTCAGGTGGCGGCGACGGCGGCCAATTTTTCTCAGTTCGAGGCGCGAGGAGCGAACTGTAACTGGTTACTGGAGTGACGAGCAACGAAGAAATGGGGAAAATTGGCCCCGTCCCTTAGGGTTGCGGCGAAAAATCACTCATACTTCGTTGTCGTCCTTGTGCTTGGAAGAACCAAACCCTGCGGACTCCGCCTCGTCTGAGCGGTTTTTCGCTCGCAACGCCATCCGCCTGAGGTAGCGTTAACAGGCCCTAGAAACAACCTTTGTGAGGAGATTCGTTGCATCCCAGATCCCAAAATCGGGAGCTGGGGCGCCCTCATTTCTTATCCCTTGGAAGTACACCACCCGTCTTTGGTCGTGACCTGAATCAATCAGAGGAAAAATCAAACTCTCGCGGTCTGCAATGCTGCGCATTTTCAGAGCAGTTTTTCGGCTGAAGGGCTGACCACGTTCAAATATGGCTTTTCTTATCTGCGGCTGTTACAAAACTGCGCGGATGAGTAGATAAAGCGAATATGCGAAAAGGCAGACAACCGTCAAGACACAGCCTGAAACGATAGGCACAAAGAGAAAATTCAGACGTGCTTCCGTCTCGAACTCCGCATCAAGACCCGGTGCGTAGTATTTTTCCGGTTTGGATGGGTGATAGCGAAGGGGAAAAGTATCTCCCGGATTGAGCTTGTAAAACGCGGAGTTGCGATTGACCTTGTAGCAACCCGTATGGCTCGTCTGCTGCCGGTCCTGATAGTGGAAGGCAATTACGATGAAGCCAAGAACGCGCCGATCTCTTCTGTACCTCAAGAAAAGACCATCTTGATCATGGCCTGTGTCCTTTGGCCATTCGAAGTCCTGGGAGCGGTCAACATCCTCGACCGTCGCCGTGCTCTCCCGCCACCAATAAATTCCTCGCACGAGCTTCCACAACTGGATCAGCATGAAGAACCCAATTCATTCAGACGCACGAAAGGGACGGCCGTTTGCCGTCCCTCTCGGTTTGAAGCGGAACTGATTGGAAGGGGGTAACCCTTAGACAACCTGAACGTTCTCTGCCTGCCAGCCCTTGGGGCCCTTGGTGACATTGAACTGAACGCGCTGGCCCTCTTGCAGCGAACGGAAGCCGTTCGACTGGATGGCGGTGTGATGGACGAAAACATCCTCGCCGTTTTCGCGGCTCAAAAATCCAAAACCCTTGGCATCATTAAACCACTTGACTGTGCCTGTTTCCATTTGAGTGTTGCTCCTCTGGTACTGATTTACCGCCGAACGCAATGTGGAAGTTTGCGAGCAGGCGGTTACCAGAACAGGCAAAAACTTCAGATCGAATTCTACGATTAGATAGAGCATAGCACGGATTTGTCCAATCTCCGCGAAAATCTCTCTGGAGCCGACAAAAAATTGGGAGATGAGGATGGAGGAGCGGTCAGCGGCGGAAAGCGTTGAAAAATCAGAAGATCTTCATGTGAATGACAAGATACTTCTTGGGGTTTTCGCGGATGCTCTTGACCAACTGCTGGGTCTGATCCAGGCTCTGGTCGGCGTGGTCGTAGAGGGAACGATTCTGGACCAACTGTCCCAACGAGCCTTTGCCCTGATCGACATCGGTGAGAATCGAGTCGAGTCGAGTGACCGTGTCGTCGAGCTTTTGCGCGAAGACGGGGTCTTTGGCCATCATGCCCAAGGCGCCTTTGCCAGAGTTGATTTGGGCCGCCAGTTGATTGGCGTTGGCGACGGCGGCATCCAGGTTGTTGTAGAGGGAATCGTCTTTGAGGAACTTGCCGGCGCTGCCCTTGCCCTCGTCGAGAGCGGTGGTGATCCTGTCGAGCCGGTCGATGGCGGAGTTGGCGCGGCTGTAAAGTGTGTCGTCGTTGACCAGCTTGCCGAGTGAGCCTTTGCCGTTGGCGATGGCGCTGGTGATGGTTTGCAGGTCGGCGGCGATGGTGGAGATCCTCCGGGCCAGCTCCGGATCGTTGATCAACTCGCCCACGGTGCCACGCGAGGAGTTGATGGCGTCGACGCTGGGTTCCAGCTTGTGCAGCAGATTGTTGATCTCGATGATGGAGTCGTTGCTGTTGCGGACCACATCCTGAATGCTGGGAGAGCCTCCGGCCTTCAATTCGGCGTCGTTGCCCGGCGGGGGACCGGTGGCGTGAGTGGAGTCGAGATCGATGTAGCTGTCGCCCAGTACGCCGGCCTGATCGATGGTTGCGGTCGTATCGCTGTGCAGATCGTGCAGATATTCGCGGCCGACGCGCATCGTCACCTCGACGGGCGTGAGATTGCGGTTGGGCACGATGCGGACATGAATGACATTGCCGATGGTGACGCCCTGAAGGCTGACCGGCGCGCCATCCTTGAGGCCGGCGGCATTCTCAAAGTACGAGCGCAGCAACAGCTTGCGGGCGAGGGGACCACCGCTGGCGCCGGACATGAGGAGGATCAACCCGACCAGCACTGCCGAAGCGGCCAGGACCAATGCGCCTACTCTCAGTTGCGACCACTGTATTTCCTTGCGGCTTGGCACGGCATTCTCCCAGTTGAAAATGAGCCGGTTAACGGCTAGAGGATAGCAGAAAAGGCGGCTTCATCGCTCATCCTCAAGGACCACGCTGGCCATTGCCAGATCGTTGGTGTGGGTGATGGAAAGGGCGGCGCGGGCGGCGCCGAGGCGCGCGGCAAATTGGGCGGCGCGACCGTGAAAGCGCAGCGACGGTCTTCCGCCGGCTTCACGCACCACTTCTATCTCCAGCCAGTTCACGCCATAGTTGATGCCGGTTCCCAAGGCCTTTGCTCCAGCCTCCTTGGCGGCGAAGCGGGCGGCAAAACTCTCCGCGGCCTTGCGCTTGCGCAGGCAATAGGCCTGCTCGGCGGGCGTGTAGACGCGGTCGAGAAATCGCTGTCCGTAGCGATCGAGCGAGCGCTGTATGCGTGCGATCTCTGTCAGGTCGATTCCGGAGCCAACAATCATCTTGTCTACCAAGCTACATCATCAGCCCGCAACCGAGTACGGCATCGCGGCGCCGGCGCATTCAATTACCAATGCTGGCAACTTTTGCCGCGCAGAATCGATGGTTGTCTCAAAGCCGGTCATGGGCCGTTCGACTCCGGCACAAAGGTTACGCTGCGCGCTCTGGCTCCGATAAAGCGGATGTGAGACTGACGCAGCCAACCCGCGACAGAGACCAGACGATCAGCATTCCCTGGGCACTGCAAATGAAGGCCATCTCGATCGAGGAGCCGTCACGTCTGGTGCAGACTCTGACCGGTGCAATTCTGGGCTGCGGAGGCTGGGTCTTGAGCCGCGGCAGCAACGACTCCGGAACGGTGAGTATGCTCTTTGAATTCGAGCGTCAGGCCTGCGTTGACATTTACAGCGTGATGATCGCAGCCGGTCTGGAGCTGAGCCAAAGCGGACACATCCGCTTCACCGAACTCTGCCAATGCACCCGCAACCATCCCAAGGACTGCGGCAGCGAGATTGCCAGCATCGACCTGGAGATTCAGACCTTCCCGGTCGAGATGATGCAGGATATTCGCATTACGGGAACGGCATGACTCCGGCGCCTAGCTACTTGGTCACCTTTGCCAACAACTGAACAACCTTCGTGTAACGCACAGCGGCCGTTGGGTCCTTCAAGCTCTTCAGGAGTGCAGGATCGTCCAGGCCGATCTGGCGCAGCGTCGCATCCATCTGCGCGGCGGGAATCTGGCTGACCAGATCGAGGCTTGCCGTGGCCAGATCCAGCGGCTTCCTGGTGGCGGCTGAGTTGTTCATGCTGGCTGAGTAATTTGGATCGGCACCGGCGCTGAGAAGGCTCTGGACGACTTCCACATCCCCGTTGCGAGCCGCAAAGTGGAGCGCGCTCCAGCCCGTCGGGGAGGTGCGGCTGTTGGCGTCGGCGCCTTTGGCAATCAGCTTCACGGCATCCGCGGAGTTGTCAGCCTTGACGGCAGCGATCAGCGACTCCGCGCTGGGCTTGCAACCGGAAAGAAAAAAGAGAGAGATTGCAGTCGAGCAAAGAAGGAACGATTTAATTTTCATGAAAGATTTTTCCTTTGAAATGCGTCTACCGATCCTGTTGCGCTCTATCTCTTATCGGCACGCAAAGCCATGAGATTACTTTTAGATTCCTTCGAATAGGATCGCCGCATTCATGCTATCAAAGCGCCATTTGCAGGGTCAACCGGCCTCGACCAACCCGTAGCGGCGCTGCCAGGCCTCTTTGAGGCGCGCCCGCACCCGCGCCCGCTCGAATTCGGTCATCTCCTGGCCTTTCACAATCACAAAATTCACTCAGCGCAAAGAATCAATAAAATTGTGCTTGACTCTGACCTTAGGTCAGACCTGAGCCTGTTAGAGAGGGATGAAATTGAGCAAAACTTACCAGATCCACGAGTTCGCTGAACTCACCGGCGTCACCGTGAAGGCCCTGCATCATTACGACCGGCTGGGGCTGTTGAAGCCTCAGCGGGCGTATTCCGGCTATCGGCTCTACGTCGAACGCGATCTGGAGCGGCTGGAGCAGATTGTGGCGCTCAAGTTTCTTGGCTTCCCTCTGCAAGAGATCAAAGCAGTGCTGGATCGGGCGGCGATGAAGCTGCCGGAGGCTTTGCGGATGCAGCGTCAGGCGCTCCAGGAAAAGCAGAAGCTGCTGGAGCACGCCATGAAAGCGCTGGCAGCCGTTGAAAAGGCTCTTGATTCCGGCAAAACCGCAACCCCGGCAATTCTCAAACGGCTCATTGAGGTGATCAACATGCAAAGCGACGTGGAAGCAATGAAGAAGTATTACAGCGAAGAGGCGTGGTCCAAAGTGGGGCCGCGCTATGAGGAAGAGTTCTCGCAGGAATGGATCGACTTCAATCGCGATGTGGAGGCTGCGCTGGGCGAGGATCCCGCCTCCGATAAGGTGCAAGCGCTGGTGGCGCGCTGGTTGGCGTTATCCGGCAGCGATCCTGAAGTATGGGAGGGCGCGGCGAAGGCCTGGGCTGACCGCATGAACTGGCCTGCCGCCATGCAGCAGTGCAATGCTGAATTCCATTGGGAAAAGATCATCCCGTTCCTTCAGCAAGCGATCACTGCGTACCGGAAAAAATACTACAGCAAGGAGGCGTGGGCCAAAGTCACCGAGCGCCCGGAGGAAGAAAGAACGCAACTTTGGGCTGCGTGGACTGCGCTCCAGCAGGAGGTCGCCGCTGCGCTCGCCGAGGATCCAGCCAGCGACAAGGCTCAGGAGTTGTGCGCGAAATGGGCTGATTTGGCTGAGAGGACGTCAGGCGGTGACCCGGAAGTAAAAGCTGGCCACATCAATGAATGGCGCGATCACGAAAACTGGCCTGAAAGCGCGAAACAGAGGATTTCTTCTTTGCGCTTGGAAGAAGTGGTTGACTTTATTAAAAGAGCCTACGTGTGCCGGGCGATGAAACAGGCAAAGAAACAGTCGTAGCCGGGAGGGTATCAACCCGCCTCGACCAATCCATAACGGCGCTGCCAGGCCTCTTTGAGCCGCGCTCGCACCACATTGCGCTCGGCCTCGGTGGCTTCTGCCGCATCGCTTTTTCCGGCGGCGGCAAAGCGCGCGGCCTCCATCTTGGCCAGCTCCAGCAACTTGCGGTCACGCAGCAGGTTGGCAATGCGGAAATCGGGCAGGCCAGCCTGGCGCGTCCCAAAAAACTCGCCGGGGCCGCGCTGCGAGAGATCGAGTTCCGCCAACTCAAAGCCGTCCTGGGAGCGGACCAGGGCGTTGAGGCGCTCCTCGCCGAGCGGCGAAATTCGCTCGCCGGTGATCAGAACGCAATAGCTCTTGGCCGCGCCGCGTCCTACGCGCCCGCGCAACTGATGCAACTGCGCGAGGCCGAAGCGCTCCGCGTGCTCGACCACCATCACCGTGGCGTTGGGAACATCGACACCGACTTCAATGACGGTAGTAGCGACCAGCACATCGATCTCTCCGCGCTGAAAGCGGCGCATGACGATCTCCTTTTCGTCCGCATCCAATCGGCCATGGAGCAGTCCAACGCGCAGACCGGAGAGCGGCCCCGTTCGCAGCTTTTCGTGCATCTCAACGGCGGACTTCAGGCCGGATTTCGCGTTTGGGTTTGCCTCCTGCTTGGACTTGGTGAACAACTCCGCCGTTTTTCCTTTGCGGACTGTTTTACGAACCACGGGTGGCCCGATTCTCGATTTTGAGAGCGGGGATTGGATTGGCTCCTCAATCCCAACCTCCGGATCGTCGCGCGAGAAGTCCAGCTCTGGCTGGTCATCCCTGCTGCCCTCGATGACCGGATAGACGATATAAGCCTGACGGCCCTTGTCCACCTGCTTGCGCACGAACTCCCATACCTCATCGGCCATCTCTCCGGGAACGCGCCGGGTGACGATGGGCGTACGGCCCGGTGGCAGCTCGTCGAGCACGCTCACCTCCAGATCGCCATAGAGAGTCAGCGCCAGGGTGCGCGGAATCGGCGTGGCAGTCATCACCAGCACATCCGGCTCCGCCTGATTAGGCTTCTTCATCATCTTGAAGCGCTGCAAGACGCCAAAGCGGTGCTGCTCATCGACGACAACCAGGCCCAGGCGGTCAAACTCGACTTTTTCCTCGATCAGCGCGTGGGTGCCGATCACCAGTTGCGCCTCGCCGCGATTGATCTGGCCGCGGGTCTGGCGCTTGCGGTCTTCGGAGAGCGAGCCGGTGAGCAGCGCCAGGCGATAGTGACGGCTAGATCTCTCCAGCAGCTTGCGCATTGCCAGAAAATGCTGCGTGGCCAGAATCTCTGTGGGCGCCATCAACGCGGCCTGGTAACCGTTCTCCAACGCCACCAGCATGGCCTGCAACGCGACGATGGTCTTGCCGGAGCCGACATCGCCTTGCAGCAGCCGGCGCATGGGGCTGGGCGCGCGCATATCGGCGACGATCTCACCAAGTGCCCGCTTCTGCGCCGCCGTGGGATGAAAGGGCAGCACCTCGCGGATCGCCTCGCGGAGCTTGCCGGTTGTCTCAAAGGCGATGCCGGCGCGTTCCCTCATGCGGCGGCGCTTGAGTTCCAGACCGAGTTCGAGAAAGAACAGCTCCTCGAAGATCAGCCGCCGGTGAGCGGGCGATGCCGCGCTTTGCAACTGAGCGAAGGGCGTGCCTTCGGGCGGAAAATGCGCTTCGCGCAGAGCGGTTTCACGGTCGGGAAGGGAGAGTCGCTCCAGCATCAATCGCGGCAGGCACTCCGGCACCGCGCCGCGCAAGCCTTCGAGCAGATGGAAGATAGTCTTGCGCTGCCAGCGTGAGGCCAGCCGCGCGCCGCCCAGCGACTCGTAGACCGGCGTGATGCGCCCCACTTCGAGCAGCCGCGTTTCGGCGTCGTCCGAAGCATCGGGCAGCAGCTCGAATTGCGGCTGAATCATCTTAAGGTTGCTGGTGGAGCGCGAAGGCTCGACTTTGCCGTAGACGGCCACCGTTTGCCCAGCATGAAATTTGCCTTCGAGATACGAGCCGTTGAACCAGATGCATTTCATCGCCAAGCGCCCCTGACCGATGGTCAACTCGAAGATCGGGGCCTTGCGCGTCCTGAGGAGCGCCGAGCCGCGCACCTCGGCGATGACGCTCGCCGTTTCGCCGGGAACCAGTTCATCCAGACTGCGCGGATTCTGGCGGTCTTCGTAGCGAAAGGGCAGATGGTAGAGCAGATCCTCGGCCGTGAGGATGCCTTTGGGCGCAATCATCTCCGCGATGCGCGGTCCCACACCGCGCACGTAGGTTATCGGAGTGTCGAGCGCAGTCACACTCCGGATGCTACATGGCCGGTCTTCACCGGGACAATCCCGCCCTCATCTTCGACGGTTGAAGCGCGAAGGGGGTTGTCGGAGTGTTTTCCCGTTCCGAATTGATATGGCCCCGGCGTCAGGGCGCTTGCACACAGGAGCGATGGCTATAGGTTTCACAAAAGACGGCAGATGCCCAAATGTGGAATCGGGCGATCAGGCAATCTTCTCTCTTGCGCGGCGGCGCAGTTTAACGTTTAAGTAAGTTGACTGATGTACCGGGCGTTGCTAGGCTACAGCTTAGCTCTCTGGACCCGCCGTCACGGCGGCCAAGCATGATGAGTAGGAGACAGACCGTCCTTATTCATGCCGTCGGCAATTCGAAGAAGAGTAGCTGGCGGCAGGCGGAAGCGGACTGGAAGTAGCGGCCTCATCCAAGTGAGGAGAGCGAAGCTATGCCCAAAATTGCCATGGAGATGCTTTCTCCTGAAGGATTTTGCAGTTCCTTTGCGTTTGTTCGCCATCTTCGCGGGATCCCGATTTGATTCCGCGCGCTCCTGCCGCCGCTTGAATTCAGAGGAAGAGGAAGTCAATTGACCGAAGATCATGGAACCCAAACCGGCGGTCCTCCTGGCCGGATTGATGAAGGCAGCCGCTTCTTCAATTCTGAGGATCAGGTGTCTCTGAGAGAACTTGCGCTTGTTCCGTGGAAGCGGAAGGCCGTTGTCGCAGTCTGCACGGGATTGTGCCTGCTGGCGGCGATCCTGGTCTGCTTCGGGATGCATCCGAGATACAGGGCCACGGCCATGATCGAGCTCAACGAGGAAAAGACCGGAGCCTCCGATATGCTTTCCAGCATGGTCTCGATGGAATCGGGAGACCCGGACGATCTCAAGGTCAAGATCGATACCGAGATAGCGGTCATCAAGGACAATACCATCGCGCTGGCGGTGATGAGCAAGCTGGGGATGCTGCGGCTGGCGAATCCAGACCGGTTCAGCAAGGAGCCGGGGCGGATTGTCAGCGAGAACGAACTGCCGGCGGGGCAGCGTGAGGCTCTGATTAGCAGATTTGAAGGCGGGCTGAAGGTTGAGGAGGTGGGAAGTTCGCGCCTCATCGCCATTACCTACACGAGCAGGGATCCGGTCGAGGCCGCCAAGATAGCCAACCAGATCGTTACCGAGTACAAATCCTATCTTCTCAACTCGAACTTCAATTCATCGAAGGAGGTTTCGCAGTGGCTATCTGCTCAGTTGGGCGATCTCTCCGGTCAAGTCGCCAAATCCCAGCAGGCGGTGGCGGATTTCGAGCGCAGCCATAATCTCTCTGCGGCGATGTTGGGTCTGGCCACGCTCTCTGGCGGTTCCTCGCCGGGAAGCAGCGGCGGCGGCGGCACGGTGCAGATACCGGAGTTGGAGCGGCTCTCGGCACTGAATGAAGAGGTGACGCAAGCGGAAGCAGTGCGGCTGGGACGCGAGGCGACCTACCGGCTTGTCGCAACGGAGAACCCGGATCTGATCTCGTCGCTCGGATCGAGCACGCTCCCCGGCCTTTCCAACTCGACGGTCATGTCACAGGACAATGGTCTCGACATTCTAAATTCACTTCGCCAGCAGGAGGCGACGGCGGAGGTGGCTTACGCCAGCGCGGAGACCAAGTATGGGGCCAAGAATCCCAGACTGACGGACCTTGCAAGCCAACTGAAGTCCCTGCACGAACAGATTCAAGATGAGATTGCCAAGATCAAGCAGCGGGCGAAGAACGATCTGACTCTGGCGCAGCAGAACGAACAGGCTCTGCGCTCCTCCTTCGAGACGCAGAAACAGATTACCAGCAAGATGAATGACGACGTGGTGCAGTTGGGAGTGCTGATGGCGCAGGCCCGCTCCAGCCGCGAGCTCTACGACGTGCTCTATGCGCGTCTGCAGGAAGCAAACGTCGATGCGGGCAACAGTGCGACCAATGTGACCGTCGCCGACCCGGCGCGTCCGCCCGGCGCGCCCTATCTGCCTCAGCCGTTTTCGTTCATGATGATCGGACTCTTCGGCGGCATTTTACTTGGCATCGGAGCGGCCTACCTGCTGGAAAGCCAGGACGATACACTGGTGGACAGCTTTCAGGTGGAGACCGAGTCAAAGCTGCCGGTGCTGGGGATGATTCCCTTTCATCGCATGGAAGCCAAGTCGAGGGAAGGCATTCTCGCTACCGAATCCGGAGCATTCCTGGTGGCGCCGGAGAGCGCGACGGCGGAATCATTTCGCAGCCTGCGCTCCGGGCTGACACTCTCCAGTGTGGGACGTAAGTTGCGAGTGCTCTCGATTACCAGCGCTCTGCCGGGCGAAGGGAAATCTTACCTGGTTTACAATCTGGGACTCGCCTTTGCCGCAACCGGTCTGCGGGTACTTATTATTGACGCCGACCTTCGCCGCCCTCGCCAGCACGCGCTCTTCCGCGCGGCGCGGGAAGACGGGCTGGCGGACATTCTTGCAGGTATGAAGTCGTTCGACGAAACCCTGGTAGCTCATCCTGTCGAAGCCAATCTGACCTTGATGCCCGCGGGCCATCAATCGCCGCTCGCTTCGGAGCTTCTGGGGGGGAATGAGATCGGGAATGTTCTGCAAACTGCGCGGGAGCGTTTTGACATCGTGCTGGTGGACAACGCGCCTTCGCTGCCTGTCGCGGATGCAACCATCGTAGGAACTCACTGCGATGGCACCATCGGCGTACTGCGCGCGGGCCGGACATCTCGAAAGGCCTTGCGCCGCTTTGTCCAGACCCTTGCCCGCAACCATATCCACATTCTCGGCATCGTCATTGAGGCTGTGGATATGTCCGCAACCGAATACCGGAGCGTATATGGCTACAATGTGCAGAGTTATTATGGCGAGAAATAGAATCGCTCCATTCCGCGGATTTCTGCTTCTGGCCGGCATGGCCGCGGCGATGACAGCCGTGCCAGCGGATGCTCAGGCCTCCGGTTCAACCGCGCAGTCGCCGCTTGCCGGTGCCAACTCAGCGGCTTCGTCGGGAAAGGCCGGAACGGGTCAAGGCCAGATGCCCGTCATCGTCCCCAAGGATTTTTCCGAGTTGCGCATCGAGCCGGGAGACTTGCTGAGCGTCACGGTTTATGATACGCCGGAGTTTTCCAACTCCTACCGCGTTGACCCGGACGGAGCCATCACGCTTCCCTTTTGCGGCAAAGTCAACCTGCGCGGTCTGACACTGGCGGAGACGGCGCGGCGCCTTGAGGCTGCCTTGAAGGACAACCAGATTTTGATGCAGCCGCAGGTGAATGTCGACGTGCTGCAGTACGCCGGCCAATATGTGACGGTGCTGGGCGAGGTGGTAACCCCAGGAAGAGTGGCGCTGATCGCCCCCACCACACTCGGTGAGGTTCTGGCCGAATCCGGCGGCCTTACTCCGCTGGCGGGCGCGCACATCAAGATTCGCCGCATGGCCGACGACGCCGCGCCGGAGCAGGAGATTTCCTATATGCGCGGCCAGAGCAATCGTGAGGCGAACTCCATTCTGCTGCGCCCCGGCGACTCGGTTACCGTTCCCCGCGCGGGCATCGTCTATGTTCTCGGCGCGGTCAACAAGCCGGGCGGCTACGTGATGCAGGAAGACGGCAAGTTGAATGTCGCCGAGGCGCTGGCGCTCAGCGGTGGAACGCTTCTACAGGCCAACACCGGCGGCGTGCGAGTGATCCGCCGCAATCCGGACGGCACCGTGCTGGATTTCCCGGTCTCCTACAACGGCATCACCAAAGGAAGACAGACGCCCCTCGTCCTGCAGGCACAGGATATTGTGTACGTGCCCATGAGCAAGGTGAAGGCCACTTTAACCTCCGCCACGGGGATTATTCAGGCGGCTACCTCAGCGGCCATCGTTACACGGTAGCGCCATAAGTATCGTTGTCAAAATTCTGGCAAAAGCCACAGTACTCTCCGTTCACAAAGCGGGTGTTTCAGGGGACAAGATGAACGCGAGAGCCGCTATCTGGGAACGTTTGCGAAGTGGGCTTATTCCGCACATGAATGGACGGGAGGGTTGGGCGCTGACCGATCAGGCAGTGGTCAGCGCGACGAACTTCCTGACCAATGTCATGCTACTTCGCTTCATGGGCATCCGCGAGTTTGGCATCTTTGCCCTCGCATGGATGTCCGTGCTCTTCGTCAACAGCCTTCAGAATGCGCTGATTGTCGCGCCCATGATGAGCATCGCTCCCAAGCAGGAGGAAAGCGACAGACCTTCTTACTTCGGCGCCGTTGTCTTTCAGGAGCTTGTACTTGCCGGATGCTGCTTCATACTCGTCTATTCCGCGCTGAAGGTATCAACTCATCTCTTTCCACATTCTGATTTGCAGCCGCTTGCTCTGCCGCTTGCATTTTCCGCATTCGCATATCAGATGCAGGACTTTGTGCGGCGCTATTTTTTTGCCACACGCAAAAGCCGCTATGCCTTTGCCGATGATGCGCTGAGTTACCTGACGCAACTTCCCATTCTCTTTCTGCTGCATCGCGCCGGGCATCTGACCAGCGCAACCGCGCTCTGGGCCATGGCCGGAACCTCCATGATAGGACTTGCGGCAGGATGGTTCTGGGTTGAGCGAATTGAATTTCACTGGCCGCAGATCAGAGCTGTCTCGCTGCGGCACTGGCGCATCTCCCGCTGGCTTGGCGCATCATCCATCCTGCAATGGACCGCCGGAAACCTCTTCGTGATCGCTGCCCCGGTCTATTACGGCGCCGCGGCAGCGGGCATTCTAAAGGCTGCGCAAAATCTGATGGGCGTGACGCACGTCTGGTTCCAGGGGCTGGACAACGTCGTTCCTGTCGAGACGGCCCGGCGCCTTCGTCATGGCGGAGTGCATTCGATGCTTTCCTACACGCGTTCCGTCTTACTGAAATGGGGCGGACTGACTCTGCTGTTTGCCATAGTCATCGCCGTTGCACCGGGCCTCTGGCTGAAACTGATCTACGGACAGCAGATGGTTCAGTACGGCTACATCCTGCGGCTCTATGCCTTGCTCTACGTTGTTGTTTTTGTCGGCGGCCCGCTGCGCGCCGGCTTGCAGGCTCTGGAGTTTACCGTGCCGATCTTCTGGTCGTATCTGACAATGACCGCCTTCGCCTTCATCTTTGCGGTTCCCATGGCAAAGCGGCTGGGACTGAACGGAACGATGCTCGGACTTTTGGCAACCCAGTTCTTGTTTCAAAGCATTGTCGCCGCCGCATTGATCGTGAAATCGCGCCGAGTCGCGCAGCAGGCGGCCTTCGCGCCGTAATCAAGTTCCGTTACAAAGTGAAAGAAATCCATGAAGTTATTGGCAAGTAAGATCGATGATCTATCATCTGACGCAGGCGTAGGCATCTCTGACTTTCGAGTCGCTGCGGTGTTGCTCTTCGTTGTTTCAAATCTGGCCGTCTTTTTCTTCCGCGCTTACAGTATTGCGCATTATGGATCTCTCTTCGATAACAACAGCGAAGCCTCCGTGATCTATCCCATCTGGAAAGAAATTCACCGCCTTCAGGTTTATCAGTGGCCGTTGGCGTATCCATACTCTCTCACGCTGTATAACTATCTATTCTATTCAAGCTATGAATGGATTCTCCGTTTGGCTGGAGTTGCTGATACTCAAATCATGGTTTGCGGAAGTCTGATTGCTCCGGTCTTCGCCCTCCTCGGTGCACTTGCGCAATGGAAACTTGTGCAGAGTTATCTCCAACTTCGCGGCCTCCGCAGCCTTCTATCACTTCTCTTCGCGCTAGGCCTTTGGCTTTCGACTTCGATGATTCGCCAGTGGGCATTCGCCATTCGGGCCGATCTGGCTGCTGCCGCACTTGTCATGATCGCCCTCTGCTTGGTAGTAAATAACCCACGATTCGGCTTCGCGATTGCGGGTGCGTTCTTCTATCTCGCATGGTCGTTCAAGCAGTCCGTGGTTCTGTCGCTTGTTGCCGTTTGCCTGTTTCTCCTCTTTCAAAAGCGCTGGGGTGACCTCTTCATGCTGACCACCGTCTTTGGCACGCTGACCGCCGTAACGCTGCTGCTGGGAACATCCGAATACCGCTATAGCATTCTTGTCGCGCCCCGCATCATGTCTGTATTCAGCTTCAAACATTTCCTCTTGATTGTGCAAAAATCCTTCATTGCGAACATCTACTGGCTCCTCGCGCCGATTGCACTGCTTTGCGCGGCGCGCGCACGGCGTGTTGATCCCGCTGTTCGTCTTTTGAGCGCTGTGTTTGTCTTCGCATTGATCTTTGGTCTACTCGGAATGACGCGAGTTGGAGCTGCGGACAACTATTTATTTGAGGCATTTGCTGCCGGTTCTACTCTGCTTCAGTTAGCCGTCTTCACCGCGCCGGGATGGATAACCACCAGTCTAGTTCTATTCGGTTGCGCGCTGCCTGTAGTACAGCTCGCAACAAGGCCATGTGGAGTTCAGCCTCATCGATTTGGAACTCTGGGAATTGCCACTCCTGCAGAGTATGGGGAAGCTGTCGCTCTGCGCGACCGTCTGGCCGCGATGAAAAAGCCCATCTTCACAACCAATGAACTTTTTTCGCTTCCCTGGTTTTCCGCCGGCGATCATGCGCCTGCGCTGGTTGTCGATCATATATTTCACGATGCCACGCGGAGTCGCTGTGAAAATGGGTGTGTTGAAGGCTTATTGCAAAGAGGCGAAATTCCGACTGTGATGTTGTTAAGTTCCGGCGATCCATATCAGAGCAGTTTGAATCCGAAGTACGTGAAAGTCGGCGAGGCGCATTATTCTGGCCGCGAGTGGACCCTCTGGTCGCTCGGTCCTCTCGCTCCGGCTTCAATCAACTGAGGTGCGGCTCATGCGAATCTTGATTGCCGGCAGCGCCGAATTTATCGAAAGTTACACCTGCTGCGTGTGGGCACTGATGTAATCACGAGGAGATACGAATGCGAATTTATCTGGCAGGTGTCGGAGGAATGCTTGGAGAGGCCATCCATAAGGTTTTGGCTGACAAGCATGAACTGATGTGCACCGACATCGATGTCAACGAACCCTGGCTGGAGAGATGCGACTTTCGCAATTTTGCCGAGTACGAATCTTCTGTCGCGGCATTTGAGCCGGCGATCCTGATGCATATTGGCGCGCATACCAGCCTCGAGTATTGCGAAACTCATCCCGATGACGCATACCTGACTAACACTTTGGCAGTGGAGCACGCGGCAACATTGGCCCAGGCTCACGGTATCCCTCTGGTCTATATCAGTACGGCGGGAGTCTTTGACGGTGAGAAAGAACTCTATGATGATTGGGATCAACCAAGGCCGCTTGGCGTGTATGCGCGGGCGAAATATCTCGGAGAAATCGCGGTTCAAACACGAGTTCCCAGGCACTATATATTTCGCGCGGGCTGGATGATGGGCGGAGGACCAAAGAAAGACAAAAAATTCATTCAAAAACTTATGAAGCAACTGGCTAGTGGCGTGACAGAGCTGAATATCGTAAACGACAAACTCGGCACGCCAACTTATACAGTCGATTTTGCGCGTAACCTCGCAGCCATGATCGAGACTCCATATTATGGTCTTTACAATATGGTTTGCGGAGGAGAAACAGGCCGTCTGGAAGTTGCTGAAGAGTTGCTACGGCTGCTGAAGTTGCAGGATAAAGTGCGGATACGCCCCGTTGACTCCGGTCATTTTGCGCAAGAATACTTTGCGCCGCGCCCTGCCTGTGAGCGTCTTGTGAACTATAAACTCAAATTGCGCAAAATGGACATGATGCGCGACTGGCGAATCGCACTGGATGATTATCTTCGGAGCTATTATCTCGACTATGTTAAACCATTTGCTCCACTCTATGCGCCAGAACCGGATAGCAGTAATTGAACACGCGCATCAACATATTTACGAGGAGGAACTCTCATGCAGGTTTCCGTAGTGCTTCCTGCCTATAATTCTCATAAATTTATAGGTCGCGCGATTGAGAGCGTACTAGCACAGACATACCGCAATTTTGAATTGATCGTAATCGACGATGGGTCAACAGACAATACACTTCAGATCATCAAGAAATATGCAGAGCAGGATGCTCGTATCAAAGTCTATATGCAAAGAAATTCGGGTATGGCTGCAACTTTGAATCGAGGCATCGACCTTGCAGCAAATGAATGGATCTTCCGCATGGATAACGACGATCTCATGCGGCCCAACCGGCTGGAGCGACAACTTGCGTTCATTGGTGAACATCCGGAGCTAGCTGTAGCGAGCAGCCTCGTTCGACACATAGACGCAAAAGATCAAGTAATTGGAAAAGACAAATCACAACTTACAACCTATGAATCTGTCGACCGGCTTGTTGCGGCCAATGAGTTGATTGGCTTTAACCATCCGGCGGTTGCGCTGCGCAAGAGTGCCGTCTGTGACGTTGGAGGATACCGTCAGGAATTCTGGCCGGCTGAGGATATTGACCTATGGAATCGTCTGGTCGAAAAGGGTTATAAGATACTGGTACAGCCGGAGTATCTGTTGGATTATCGAATGCACGGAAGCTCGGCGTCGATCTCGCGAGCACGCCTGACCCGAACCAAGGTTCGATGGCTGAAGGACTCCATGCTGCGGCGCAGGCAGGGTAAACCAGAGCAGGATTTGGACAGCTTTCTCCAGAGCCAGCGCACTGCGCCGCTCTTCACTCGAATGAATCGCGAACGGAAGGACTTAGCCAAGATATTTTACAAGGCAGCCGTTTTGCATTACGCGGAGAGGCAATATGTGCGCCTGTTCATCAAATTATTTGTTGCGGTTTTACTGCAACCGGGATTGGTTCTCAATCAGGTAATCTCAAAATTTGCGATTCGCCGTAAATCAGGAGAAATCTGATGCCTGAACAACCGCCCAGTTTGCAAGATGAAACAGTTCGCGGATTTTTCGCATTGATGAACCGGGAGGGTGTGGATTATGCTGTTTTGCGCAACTACGAAGATTTTCCGAGATTTGGACACGATGTGGATCTGGTTGTGCGCTGGCGTGACATTCCAAAATGGCGAGCTATAGCGCGATCCTGCGCTCAGAGTTATGGGTGGGAAGTACTTACAGAGTGCGACCACTGGGCAAGATCGTCGACCCGCGAGCACACCATTCAAGTTTTGCGTTTTTACTCCAGCCATCCTCTACAGTATCTTCAAATCGATTCGTTTCACTCGCTGGTTGCGCTGGGATTTCCGCTCTTTGACGAAGATAGACTTTTAGAAAACCGTATCATGGACGATCGAGGATTTTACCGGATCGATGCGAATGTGGAAAACACCTTTCGACTACTTCAGATTGCAAAGCTTGCGGGAAGGCACGGCGCCGAAGCGAAGTTGGATCGATATAAAGATAGAGTGTTGTCTTATTGGGATTCGTCTTCAGATTTTGGAGTATCGACTTGCAGTCTCCGTCTCGGACGATTGTCTAAGTTGTATGATGATCTTCGATCACGTGACTATTTATCACTACAAAGGACGATAAATCGGCAAAAGCACCTATGGTTGATGAAGATGCTGTTTTCTCGTCCCTTACACACTGCAAAAATGTTATTTGACCGTGTCATGGATTACCTACGCTTGTTTGCGCTTAGGCCATGTGGATTCGATCTTTATGCATTTGTCAGCGACGAAAAGCAAAACGCACGTCTCAAGGATGTTTTGCATCGGCTTACTGAAGCAAATGCGATTACACACTATACTTTTAGCAAGAGTTTTAGCGAAAGGCGAACGGTGCGAGAGCGGGGCGGTATCGTGATACATCGAACCTCGGCGGATAGAGCGGATATTTTTGTGGACGATGAAAAAGACGAAGATAACATATTAGGTCAGATTCTGAGATTAATTATTGAGCGGCATCAAGCAATCTTCGACCAAAGGAAGGTTACAAACTGAAGATTGTAATTTTAGGTCCAGATGGTGCGGGCAAAAGCTCTGTCATACTGGGATTGATGGAGAGCTTAAAACAGCGCGGATGCATTGTAGCGATGCGCCACCTGAAGCCGCGCATCGCACTGCCGCGACGCAAAGAAGGAGTAACGATTGTCGTCGATCCACACGGCAAGCCGCCCCGGTCGGCGATAACTTCGATGGTAAAACTCTTCGTTTGGCTGCTTGAGGAATGGTATGCCACATTCTTTTTAGATAAGAATGAAACGCTGCTGCTCTGCGACCGATACTATCATGACCTTCTCATCGATCCAATTCGCTATCGATACGGAGGTCCTCTGTGGATTGCCACACTCGTCGGCAAGTTGATTCCACAGCCCCGACTGTGGGTCCTATTGGATGCTCCGGCTGAGGTATTACAGGCACGCAAGCAGGAGGTGACTAGCAAAGAATCCGCGCGACAGCGGCAAGCGTATCTGGATTTTATTCGGAGTCAGCGTCATTATGAGATTGCCGACGCTTCGCAACCATTGAAAGAGGTGATAGCGAACGTTGAGCGATTTGTTGCAGCGGCAGTCATCAAAGCGGAGCACGGGAATGGATAGTGCGGGTCATTTTTACAATGTGTCCGAACAGGTTACTGCAACACATCGGGCGCTGCACTGGATGGGTCGGTTACGTTATGTTGTTCCCCACAATCGTACGGCTCAAAATGTATGTTGGAAGACCTTTCTCCCCGGCAGAGTAAAGTTGCCTATGCGCGCTATGGCACACTTCCCATTTTTACCCGGTTCCGATAGTTGTGCCGAATCTCAGCTGCTGGCAAGAATTAGAGGCGCAATCGGAGTGGAGGCCGGTTTTTCATGCTGCCGTGTTGGCGCCCCAGGTCCGTGGACAAAAGATACTCTACTATTTCTTGACAAAGGTGCGGCTACCGCGCAGTATGTCGTGAAGGCCGGCTCAGGCGAAGCGGTTGATCGTCTACTGCATAATGAAGCGAAGTGGCTGAAACACTTACGCGATGAATCTGCGCTTGCCGATCATATTCCTCAACTTATAGCGCATCGCTCGGATATTGATTTGTGCTTCTTGGCGGAAAGTATACTATCAGGCGATTTTGTCAGCCGGCTCGGCGAGCCGCACATTGTGTTCTTGCGTAAGCTGCAAGCACACCTGTGTCAGAGAATGCGCTTCGAAGATTCACGCTTTTACCAGAGTCTTCACTCGCGTCTAAACGATTCTGGTTCTAACTTTTCCCAAGACTGGTCATCACGCTTCGCCAGGGGAATACGGAGACTGGAGCATTGGTTTGCTGGATCGCAAGTTCTGCTGGTTGCTTCTCACAACGACTTTACTGCGTGGAATGTTCGCGTAAAGGATGGCGTGGCGAGAGTTTTCGACTGGGAGTATGCGGACACAGAGCAGTTTCCCATCTTCGATCCGCTCCATTTTGTGTTAATGCCAATGGCATTGAGCCGGCGATCTGCTACTCGAATGATCGAAAGTATGCGTAATACGTTAGAGCTTTGCCGCGGCTGGTTTGAGGCTGAGTTTTGCTGCAATGCAGAAGCACAGGCGCTGGCCTATCTAATGAATATATGCACGCTTTATCTTTGGTCTGTGCGTGGAGCTTTCGCGATTCATCCCGTACTCGACCGTTATGCCGAAATGATTGATTATCTATGCCGCACTTAAACGCGGCAACATCCAAAGGAGTCCACTTGCAATGACAGAATCACCAAAGATCAGCGTAATAGTGCCATCATTCAATCAGGCAAAGTACCTGGAAATGACATTGCTTTCCATACTCGACCAAAACTATCCAAACCTGGAACTTATCGTAATTGATGGTGGTTCTAGCGATGAAAGTCCTGCGATTATTCGCAAGTACGAGAAGCGTATAACATTTTGGTGTAGTGAGCCCGATGGAGGTCAGACACAGGGAATTATGAAGGGATTTTCCCATGCCACAGGAGAAATTCTTTGTTTTTTGAATAGTGATGACTTATTTGAACCTAGCGTGTTACAAGAAGTTGGTGATTATTTTTTGAAGCATCCGAATGTCGATGCCGTATACGGAAATTCGCTTTGGATTGACACGGTGGGCAAGGCATTGCGCGTCCAAAAGGAAATACCATTTTCTAGATTCATTTGGCTACATACATACAACTACATTCCCGGTATGTCCATGTTTTGGCGGCGCTCGATTTATGACAAGGCGGGCGGACTGAACCCGGAGTTTCAACTGGCATTTGACGCAGACCTGTGGATACGATTCAGCGATCACGGAACAATCAAACATGTGGCGCGCCAGTGGTCGCGAATGCGCTTTTATCCAGAACAGAAAAACCGTCGTTTGCGCGAACAAAGCGACCGCGAAGACATGATGATTCGATCACGGTATTGGAAACATTCAGCAAAACCATTAACTTATTATCTTCAATGCAAGCTCGCCATCGCAATTCGCATTGTCTGGAAATTTATATCTGGCTGCTATGGGCGCGGCTACCGCAGATACTTGGAGAAGGCATGAGAGTTTTGTTATCTGCGTATGCGTGTGAACCAGACCGAGGATCAGAGCCGGAGATCGGCTGGCAGCGGGTTTTGCATATGTGTGCACGAGCCGAAGAGGTATGGGTTATAACGCGCTCAAATAATCGAGCGGTGATCGAAGCAAGTGCATCGGGCCGAAATGCCAACCTGCATTTCATTTATTTTGACCTTCCAACATGGATGCTAAAGCTGAAGAAGCGGGCATGGTTTTTCCCACTATATCTAGTTTTTTGGCAATGGGGAGCATACCGAATTGCAGCAGCGTACCATAGAGTACATCAATTCGATGCCGTGTATCATATAACGTTTTCAACGATCCGTTTTGGCTCATTCATGGGTAGGTTGCGCATTCCTTTTATCGTTGGACCGATTGCAGGCGGTGAACGGGCTCCCTTTCGTCTTCGCAAAAGTATGCCTATAAAATGCAAGATGAAAGAGCTACTTCGTGATTTTGGGATCGTATTTCAGCGTTACAGTCCACTTACACGCTCTGCGCTTTCAGCAGCAGATCGGATCTACGTAACAACGTCTTCCAGCCTGCTACTGATTTCTTCTAAGTGGCATTATAAGACTCTGGTGCAGTTAAGCATAGCAATCTGTGGTTCGGAAACTCAAACCAATAGGCGCGAACTGCTAAAATCTCCACGATTTGTCTTTGCGGGAAGGCTTGTTTATTGGAAGGGCGTACATTTTGCAATTAGAGCACTAGCTGAAGCACGAAAATCGCTTTCTTCAGCAACGCTTACTCTGATCGGAAGCGGACCGGACGAACCTCAGTTGCGCGATCTTGCAATCGAGTACAAGGTGGCAGATGCGGTTAAATTTACCGGCCAGCTTCCCCGGCAGCAACTTGTCAATTCGCTCTCTAGTTATACAGCATTTGTGTTTCCGAGTCTTCATGACTCTGGCGGTTCGGTCGTACTCGAGGCGCTTCAAAAGGGTGTTCCGGTGATCTGTCTCGATCTGGGCGGACCTGGAGTAATGGTCAATGCGTGCTGCGGAATTGCGGTTTCGACATCTGGCGCAGACGAGACTAAGATTGTTGCCGAAATTGCCAGCGCAATGATCTCCTTGGCTCAGATGCCGGCGAAAGAATCCGAGCTGCTTTCGTCGGGTGCAATCGCGAGGGCGAACGAGTTGTCATGGACCGCCCTGACAGAGCGCGTAACACAGCGATAGTTATCGCCGCTGTAGCAGCAGATGTGAGATAGACTAAGAAAGAATGCAGAGATTTATACAATTTGGACGATGGAATAGCGCAAGCAGTTACGACGCGCACAAGGTTGATGCTATGGGGCGTCATTCGTTTGTGAGGTTTCTCTGGCGATATCCCATTTTTCTTCTTGCCTTTGGCCCGCCGATTTTTAGAACACAGCATATTGACGCCACAAAAGGCATCGTGGATGTTTGGAGTCTTTTCCAGGTTGGCTTTCTTTTTGTCATTGCAGCTCGTGCGGCGAAACGTCTGGTTACAGCCGATTCGATTCTTCTCACAAAACAGTCTCGGTACATTATAAAAATGGTATTTATACTCGGTTTATTCTATTTAGCTTCCTCCATCTATTCTCCCAGCCGCTTGGTTTCAGCAGCCTATTCGATTTTGTATTTGGCAAGCTGGGTATGCGCTTTGGAGTTTCTCTCGGATATCTATCGAAATCCTCCGGATTGGATGCGAGTTGTTTCATATCTAAGATTTATCGCAATTTTATTACTTATTCCCGATCTGATTCTTCTCGTTGTCGATCCATCCCTGGTCATGTTTTATGAGCCAGGTGTCGGTATACGCTTTGGCGGCCTTATTGGCCCCGTGCCGCTTGAGTGCCCTGTGATTGCCATTGTCTCCGCGTACTTTTTTTTACATTCACTCGAAAGCAAGGGTCGATCTATTGCGTTATTCTTCCTCGGATTTGCGGGCGCCATGAGCACTCATGCGCGCGGATGTGAAATTGCTTTGATGTTATCTCTTTCACTTCTTGTCGTTCGATGGGCTTTTGGCAGCAAACGGTCCCTTTCCATAGTAATTCCAGGCTTTGTACTTTTGATTCTGCTGTCGGGCGTGGCTTTTGGAGCTTATGGCGGAAAACACATTTGGAGCGCGTTTAACAGGGGCGAGAATGTTGCAGCCATTGAAACCGCCAGCGGTAGAACACAAATGTGGCATTTTGTTCTGCAGTACTCTTTAACGCACCCTCAAGGGATGGGCTACGTTGCTGGTTTTCGAGTCCTCTTTCGAGATTATTTTACCTTAGGGCTTTTGCTCGACCCAACCCGGATTGGGAACGCTCATAATGCCTATGTGCAGGTATTGGCGGACGCTGGCTGGCTGGCACTCGCAATATATCTAATAATTGTCATCAACTTATTGCGACTGGCATGGAGGTTTTCTAACCGGCGGCTTTGCCTAAGATATGCTGTGAATGGCACATATCGCAATGCAATTGAATGTATGCTATATATATTTATCTATGAAGCGATTGGAGGAATCAGTGCAGCGGACGGAGTCGTTCCCTTACGCGTTTCCTTCTACTGGTATATTATCAGTGTTGCTGTGATACTTGGTATTTCTACAAGTATGATAGTCGATTATCGCTCTCGATAAAGATCTTCGGACGAGTGATTTTATTATCTAAACCAGATACTACTGTGATCGCATGAGAGTTCTCGTAGCACATAACAGGTATCAGTTGAGCGGCGGCGAAGATGCTGTGGTGCGCGATGAAGTCGAATTGCTTCGTCGTTATGGCCATGACGTTGAGGTTTTTGAAGAGAACAATGATGAGATTCATGGGCTTCGCGGCAAGCTTATTGCTTCTTCGTCTGTCTTTTATTCCGTTCGATCAAGAAGGCGAATGGCAAATACGATCCGGCAATTGAATCCAGAGATCGTACATATTCATAACTGGTTTCCGATGTTATCGCCTTCAATCATTCAGCAGGTCAATGCTTCCGGCATACCCGTCATTCAGACCCTGCATAACTTTAGAATGCTCTGCGCGAACGCCTTATTATATCGCAATGGAGCCGTATGCAGGGATTGCGTCGGCAAGGCGCTGCCGGTGGATGGCATATTGCATGGATGTTACCGGGGCAGCCGTGTGGGTAGCGCAATTGTAACTGCCGCTTATGCATTTCATCGCATGGTTCGCACCTGGGATTGCGTCGATTTATTTATTGCGGTTTCCGACTTTGAGCGCGAGATGCTGATTCGTGGCGGATTGCCTGCTGAAAAGATCGTGGTCAAGCCAAACTTTATCGCTTCGGATAAGTACGGGGCAGAGAGCAATCTCGATGATATAGCGCTTTTTGTCGGCCGCTTGTCGCCGGAAAAGGGCATCTGCACGCTGCTTTCCGCATGGAATTCAGGTAAATTGCCGATGCGTTTGAAGATCATCGGCGATGGTCCGCTCGCTGAAGAGGTCCGGTCGTGCGCGGCCAGGAATTCCGCGGTTCAATAGATGGGTTTGCAGCCTCCGGATACGGTGTATCGAGAGATGGCGAAAGCAAAATTCCTGGTCTTTCCTTCAGAGTGCTTTGAGACCTTTGGGCGCACAGTTGCGGAAGCATTTTCCCAGGGGACGCCGGTTCTTGCCTCTGACCTTGGCGCCGTGCGGGAGTTAGTTGAAGACGGTGTAACTGGATATCGTTTTTCACCTGGAGATATCAACGCTCTGATAGAGGGCGCTCTTCGTTTTCAGGTAGGCGAAGCATATCTCCAGATGCGATCGAATTGCCGCAACGTATTTCTAAATAGATACACCGCTGAGATGAATTACAATCAGCTCATCGATATTTATTCCAAAGCTGTTAAACTCAGAAATCAACGGCACAATTGAAGCTGCCCTGATTCAAATCCTGCCTCGCAAGACTCTCACGCCAATCCAGACTTCATATCTCATGTCCGGAATCGGGATTATCGAAGCGCGTGAAACGCGCAATGAAGTTCAGAAACACGGTGTCTGTGGGACCATTGCGCTGTTTGGCGACGATGATCTCGGATTTGGCTCGGTCCGCCTCGCTCAATTCCTCGCTGCGGTTGTAGTAGGACTCACGATGGATGAAGGCGACCACATCGGCATCCTGTTCGATCGAACCGGACTCGCGCAGGTCGCTGAGCAGAGGCCTCTTGTCGTCTCCGCGGCGCTCGCTGGCGCGGGAGAGCTGCGATAGCGCCACCACTGGCACATTCAGTTCCTTGGCCAGAGCCTTGAGTCCGCGCGAAATCGCAGAAACCTCCTGTGTGCGGTTTTCATAATTCTTCTTGCCGTTGGAAGGCAGAGTGGCCGACATCAATTGCAGGTAGTCGACCACGATCAAGTCAAGTCCGCCCGCATTCTGCTTGAGGCGCCGCGCTTTGGCTCGCATCTCCGCCAGAGAAATGCCCGCCGTGTCGTCAATGAACAGGCGCGACTCGACCAACTGTCCGAGGGCACTCTCCAGCTTGACCTGATCCTCGCGCGCAATGAAGCCCGTCTGCAGTTTGCGCTGATCGACCCAGGCCTGCGATGCCAGCATTCTTCTGAGCAGCGACTCCTTGCTCATTTCCAAACTGAATACAGCCACGGTTGCGCCGTGGTTGACTGCCGCGTTTTGAGCGATATTGATGGCCAACGCGGTCTTGCCCATCGAGGGGCGTGCGGCAATGATGATCAGATCGCCTTTTTGCAGACCGCTCGTCATGCGGTCCAACTCGGTAAAGTCAGTGGCCAGTCCGGTAACCTCGCGGCTCTGCTTATAGAGGTTGTCGATGGTGCCGAAGGAGTGCTGAACGATCTGGTCGAGAGATTGAAAGCCGCCAGTGAGTCCCTTCTCGCTCACTTCCATCAGCTGCGATTCGGCCGCGCCCAGCACTTCGAGCGCTGTCTCGCCCTGGTCGGCGGCACGCGCGATGGCCGCTGAGCAGATCAGCATCAGCTTGCGCAGCAGGCTCTTGTCTTTGACGATGCGGATGTATTCTTCAATCACCGGCCGCCGCGGCAAGCCTTCTGTCAGCCCGGCCAAGTATGCAACGCCGCCAACGGTTTCGCGCTCCTTGTAGCGGTCCAGCTCGGCGGCGAGCGTAACGATGTCCACCGCGCGCTGGGCATTCATCAGCTCCGTCATCCGCAGGAAGATGCGGCGGTGTGAGTCGAGAGAAAAATCCTCGGAGTCGAGCTTCTCGGCAGCCTCGGCATGGGCGGCATTGTCCAGCAGGATCGCGCCGAGAATGGTTTTTTCGGCATCGACGTTAGCCGGCAGGCCGGTATCGAAGGCGAGATTGGGCATCGTGGCCATCTCTTCGAGTGTAGGACGTTGGCAGGCTGTGCAGAAGGCGGCTGATTTTGGAAATCTGGAAAACGGCGGCAAAAATGGCGGGGCGTGACAGCCAGAAGCTGTTCCACGTATTGAAAATGCCGTATTCTCAATAAACAGCGAGGAGAAAAGAATGGCCAATGGAACGTTGAGCGGCGCGAAGTTGAAGAAGGTTCTGACGGCGCTGGAAGGCAATTGGGCGGCAGAGATGGAGGGCTACCACACCTATCTGGCTCTGGCCGACCGCGACTCTGACCCGGTACGCGCGCAGGTTCTGCGTCACTTGGCCGGAGCCGAGTGGGAGCACGCCGCACTCTGGCATGGCCGCATCGTCGAGCTGGGCGGCACCGAGCCGGTCTATCACGGCAAGCCCGGCGGCGAAGCCGACTCGCTCGCCACTCGCGCCGGCGGTATTCGCATGGCCCTTAGACGCCTGGAGATCGAGGAGAGCCGCGCCATCGCCGGCTACGGCGAACAACTCAAAAGCCTGGGCGACGAGGAATCCATCGCCATCCTTGAACACGTTATCGAGGATGAGAAGGACCACTACAAGGAGCTGGGGTCGTTGCTGCGCGGCCATTATCCACAGCCCGCCGGCCCACACAAGATCAACGCCCAAGCGGTTCTTGACGAGATGCTGGCCAAACGCGCCAAGGGCCGCAAGCAGCCCGGAAGCTGGATCGGCGACGCTATCTACGGCGTCAACGACGGTCTCGGCGCCATCTTCGGCATCGTCAGCGGTGTCAGCGGCGCTACCATGGGCGACCCAGCCCAGACCAGCCACTATGTTTTGCTTGCCGGCATCAGCGGCCTTATCGCCAGCGCGCTCTCCATGGGCTCCGGCGCGTATCTCGCTGCCAAGAGCGAGCGCGAAATCTATATGGCCGAGGTCGCCCGCGAACGCGAGGCCATCCAGATGAACGGCCCCGAGGCCCGCGAACTGCTCTCGCTCTACTACCAGGTGAAGGGACTTCCTGAGGAAGATGCCCTTCACATGGTCAACCACATCGCCAGCGACCCCGATCAATTGCTCCGCGCACTGGCCTCGGAGCGCCTCGGATCGAGCGAGGAAGCGCTCGCCAATCCCCTCGTCTCCGCCGGCTCCGGCGCGCTTTCAACCGCCATCGGCGCAGCCATCCCCGTCATTCCCTTCTTCTTCCTGAATGGAATGGAAGCGGTCATCGCCGCCGCCGTCGTCTCCCTCGCTGCACACTTCGCCGTCGGCGCAGCCAAATCCCTCATCACCGTCCGCAGTTGGTGGTCCTCCGGCCTGGAGATGACCCTCGTCGGCGCTCTCGAAGGCGTCGTCACCTACGGCATTGGCATCATGCTTGGCAAGGGCGGGATGTAGGTTTTGTTTCTCTTACAGAAAAACTTCCTCAGGGGCCAAAACCGGTAGAATGGATTCGGCTTTTGGCTCTTGGGAGAAGAATGTGCTGAAAAAGACTCTTTGCCTGCTCGCCTTTTCCGCAACTTTGCTGCCGTGCATCCCTGTTATCGGACAGACCGCAAACGACATCGTCATCGAGCGCAATGTTGCGATGAAAACGCGCGACGGTGTAACGCTCTATGCCGATATCTACCGTCCGGCTGCGGAGGGAAAGTATCCCGTGCTCTTGCAGCGGACGCCCTACAATAAGGACTCGACTGCGAACTTTGCGCGTCTGGCCGCCGCGCGCGGCTATCTGGTGGTCGCGCAGGATGTGCGCGGCCGGTATCGCTCCGAAGGCGAGTGGTACACCTTCAAGCATGAGACCAGCGACGGTTATGACACCGTTGAATGGGCTGCTGCGCTGCCGCAGTCGAATGGCAAGGTGGGGATGTTTGGCGGCTCGTACGTCGGCGCGACGCAGATGCTGGCGGCCATCGGCCATCCTCCGCATCTGGCTGGAATCTGTCCGGTCGTCACCGCCTCGAACTACCACGAAAACTGGACTTATCAGGGCGGCGCCTTCGAGCAGTGGTTCAATGAATCGTGGACCACTTCGCTGGCCCAGGATACCTTCGGCCGGGCACTCCGGCAGGAGGCCAATGCGCTGCTAGGCGACAGTGTTTTGCCGCTCAGGAACTATCCCGTCTTCAATATCAAAACAGCTCAGGATGGCGCGGCCCTGACGCACACGCTCGCCCCTTACTTTCTTGACTGGCTCGATCATCCGGCTTACGACAACTATTGGAAGCAGTGGTCGATTGAAGAAAACTACAGCCAGATTCAGGTTCCCGCTCTGACGGTGACAGCTTGGTATGACATCTTTCAAGGAGGCTCACTGCGCAATTACATGGGTTTGAAAACCCAAGCAGGCAATGAGACGGCACGCAATGGCCAGCGTCTTGTGGTTACCATCGGCGGCCACTCCGGCTGGGATCGCAAGGTCGGCGACGTAGATTTCGGTCCCGATGCAGCCTTTGACGAGAACGAAGTTACTCTCGATTGGTACGACTATCTTTTCCTGGGAAAGCAGAACGAGTTCGCCGGCAACAAGCCGGTGCGCATCTTCGTAATGGGCGAGAACAAGTGGCGCGATGAGGAGGCTTGGCCGCTGGAACGCGCTAAGCCGACACGGTACAGACTGTTCGGTCGGCTACCGGCTAACGGAGCCAGTGGAGACTCAGGCAACGGTGGGCTCCTTGCGCCTGGAGTCTTGACACGGACGAGCGGTTCGCCCAGCGACACCTTTACTTACGACCCTGCCAATCCCGTCCCCACCGTCGGCGGGCCGCTCTGCTGCGACCCGCTTCACTTGGCTCCCGGACCACGCGACCAGAAGGAGGTAGAGAGCCGCGCTGACGTGCTCGTTTATTCTACTGAGCCTCTGGAGCAGGACCTTGAAGTTACCGGCCCTGTAACTCTTGACTTGTTCGCCAAGTCTTCTGCCGTGGATACGGATTTCACCGCCAAACTGGTGGACGTGTATCCCGATGGCCAAGCCATCAACCTTACCGAGGGAATCCTGAGAGCCCGCTATCGCGAGTCAACCACCGGCGCGCCCAAGCCCATCGTTCCCGGGCAAGTCTACGAGTACAAGATCGATATGTGGTCCACGAGCAACGTCTTCCTGAAGGGCCACAGAATTCGCCTGGAAGTAAGCAGCAGCGACTTTCCGCGCTTCGACCGCAATCTGAATACCGGCAAGCCCGCCAGCACCGACGCGAGCTATGTGAAGGCAACCAATGAAATCCTTCACGATCCTGCGCATCCTAGCGCGTTGATACTGCCTGTGGTGCCGCGATAAAATCTGTGGATTACGAGTTGGCGGCGATCAGATCCTTCGCCGCCTGCCGTCCCAGCCGGATGCAATCGGAAACCCCGATGCCATCGTAAGCGTTGCCGGCCAGACGGAGTCCAGAGAGAGCAGCCACGCGCTCGTCGATGCGCCGCTTGCGCTCCTGGTGGCCAACCGCGTACTGGGCCATCGCACGCGGCCAGCGCGAAACCTGCGTATACTCCGGCGGAGTTTGGCTGGAGAGAATCCTCTCGCCGAGAATCTCGCTCAGTTCGCGGCGCACCGTGGCCACCAGCTCGGCATCGGAGGCAGCGAGCAGGGCCTCGTTTCTCATCCCGCCCAAAAATGCTCGCAGCACCGCTTTACCCTGTGGCGTGCGGCCCAAAAACTTTCTGTGCACGAAGGTGCAGGCCAGTATCGCGCGTCCTTCAACCGCCGGAACCAGAAAACCGAAGCCGTCGGGCAGCCGGCCCAGTTGATATTCGTCGTAGACCAGATTGATGGTGATCGACGAAGAGTATGGAATCGCGCTCAGCTCCTCGCCCAGCGCTTCGTCCACGCTTCGGAGCAGCGCGCCTGCGGTCCAGGCGGGCGAGGCCACGATCACTGCATCGTAAACTTCCTCTTTGCCGCCTGCTTCGATCTTCCATCCATCGCTGATCTTCTCGATGCCGCTGACCGGAGTGGACAATCGCACCGCAGCCGGATCGAGCCGTGCGCTCAGCGCGTCAATCAACTGCTGCATTCCACCGCGCAGAGCGGTAAAGACGCCGCGCGGCGCGGCAGTCGCCATGCCATTCCTCTGCGCAGGGCGCGGGGCTGAGCGCATCCTGCGGTGCGCGGCCAGCATTCCGCGCGTCAGCGATCCGTACGCGTTCTCCATCTCGACAAGCCTCGGCAGCACGGTACGTGCGCTAAGCGCAGCGGCATCGCCGCCGAAGATACCGGAGAGCAGCGGATCGGCCAGCCGTTCAACTGTCTCGCGTCCAAAATGACGTTCGACCAGCGCCGCCACCGACTCGTCCGGCAGCCCCACGGGCCGCGGCGGCAGCAGCAGCTCCAGCCCCATGCGCAACTTGGTCGACAGGCTGAAGAGCCGGGTCAGCGCCGTAGGAATCAGCTTGGTCGGCACCAGAAACATCAGCCCGTCGGGCAGCGGAACCAGCCGGTTGTGGACCACAATGTAGGTCTTGCGCGCCGCGTCATTCGATGGGGTCAGAGCATCGGCCAGGCCCAGCTCGCGGCAGAGTTCGGCGGTGGCCGGCTTCTCGGTGAGAAACGAATCCGGCCCGCGCTCCAGCACCGCGCCGTCAACGATCTCCGAGCTGAGCGATCCGCCCAACCTGCCCAGCGACTCAAAGAGCGTGTAAGCGACCGCCGCGCCGGACTGGCGCGCCTGTTGCAGTTCATACGCCGCCGCCAGGCCCGCGATTCCTCCGCCGATGATCGCCGTACGCTTGAGTGAACCCATGCATTGATTAAAACAGTTCCGGGCGGAATGCGGCAGAGGCGAGCAGAATCCAGACAGGCGCTCAGCGCGCACTTTCAATCTGCCGGCTGATCCAACGACTCAAACTCACACCTTCGACGGCCGCGTGCAGCGCTGCCTTGCGATGCAGCTCCGGTTCGGTACGCAGCAGTATCTTTCCGTTGAAGGGGCGGTCGGGCTTCTGGCCGCTCTCTGCACAAAGCTCCAGATAGCTGTCGATGCTCTCGCGGAAGGCGCGCGCCAGCTCCGTGGCTGTTCTTCCCTCGAAGTGAATTACATCGCGAAGGCCGGCGACCGTGCCCGAAAATGTCTTCTCTTCCGGATCAAAGTCGATTGGTCCGGCAGCATAACCTTTATATTCCATCATGGCTTCACCCCCGCATTGACGAGAAATTGCCGAACGGCATCGACCGCGCCTTTTTTGGTTTCAGGCTGTGGATGCGGACGATGAAAGACGGCGGTCACACCGTTCAATCTTGCGGCAACCCGGCTGCCTGCGCGTTCCATCACCTCGCCGCCCAATGCGTGAATCAACGATTCAATCGCGGACCAGCGGATGTTCGCGCGCGTTGGACGGGTAAAGATGTCGTTCAGCGTGACTTGTTGCACCTTGTTCATAACGAATGCAACCCGGCTTTCTCAATTCCAGCATCGAAAGAATGATAGCATATTCCGCTATCAAATGACGGGTGCGGCACTTGATAAGCCATCCCGCGATGCGTAAAGCTGGAAGTGCTGTAGACTTGTGATTGGCAGGAGGACCGGGCGGTCGCTGCCGGAGGACGTGCGCAAGCGCGGTTCGCCGGGAGAGGAAAGTCCGAACTCCGCAGGGCAGTGTGCCGGATAACGTCCGGGACGTGAGCGTCAAGGCTCATGGACGGCCAGTGCCACAGAAAAGATACCGC
>Ga0181528_10000174_pt1 | contig 59132 bp, 56 predicted proteins | sample PEATcosm2014_Bin_47_FD_119742 | JGI IMG/M metagenome (GOLD analysis project Ga0181528, IMG submission 119742) | Peatland microbial communities from MTU Mesocosm Facility, Houghton, MI, USA - PEATcosm2014_Bin10_10_metaG | ecosystem: Environmental > Terrestrial > Soil > Wetlands > Peat | place...
AGGCCGCGTGCGCGCCGGTGGCGATGGCGGCAATCATTGCGCCTTCAATCACCGCGTGCGGATCATGCTCAAAGATGAGGCGGTCCTTGCAGGTGCCCGGCTCGCTCTCATCGCCGTTGCACAGCACGTACTTGGGCTTGGCGCTCTCCTTGGGGACGAAGCTCCACTTCATGCCCGTCGGGAAGCCGGCTCCGCCGCGGCCGCGCAGGTTGCTGGCCTTCATCTCCTGGATGATGCCGTCGGCGTCCAGCTCCAACGCCTTGCGCACGGCCTTGTAGCCGTCCAGTTCGAGATAGCGGTCCATGTTGGCCGCGCCTTTGCCAAAGCGGCTGGTTACGACCTTGACCTCATCGGGATGGGAGACCAGAGTTGCCATGCTATTGCCGCTCCGCCTTCTGCCGGTATTCGTCCAGCACCTGGTCAATTTTTTCCGGCGTCAGGTTCTCATGGAAGTCGTAGTTCACCTGCATGGCCGGAGCCCAGCTGCAGGCTCCAATGCACTCCACCTCTTCGACACTGAAGACGCCATCCACACTGATGCCCTTGTTGACCGCGACTCCGGTGCGCCGCCGCGCGTGTTCCAGCATCTGCTCTCCGCCCTTGAGCAGGCAGCAGATGTTGGTGCAGACCTGCACGTTGTACCGCCCGGCCGGTTTGGTCCGCAGCATGGAGTAGTAGCTGATGACGTTGCGGATATCCAGTTCGGTGATCTCCAGCCGGCGGCTGAGTTCGGCGATCACCTCGTTGGTGATGTAGCCGTACTCATCCTGCGAGTACAGCAGGAAGGGCACCAGCAGCGAGCGCCGCGCCGGGTAGTGCGTCAACATGTCGGCGTAGCGCGCCTCGAGTTGTTCCGTGAATTTCATCAGTCTCTTGTACCCGTTGGCGCCGCCCACAATTCCGGCACCGGAAAAAATCTGTCTAGCGGTCCACGTCACCCAGAACCACGTCTATGCTGCCCACGGCCGCCACCACGTCGGCCAGCAGGTTGTGCTCGCACATCACGCCCAGGGCGTTCAGGTTGGCAAACGATGGGCTGCGCATGTGCACCCTGTAGGGCTTGGCCGTGCCGTCGCTCTTCACGTAGTAGCCCATCTCGCCGCGCGGCGACTCCACCCCCTGGTAGACCTCGCCCTCCGGCACCGTAAAGCCCTCGGTCACAATCTTGAAGTGATGAATCAGCGATTCCATCTGCGTCTTCATCTTCTCGCGGTCAGGCAGAACAACCTTCGGAGCGTCGGCCTTCACCGGGCCCTCCGGCAGTCGCGCAATCGCCTGCTTTACCATGCTGATGGACTGCCGCAGCTCTTCCATCCTGATGATGTAGCGCGCAAAAACATCGCCCTCGGTGGCCACCGGAACCTTGAACTCCAACTGCTCGTAGCCGCCGTACGGCATGTCGCGCCGCAGATCCCAATCCACGCCGCTACCGCGCGCAGTCGGGCCGGTCAGCATCAGGTCGGTGGCGTCCTGCGCGGTAATCTTCGCCACGCCCTTGGTGCGGCCCGTCCAGATTGGGTTATCCGTCAGCAGGTCGCTGTACTGCTCAATGCGTGCAGGGAAGTAGCCGGCAAAGTTCTTCAGGTAGTCGAGGAAGCCAAGAGGCAAATCCATGCTGACGCCACCCACCCGGAAGTAGGAGGTCATCATGCGTTGCCCGGCTACCATCTCGAACATTTTGAGGATTTCCTCACGCTCGCGGAAGCAGTAGAGGAAGACCGTCATGGCGCCAATGTCCATGGCGTGCGTGCCCAGCCACACCAGGTGAGAGCAGATCCGGGTCAGCTCGTTCAGCATCAGCCGAATCCAAATCGCCCGCGGCGGAACCTCCAACCCCAGCAGCTTCTCCACGGCCAAAACGTAGGTGAAGTTGTTGGTCATGGGACAGAGATAGTCAATGCGGTCGGTCAGCGGCACAACCTGCTGGTAGAACTTCGCCTCGCAGGTCTTCTCGATGCCGGTGTGCAGAAAGCCGATGTCGGGCCGGATGCGGACGATGGTCTCGCCGTCAATTTCCAGCAGCAGGCGCAGCACGCCGTGCGTGGAAGGATGCTGCGGCCCCATGTTCAGAACCATGGTGCGGTCGCCGTTGATCGTCTCCACTACGGGCGCGGAGCAGAACTGGTCAATGTGCGCCATTAGCGGTAGCCCTCCACGGGATAATCCTTGCGCAGGGGATGGCCTTCCCACTCGTCAGGCATCAGGATGCGGCGCAGGTCGGGATGATTCTGAAAGCGGATGCCCATCAGGTCGAAGATCTCGCGCTCAAATGGCGATGCGCCCATCCACAATGGCGTCACGGATTCGACATAGGGGTCCAGGCCGCTGATGGGAACCTTGACACGCAGGCGCTCGCGGCGGGCATAGGAGAGCAGCGAGTATATGACCTCAAAGCGCGGTTCCGATGGGTAAAGGTCCACGCTGGTCACATCGGCCAAGGCGTTGAACTGGGTCTCGGTGGAGTCGCGCAGCAGCCGCAGCGCCTCGACAATTTGCACCTGGTCCACAACCAGGGTCAGCTCATTGCGGTCGAACTTGGCCGCCAGCAGCGCTCCCGGCAGCCCTGCCAGCAGGCAGGCAACGGCGGGACGGTCCTTCAGCAGCTCCAGATCAGTGATGACAGGTTCCAGTGGCATGGGTGGTTACAGCGCCTCATCGCGCGAAGGTTTGTTCCAGTCCAGCACGCCCTTTTTCCACACATAGACGTAACCGACCAGGATGATCAGGACGTAGGTCATCATCTCCCAGAAGCCGAACATCTTAAGCCGTTTCAACAGGATAGCCCAGGGATAGAGGAAGACCGCTTCCACGTCGAAGAGGATGAACAGCATGCCGACCAGGTAGAACTTGACGCTGAAGCGCTGCCTCACGTCGCCTACCGGCTCCATGCCGCACTCGTAAGGCGACATCTTGCTCTTGTTCGCCTTGTGCTGGCCGATCAAATAGGAAAGCGTCACGATGGCACCCGCTAGAACGGTGGCCAGGGTGAAATGGATCAGCAGCGGCAAATACCGGGCAAAGTAGTTGTCTGTCATTCTTTTAGGTTACGGGGTCCACCACCACAATGGGAGGAACTGGCAAGTATAGAGAGTGCGATTTGGCAGTGTCAAGAGAACAGACGCGATGGCGAAAAAAGGAGAAACGTCTTTGGAAAAGAGTTTTCCTGACAATGCTGGAAAAGGAAACAGAAACGAAAGTAATGTTGTTATTCTGTACTTCTGACATGACAATGCATGACAAGTAAATCCATTAGGCTTGGCCGGTTGGACGTGTGCTTTCGTCACGTCCATCATGCTCTGCCCGGGAAGTATCTTGCGGTCCATGATCTTCGGCTTCAATACCGACATCCGCGTGGACGAGACCGTCTACCACGTCCAGACCGAGGCGCGCGAGCAGGAGCGGCGCATGGAGTCGCAGGTCTTCGTAAGCGGCCGATGCATCGGCAAGCGCAGCTCTCCCATGCCGGAGGGTGGCGACGACGATCAGATTCAGGAGATGGCACGCTCCCAGCACCGCTGGGTCGTGGAGGCCGTGCGCGAAGGTTTTATTGATGACGTCATCAACCAGGAGGTCGGCGAGTCTCTCGCGGTGCACTTCCTGGGCGCCGAGCGCATCTCGCTGAGCGACATTGTCTTGCAGTTCCGTGTGCTGGTCGGCGGCTACGTGACCGGCAACGCCTATGTGGACGGGGACTGGCGCACAGAGACTGAGTCCGGCCAACTGACGGGTGCCTACACGAATGACGCCGGCGTGGCCCATATGCGCCTGCCTGCCGTCAGCGGCAACGTGGATATGGAGATCCGCGCGCGCAGCGAGGGACTGGCCGCCCGCCGTCGTTTCCTGGTGAAATCCGCAAACTCCTGAGCCGGATGTCGCGTACAATCATGGCCATGAAGAGGCTTCTGATGCTTGCGGCCGTTGCGGCCTGCCTGCTGTTGATGGCACCGCGGCTGGTGGCGCAGTCCACCGGCGAGCTCGACGGTCCCATGACGGAAGACCCGCGCTATAACCGGCCGAAACAGCCTCAGAAGCCCCTGACCAATACCCCTCCGCCACGCGGTACGGAGGAGAGCAGCAGCCAGCAGACGAAGATTGATCTTTCTCCACCGCTGGAAGATGCCACGGCAGCCGGCAACAAGAGCCGCGCCAGCGACGATGTCGGCGAAATGCACCCCTACAACCCCCTGCGCTCCATGAAGGATGTGGAGGTGGGCAACTATTACTACGATCGGGGCAATTACAAGGCAGCTCTACTGCGGTATCGCGATGCGCTGGAGTTCAAGCCGCGCGATGCCGTGGCCACCTTCCGTCTGGCCATGGTTCTGGAAAAGCTGAAGGAGTATCCCGAGGCGATGGCGCGCTATCAGGAGTATCTTTCCATCCTGAAAGACGGACCCAGCTCGGGGGATGCGCGCAAGGCACTGGAACGCCTGAGGTCCATGCCGGCCACCGCGCCGAAGTCTCCCACGGCTACGCAGACCACAGCCAAGGAAAGCGCTGCCCCGGCTGGGAATTCCAAAGCAACGGAGGCCTCACCCCGCTGATGGACGCCATCCTGCAACGCCTGCATGACAAATTTGAGGGGGCCACCGAGGGCATTTCCGCCGATGCCTGGGAGATCGCGCCCGAAGGCCGTTGGAGTTGCTCGAAGATTGTCGAGCACCTGGGGCGCAGCTACGGCACCACGGCCAAACTGCTGGAGACGTCCATTGACAGCCGTCAGAGGCCGCAGATGCCCAAGCCCACCTGGAAGCAGACCGCAGCCCGTGTTCTGATTTGCCACGTGGGGTACTTTCCCGGCGGCCGCAAGGCTCCGGAGATGGTGCAGCCCACCGGCCTGCCCGGCATTACTGCCCTGGAGCGTGCGCTCAGCAGCCTGGAGCGCATGGCGGCGGCCATTGATGCCGCAGAACTGATCTGGGGAAAAGGGCCGATCGCTCCGCACTTCCTGCTGGGACCCATGACGGCCGAGGAGTGGCGGCGCTTCCACGCCTGCCACGGACTGCACCACCTGCGGCAACTGCGCAGCCGGGCCGCGTATGCCAGGCGCATGGTAAAAGAAAAAAAGCGCTAGTAGTCGTAAGGGTGCGGAACCCCGGCGTGGCGCGCATCTTCCTGCGCGTCGGCAACCTGCTGCTCAAGACCCTTGATCAGGTCCTGCTGCTCGGCAATCTTCACAAGGAAGCCGCGCTGCTCCGCGTCGTACTCGCTGTTGGTGGGCGTCATGCCGGCCGTGTTGTGGTAGGCGCGCGTGCTCTCTATCTGGTCGGATTGCGTTTTGGCCAGTTGTAGACGGGCCCTGTCCAGATCTTCACGCAGCCGCTTGATGCGGTTGATGTAGTGATCTTCCACTTCCTTGGTGCGTGCAACAATGTCCTTTTCACGCTGGACCGTCTTCTTCGCGGAGGCCTTGGCTTCGGAGTTCTCCTCCGCCTCATCGGCGCCTTCTATGGCCGCGGCTGCATCGGCGGAGTTCTTCTTGGCGGGGGGCTTCTTGGCAGAGACCTCGGCGTTGTCGCTCTCGGCAGGTTTCACGTCGGAAGCTTTCGCGTCACCCGTCTTTGCATCCGCGGTCTTCGTGTCGGCCGCCTTCGCGTCTCCGGGCTTTGTATCCCCCGCTTTCGCGTCCGCTGCCGGCGCGCTGGCCTCTTCTTCTTCGGCGGCTTTGTTGGAGATGATCGCGGTGTCCGGTGATTCGACGTCGTCGTTGGTGTAGACGCGGGTCTGCGGGGTGTTCTGGCGCTCGGCGCGCTGCTGGCGTGCCACGTCGGCCAGCGACTGAGCGTGCGCTGTTACGGGCGCGCCCAGCGTCAGCAGCGCCGCGGACAAAACGGCCATCAATGGCAGGGTAAGCTTCATGGCGGTCCCACCTCGCTTCAAGGGATTATTGTAGCGCTATGGCGACATGGCCTGACCGGCGGGAAGCCATCTGGTCAACCCGAAGGTGCCGGGGCGGTCAGTTATTCCGCTGGCCCGTCAGTAACCCAGCAGCCTGAGATAAGCCCGTACCATCCCCTCGCCGTAGAACCACGCCACCAGTGACATGGTGCAGAGAAAGACTCCGAAAGGGATCTCCAGGGCGCGCATGGCGGTCTGTGCCGCCTGCCAGCTGCGGGCTCCGGCCGCGGCTCCCATGCGGGGGCGATAACGCCGGATGCGGTTGCGGTAGATACTGACCAGCACCGCGCCGCCGAAGAAGCCTCCGGCGATGGCCGAGGTGGCCAGCACGAAGAGCGTGAGCACCGGGCCCAGGAAGCTGCCGACCATGGCCATTAGCTTGAGGTCGCCAAAGCCCATGCCGTCGGTCTTGCGCACGGCGCGGTAAAGCTCGGCGATGCCCCACAAAAGGCCGGCTCCAACGGCCGCTCCGGTCAGGGAATTTATCAGCGAGCGCAGGAAGAGGTGAACCTCCAACTGCATGGTCGTGGGCGCGCCGTGGAAGCTGATGGGCCACAGAGCCGCCGCCGGACCAGGCACCAGCGAGATGACGCTGAGCAGAATTCCGGCCACAAGACCCGTCAAGGTCATGGCGTCGGGCAGCAAGTGGGTTTCCGCGTCGGTGAATGCCAGCCCCAGCAGCAGGAAGCAGAGCACGCAGCCTTTGACGGCGTCCACCGGCAGGGCCGAGCGCAGGAAGCAGAGCAGGAAGAGCATGGCGCAGGTGAATTCCACCACAGCGTAGCGCGGCGTAATGGGAGCCTTGCAGTGGCGGCAGCGCCCGCTCAGCAGCAGCCAGCTCAGCACGGGAATGTTGTCCTGGGCGGAGATCATCTGGTGACATTCCGGACACGCCGAGCGTGGCCGCACCACGCTGAGGCCGCGCGGCAACCGGTAGATGCACACGTTCAAAAAGCTGCCGAAGATCAGCCCGAGGCAGAAATACGCCGCTCCCACCAGCCAGACAGGGTACACGCTTCTCTCTCGTCCTACAGGAATATGGCAGATTATAGCCGCAGTGCGGCTTTCCGGGTGAGTAACCAGTCAGGTTAGCCGTCGGCAGAAGCCGCGCTTCATCTGACGCCCCGGGCGGTTTACACTCAACAGGACGCCATGAACGAAGCCGATCCCAACCGTCCGTACATTCAGTTCGAGCACGTCCACAAGGCCTTTGGCGAAAAGGTCGTGCTCAACGATGTCAGCTTTGACGTGCAGCCCGGTGAGACCGTCGCCATTCTGGGCCGCAGCGGCGTGGGCAAGTCGGTCGCGCTGCACCTCATCATGGGCTTCCTGAAGCCAACCAGCGGCCGCCTGTGGGTGGCGCAGCAGGAGATTACGGATTACACGGAAAACGAGATGGAAGCCATCCGCAAGAAGGTCACCATGGTCTTCCAGAACGGGGCGCTGTTCGATTCCCTGAGCGTGGGCGAGAACGTGGCTTTTCCCCTGCGCGACCGGCGCGACCTGAACGAGGCGCAGATCTACGAGATCGTGGATGGGCTGCTCGACATGGTCAACGTGCGGCAGTACCGCGATCAACTGCCCAGCGATCTTTCCACGGGCATGAAGCGTTCGGTGGCCATTGCCCGCGCCCTGGCCGCTCAGCCCCAGGCCATCCTCTACGACGAGCCCACCACGCAGGTGGACCCCCTGACGGCACACCTGCTCGGCGACCTCATCAAGAAGCTCAAGTATCAGCTCAAGCTGACCAGCGTCGTGGTGACCCACGATATGCAGTTGGCCTCCAAGGTGGCAGACCGCATCCTGTTCCTGTACGAGGAGCGCGTCGTTTTTTTCGGCACGCCGCAGCAGATGGTGATGTCAGACGTGGAGATTGTGCGCGACTTCCTCGCCTTGGACTCGCTCGATCTGGATTACTGGCGCGAAGGGCAACAGCGCGCCTAGATTGTCTCCCGCGCGCGCCGTCTTACTCCTTGATCAGCGACTCCCGCTTTGTATCCCGCATAAACACGTACACCAGCAGAGAGACCGCGATGCAGGCGGTCAGGTAGGTATAGAACCAGCTCTCATGCCCAATCTTTTTGCACCACAGTGCAATGGATTCCGCCGTGCCGCCGAAGATGGAGACTGTCAGCGCGTAGGGCAGGCCCACTCCGGTGGCGCGCACCGCGGCCGGGAATAGCTCGGCCTTGACCACGGCATTGATGGACGTATAGGCGGAGACGATGAGCCAGGCGGTGGCGATCAGCAGGAAGGCCGTCATGGCGCTGTGCGTGGCGCGCAGGGCCGTCAGCAGGGGGATGGTGAAGAGCGTTCCACAGACTCCGAAGGCGATCAGTAGCCACTTGCGGCCGATGCGGTCGCTGATAGCTCCGTAGATAGGTTGCAGCAGCATGGCGAAGATCAGCGAACTGGCCGTGACCGTCGTCGTCTGGCTGTCCGAAAGGTGCACGCTGAGCTTGAGAAACTTCTGCATGTAGGTGGTGTAGGTGTAAAACGCCGCCGTGCCGCCCATGGTCAGTCCTATCACCAGCGTGACCTCGCGCGGATAGTGCATCAGCTCGCGCAGGCTGTTCTTGCGGTGCTCGGCCTTGTGCTTTGTGACCTCGATGTAGGAGTCGGTCTCCACCAGGTTGCGGCGCATGATGGCCGCCACGATGGCCAGCAGGCCTCCAATGGCGAAGGGGATGCGCCATCCCCAGGCGCGCAGTTGCAGAGGGGTCAGCAGCCAGCCTTGCAGCACCAGCAGCACCACGATAGCGCAGAGCTGTCCACCGATGAGAGTTACATACTGGAAGCTGGAGTAGAAGCCGCGATGCTTCTCGTCGGCCACCTCGCTCAGGTAGGTTGCGCTGGTGCCGTACTCGCCGCCCAGGCTCAGGCCTTGCAGGATGCGCGCTCCGGCCAGGATGACCGCTGCCCAGACGCCGATGCTGGAGAACGTCGGCGTAACGGCAATCACCAGCGAGCCCACGCACATCAAGGCCACGCTGACCGTCAGCGAGACGCGGCGACCGTGGCGATCCGCCATGTGGCCGAAGATCCAGCCGCCCAAGGGGCGCGCCAGGAAGCCCGCTGCGAACAGCACGGCGGCGTTCAACTGCTGCGCCAGTTCATCGCCTTCCGGGAAAAATGATTTTGCGAAGTACAGCGCGAAGGCCGCGTAGGCGTAGAAGTCGTAGTATTCGACCAGGTTGCCGATGCTGCCGATGAAGATGGCTTTCAGGCGGCGGCGCACGTCGGCCAGCCCGCGTGGCGCGTTCGTGCTCTTCAGCGGAGAAGCATCCGCGTCGCGCCGTGGGGCCGTCGCCATCGGTGCAGCCTCCTTCTAAAAGCCCTTGGCCACCAGCTCCGCCGAAGAGCCCACAGGCGAGAGATGTCCCGCGCGGGTCGGCATCATCCACTTCTCCAGGTACTTGGCCACGATGTCGGCCTCAAGATTGATGGGGTCGCCGGGCTTCAAGGTGCCGAGGTTCGTCCGCTCCACCGTGTGCGGAATGATGGCCACCGAGCAGCGCAGGCCTTCCAGCTTGGCCACCGTCAGGCTGATGCCCTCAATGGCGATGCTGCCCTTGTATACCAGATATTTCTCAATCTCCGCAGGAATCTGAATGTGCAGCCAGTAGCCGTCGCCACCCTCGATCGGCTCCATGGCTTCAAGCTTTCCCACGCCGTCCACGTGGCCCTGCACAATGTGTCCGCCCAGGCGGCCATGCGCCGCGAGCGGCAGCTCCAGATTGACGCGCGCGCCGGGCGTGATGCGCGAGAACGAGGTGCGCACCCATGTCTCCGGCGCAAGGTCGGCGCAAAAGGATGTGGGAGTGATATCGAGCGCCGTGAGGCATACGCCGCTGACGGCGCAACTGTCGCCGGTCTTCAACTCTTTGGTGACCGCGGCGGCCTCAATGTGGATGCGGCGGTTCTCGCCCTGTTGATCAATGCGAATGATGCGTCCGACTTCTTCGATGATTCCAGTAAACATGATGAACCTCTCCGGCTCAGCCCTCTGGGCCAAGCGTTCGATATGGATCGCGCAGATAGGCTTCCACGCTGAAGTCTTCACCGTGGCGCTCCAAGTGCAAATGCGACGGATGCAGAGCGTCACCCGCGGGCTGAGCGCTCATGCCATCCAGCCAGGGCACGGCGCCCACAGGTCCGAAAATCCGCGGCGTGAAAAACAGCGTCAGCTTATCCACCAGCAGCGAGCGCAAGAAAGCCCAGTTGACCACCGCACCGCCTTCCACCAGCAAACTGGTGATGCCCTCGGCGCCCAGCAAGGAGACCACGCGATAGAGATCCGGTCTTCCCTCATGTGGAGAAAGCGCCAGTCCGGCCTCAACGGCTTCAATCGCCACCTGCTCCACGCGCACGCCGCGAGCCTCCAGAGCGCGCCGCTTGTTCTCCTCGGCAAAGCTGCAAAAGACGATGACGTCCTCCTGCGCGGTCTCCACCACGCGGGAGTTCAACGGCAGTCGCAAACGGGAGTCAAGAATCACGCGCACCAGCCGGCGGCGGCGTTCAAGGCCGCTGCGGTCGGTCAGCAGAGGATCGTCGGCGATGACCGTGCCCACGCCCACCAGGATGGCATCGCTCTCATGGCGCATCCTGTGCACGCGTTGGCGGCTCTCCTCGCCTGTTACGTAGCTCGCCGTGGCCGCTCCGGAACTTGCAGGCAGACCCGTGGCAGGACCGGCGATCTTGCCGTCCAGCGACATGGCGGCCTTCAAGGTGACAAAGGGCAGCCCGGTGCGGATGAATTGCGCGAAGCTTTCGTTCAGCGTACGTGCTTCATCCTGAAACAATCCGACGTCCACTTCGATGCCAGCCTCACGCAGTTTGGCAAGTCCGCGCCCGGCGACCAATGGGTTGGGATCTTCCATCGCGCAGACGACGCGGCCGATGCCGGCGGCAATCAGCGCATCGGCGCAAGGGCCGGTGCGGCCTGTGTGCGAGCAGGGCTCAAGATTGATGTAGAGGGTGTTGCCGCGCGCCTTGTCTCCGGCCTCTTCCAGCGCGATGATCTCGGCGTGCTTGCGGCCTTCGTAAAGATGCGTGCCGCTGCCCACAATGCGCCCGCGCTCGTCCACAATCAGCGCACCAACCAGCGGGTTGGGCGAGGCCATTCCGCGGCCTCGTGCCGCCAGCTCCAGCGCCTGTTTCAGAAACAACTCGTCGGCAGAGAGGGCCATGGCGTTAGGCGAACAGCGAGGCGACAAAGTCGTCCGCGTGGAAGGGGATCAGGTCAGCCTGCTTTTCTCCCACGCCAACGTAGCGCACGGGGAGGTTGAGTTCGCGAGAGATGGCGACGACCACGCCGCCCTTGGCCGTGCCGTCCAGCTTGGTCAGCACAATGCCGGTGACGCCGGCAGCCTCGGTAAAGATGCGCGCCTGCTGCAATCCGTTCTGCCCGGTGGTGGCGTCCATGATCAGCAGCGTCTGGTGCGGTGCGCCGGGGATGATGCGTTGCGCCGTGCGGCACATCTTTTCCAGCTCGGCCATCAGGTGAGCCTTGTTGTGCAGCCGCCCGGCGGTGTCCACAATCACGTAATCGGTGTGGCGGTTCTTGGCCGCCTGCAGGGCGTCATACAGAACCGCCGAAGGGTCGCCGCCCGGCTTGGTCTTGATGACCTCAACGCCGGTGCGTTCGCCCCAAATCTCAAGTTGCTCGATGGCCGCGGCGCGGAAGGTGTCAGCCGCAGCTAGTAGAACCGTCTTGCCCTGCGCGCGCAGCAGGTGCGCCAGCTTACCGATGGTGGTCGTCTTGCCAACGCCGTTCACGCCGACGACGAGGATGACCTCGGGTGCGGCGGCTTCCGGCAGCGGACGGGCTTCTTCGGCGCGTAGCAGGATGGATTTCAGTTCCTCCTGCAACACGCGCTTCAGTTCCTCGCCATCGCCAATCAGCTTGCGGTCCACCTTGTCGCGCAGGGCCGCCAGCACTTCATTGGTCGTGGTCGAGCCAAGGTCAGATGAGAGTAGAGTGGCTTCCAACTCGTCGAGGGTCTCGCGGTCAATCTGCTTGCGCAGACCGACGGCCACTTCCAGGCGCTCGTTCAGGCTCTCACGCGTGCGCGTGACCGCCTGCTTCATGCGCTCAAACAGGGACTGCTTCTTCTCGCCGGATTCACCGGAGCCGCCAAACAGGGAACGAATCATCGCACTTTCATTATAGCTGGAGCCTTGCAGTCCAGGCCCGCGCGCGGTTGCCGGTTATGACTTCGCGAACGCTCCGTCACCGGGCGCTCCTTCGCGAGTGAGAGGCCGGTTCATCAGGTCGCGGATGGCGTCGGCCGGCTTCAGTCCGTGGTGCAGGATCTGGTCCATCTGTGCCGTGATGGGCATTTCCACGTTGTGCTTGCGAGCCAATCCCAGGGCCGCTGCCGTGGTCATTACGCCTTCGGCCACCATGCCGTGCATGCCGGCGATCACCTCGTCCAGCTGGCGTCCGCGGCCCAGTTCCACGCCCACGCTGCGGTTGCGGCTCAATCCTCCGGTGCAGGTCAGGACGAGATCGCCAAGTCCGGCCAGGCCCGCCATCGTCTCCTGCTTGCCGCCGCAGGCAATGGTCAGCCGCGTCATCTCGGCCAGTCCGCGAGTAATCAGCGCGGCGGCCGTGTTGTGTCCAAAGCCCAGGCCTTCCACCACTCCGGCGGCGATGGCGATAACGTTCTTCACGCTGCCGCCCAGCTCAAGGCCGATGATGTCGTCATTGCGATAAACGCGGAAGGTCTGATCGCTGAATGCCTCCTGCGCGTTCTGCGCCAGTGCGGCGTTCTTTGATGCCACACTGATCGTAGTCGGGAAACCCTGTGCCACTTCGCGCGCAAAGCTGGGACCGCTCAGCGCGCACAGCCGCGGGGCGAACGCTCCCTCGCCCGTACTCAGAACTTCGGTGATGACCTCGGTCATGCGCAGCAGCGAGTCGTTCTCGATACCCTTGGTGGCGCTCACCAGCAAGGTCTCTGGCTTCAGCAGGGGCTTCATCTGCGTCCACACGCGGCGGGCGTGGTGAGAAGGCATCACGCTCAGCACAATCTCCGCGCCCTCGATGGCCTCGGACAGCTCGCGCGTGGCAACAATGCCTGCAGGCATGGGGCAGCCCTTCAGAAATGGCTCGTTGACGTGCGCGTTGTTGATTGAATCCACCACATCTTTTTCGTAGGCCCACAGGCGGACCGTATGCTCCGCCTGGCGTCCCAAGGCGATCGAAAGTGCCGTACCCCAGGCGCCCGCGCCGATGACTGCAATCTTTGCCATAACTTCCTCTAAGCCTTTCTCGCGCCGAAGCGGCTTTCCGTGCCGTTGAGCAGGCGTCCTATGTTCTGATGATGTCGCACGATGACCAGCACGGCGACCGCAGTGGCCAGGGCCATGCCCCATGGTCCAAAAATGTTTCCCTCACGCAGCCATAGGATGACCGGGAACGAGGCAGCGGCCACAATCGAACCCAGGCTGACGTAGCGCGTCAGGGCGAAGATGATCGCGAATAACGCCACCGAGATCAACACAGCCACCGGTGCCAGCGCCAAAAACACGCCCAGTCCGGTTGCCACTCCCTTGCCGCCCTTGAAGCGCAGCCAGATGGTGAACATGTGTCCCAACACGGCCAGCAGGGCGACCCCGGCGGCCAATACATGCAGTTGGCGGTCGTTGGCCACGGGCATTCCGGGCAGGTGCAGCACAAGCCAAACCGGCAGCCAGCCCTTGAAGGTGTCCAGCACAAGGGTCAGGATGCCCAGGCACTTACCGCCGCTGCGCGCAACGTTTGTGGCGCCAATGTTGCCGCTGCCGGTGGCGCGTACGTCCTCGCCGCGCGTCAGCCGCACCAGGATGTATCCGAAGGGTATCGAGCCCAGCAGGTACGCGCCCACGGCGATACCAACCAGGAGGAGCCAGTTGCTGTCAGCGTTCATCGGCATCCGTTACCGCTCCGCCTGCGTGCAACCCGAAGCCCTTGAGCCGGGTATACACTGCGCCCGCCGGAGACAGCCTGCTTTCATATAAGAAGAACTCGCGCGCCGTCATTGTACCGAACTCAGGCGGGGCCTCGGCTGTGACAAGCTGCGAAAGCTGTGCAAATGCCTCGGGAGATTTCTCGCCGCGCACCGGCCTTGGCCGCCCCGAACCGTTGCGCGCCAACGTCAGATGGGCGCGGAATTCCTGCTCCGCATCAAAGCCCATGGGCTCGAAGGCCTGCTGTACAAGTTGCGCAAGCCCGGCCAACTGTGTGCTTTCAATCCCCACCCAAAAGACTCGCGGCGCGTGAGCGTTGGGGAAGAATCCCACGCCGCGCACATCGAGTGAGAATGACGGAAATTGGATGGCCGCCAGCGTCGACAGAATCTCCGGCAGCCGCGTCTCCGCCACTTCACCAAGAAACTTCAACGTCACGTGATAATTGCCCGGGGCCACAAAGCGCACGCCCGGCACGCGAGGCTTCATGGCACGCGCATAGTCATCCAGGCGCTGGCGGATAGATTCATCGATGTCAATGGCTACGAAAAGGCGCATGGCTAGCCCAGGGCCACCACGATGGCTCCGGCGGCGATCAGAAGGCCTCCCACGACCTTGCCGGCCGACAGCCGTTCGCCCAAAAGGAGTGCACTGAAGACGATCACCAGCGGCACGCTCAACTTGTCAATCGGTGCGACCTTGCTGACCTCGCCCAGCTTGAGCGCGTGAAAGTAGCAGAGCCAGCTGAGGCCCGTGGCCGTGCCGGAGAGCACAAGAAAGAGCCAGTTGCGCGGAGTCAATGCCGATACGCCGGAGAACTCCCGGGTAACGGCCACCATCAGCCAGGCAAAGACGATGACTACCGTGGTGCGGATCGCCGTGGCCAGGTTCGAGGGGATTCCGCTGACGCCGAGCTTGGCCAGCAGGGCCGTGGCAGCGGCAAAAAATGCGGAGAGCAGCGCCCAGGTCAACCAGTTTCCCATGGCTTACATTCACCTCGTTGGAGTGCGGGGATGTGCGGTGTTAGCGCCTTAGCGCAGCTTGCGGCGCAGCAGCTCCAGCGCCAGTTGGCTGGCGAACCAGCGGATGCGCTCGCGGTCGCCCGGGAAGCGGCGCTCGACGACCTCGGTGTGTTTGCCATCAGCCAGCGCGATATAGACGAGACCGACTGGTTTCTGCTCCGTGCCACCGCCGGGACCAGCCACACCCGTTATGCCGATGCCGAGCGAGCTCTTGCAGCGCTGCCGGATGCCTTCGGCCAGGGCCGCGGCCACCGTGCGGCTCACCGCGCCGTCACTCTTTAGCAGCATCGGGGGTACGCCGCAAAATTCCATCTTGAGCTGGTCGCTGTACACCAGCGCTCCGCCAAGAAAGTACCGCGAGCTGCCCGGTACGCTGGTGATGCGCTCGCCGAGCAATCCGCCGGTGCAGCTTTCGGCCACGGCCAGGGTGGCGCCGCGCATCTGCAAAAAGTAGCCGACAATCTGCTCCATGGTCTCGCCGCCACTGGAGAAAATCTCCTCCGCGAACTCTTCTTCCAGCAGCGCGGCCAGCTTCTCCAGCCGAGCCTCGGCTTCCTCGCGCGTCGCGGCGCGGGCCTTCAGGTGGAGCTGCACCTCGCCGGGCTTGGCCAGAATCGTCGTCTCCACGCCGGGAAAATTCTTGTAGTGCTTGGCTGCGCGCAGGTCGGCCGCCGACTCGGCGACCATGGCGATCTTCAGCTCCCCGGTGGCCAGGTGAACCTCGGGCAGCGCAGCCTCCAGACGGGGAATGCACTGCTCGGTAAAGACGCCTTCCATCTCATGCGGAGGTCCGGGCAGCAGCATGATCAGCCGCTTCTGGCCCTCGTACTCGGTCTCCAGCCACTGTCCGGGAGCGGTGCCGCGCGGATTCTTCAACACCTCGGCGCCTGTGATGTAGTCGGCCTGCTTGATGTTGTTTTCCGCCAGCTTGACGCGCATGTTGGCCGCCCGCGTGTAGAGCGCGGCCACCATCTCGTGGTCGCGGCGCAGCTCCAGGCCCAGGGCCTCGGCCACGCATTCGCGGGTCAGGTCGTCCTCGGTGGGGCCCAGGCCACCGCTGAAGATGACAATCTCGGCCCGGGCAAAGGCCTGGCGGCAGGCCTCCAAAAGGTGGTCCGGGCGGTCCCCCACGATCGTTTTGTAGATGACTTCGACACCAAGCTCGTTGAGCCGGGCCGTCAGAAACAGGGAATTCGTGTCCTGACGGAAGGGCGTCAGCAGCTCGGAGCCGACGGCGACAATCTCTGCGTTCACGGCTAACAGTGTAAACCGAAAGCCCTTGTGCATTCTCGGCCGGTCCCTGGGAGCGGAGCGGGCGGCCTCGGCGTCGGCCGAATGGCCGGACCCTCTGTGACTAATGTCACAAAGTCATGGGATGTGGGTCACCGCATTGTGAATAGGACCAAGGGTAACGTCATTGCGGACAAAAGAGGTCTCGTTTGTCGCTATTACTCTCGCTTCTCCCGTCCCAAGGGAACTCATGCAACTGACTCGCGCCGCCGATTATGCAGTTCGTACCATGATCTACCTCTCCACGCTGCAGGAGGGGACGATCGTCCCTAAGGGAAGGTTGGCCAAGTCGGTCGAAGTACCGGAGAGTTTCTTATCCAAGATTCTTCAGACGCTGGCGCGCGCCGGAATGATCCAGGCCCGCCGCGGTGTGGATGGTGGCTTCTCTCTGCTGGAGAGAGGCTCCAACGCCACTCTGCTGGAGGTCGTCGAAATCATTGACGGACCCATCGCGCTGAACGTTTGCCTCACCGAGGGCAGCAGTTGCAACCGCCATCCGCAGTGCCCGGCCCACTTGGTGTGGATGGAAGCGCAGAAGGCCATGCTGGCAGTGCTTTCGGCCGCGACCATTGCCACACTGGCATCCGGCGCGGCGGACGGCCCGCTGAACAGCACCAGCAATTTCTTATCCCGCGAAAGTTCGCAATCCGCACCGCAGGGCACCGCGCGGTGTACAACGCTTACCCCAACCCCTGCGCGCGGCACCACCGGCGCCGCCGCAAAAGGTCACACGCAGCACCAACTTAAAATAATGGAGTGAGTGGCATATGGACTCCGCCGTATTGATACATCGGCTGCACTTCGCATTTACCGCGACCTTCCACTATCTCTTCCCGCAACTCACCATGGGCCTGGCCCCGCTGGTGGTGGCGTTGAAGACGATCGGCTTGTGGAAGAACGACGAACGCTATAACACCGCGGCGCGCTTCTGGGCGAAGATCTTCGGCATCAGCTTCGTCTTCGGCGTCGTCACCGGCATTCCCATGGAATTCCAGTTCGGCACCAACTGGTCGCACTTCTCGCGCTTCGCGGGCGGCGTCATTGGTCAGACGCTGGCCATGGAAGGCACCTTCGCCTTCTTCCTGGAGTCGGCTTTCCTCGGCCTCTTCCTCTACGGAGAGAAGCGCCTGAGCAAGCTGGCACACTGGGGAACCGGCGTGGCCGTCTTCTTCGGCAGCTGGCTGAGCGGCTACTTCATTGTGGCCACAGACGCATGGATGCAGCATCCCGTGGCCTACTCCGTGCTGCCTGACGGCTCGGTCACGCTGACCAGCTTCTGGGGTCTGCTGCTGAATCCCTGGGCCATCTGGCAATATGCCCACAACATGGCCGGAGCAACCGTCACCGGAGCCTTCGTCATGGCCTCCATCGGCGCCTACTACATTCTCAGCGGACGCCAGAAGGAGCAGGGCGCCATCGCACTGCGCGTGGCCGTCATCGGCGCCATCCTGGCCTCTCTGCTCGTCATCGGACCCACCGGCGACGGACAGGGCCGCAACCTGGTCGCCTATCAGCCGGCCGCATTGGCCGCCATGGAAGCCCACTTCGACACCAGCACCGCTGACCTCGTCATCCTGGGCCAGCCCAACACCGACACCAAGACGATTGACAATCCGCTGGTCATTCCCAAGGCTCTCAGTTTCCTCTCCAACCGCGACTGGAACTCGAAGGTCGCCGGTCTCAGCAGCTTCCCGGAGTCGGAGTGGCCGACGAACATCAGCCTGTTGTATTACGCCTACCACATCATGGTTGGACTGGGCACCATCTTCATCCTCATCTCGTTGCTTGCAGGCATCCAGTTGTGGCGCAACAAGCTGTTTGAGTCGCGCTGGCTGCTGTGGATCATCATGCTGAGCGCTCCGCTGCCCTACATTGCCAACACCGCCGGATGGATGACCGCCGAACTCGGACGCCAACCTTACCTGGTGTATGGGTTGATGCGCACCGTCAGCGGCTTCTCGAAGTCGGTGTCGGCGGCCAACGCCACCTTCACCCTGCTTGGCTTCCTGGGCATGTACACCCTACTCGCCATCCTCTTCCTCTTCATGCTGCAGCGTGAGATCACGCACGGCCCGGTTGAGGATGCAGTTCACGCCGCGGAGGTGAAGTAACATGGTATTCACTGGATTCCTCTGGTTCTCCATCATCTCGGTCATGCTGGCCATCTACGTCATTCTCGATGGCTTTGACATCGGCGCCGGCGCGCTTCACCTCTTCCTCGGCCGCACGGACGCCGAGCGCCGCAAGATCATCAAATCCATTGGCCCCGTGTGGGACGGCAACGAAGTCTGGTTGCTGGCCACCGGCGGCGTACTCTACTTCGTCTTCCCGCAGCTCTACGCTTCCAGCTTCAGCGGCTTTTATCTCCCGCTGATGATGGTTCTGTGGCTGCTCATGCTCCGCGCCATCGGCCTGGAGTTCCGCACGCACATCAACGATGGCATCTGGGCGGCGTTCTTTGACGCCATCTTCAGCATCGGAAGCCTGCTGCTGGCCATCTTCTACGGTGCGGCCCTGGGCAACATCGTGCGCGGACTGCCCCTCGGTCCGGATCACTACTTCTTCCTGCCCCTGTGGACAAACTGGAACGTCGGAGCGCATCCCGGCGTGCTGGACTGGTACACCGTCCTGAGCGGCGTCGTCGTGCTGGTGGCACTGCTGGTGCACGGAGCCAATTACCTGGTCTGCAAGACCGATGGCGACCTGCATGAGCGCGCCCGCACCACCAGCCTGGTGCTGACCCCGGTTCTGCTGGTGCTGACCCTGGTCAGCCTGGCCGCAACCCTGGCCATCCATCCTGGAATCGTCGCCAACTACAACACGCTGAAGATTGGCTACATTGTGCCGTTCCTGGTTTTTGTCAGCCTGATCGGCATCTTCGTCTTCCAGCGCGCGCGCAAGGAGGTGCTGGCCTTCGTCTGCGGCGGCCTGTACCTGGCGCTGATGCTGGTGGGTGCCGTCTATGCACTCTACCCGGTGATTCTGCCGGCCGTGGATCCGCAGTACAACCTGACCATTGCTAACTCCATTACCGGCAGCTACGCGTTGCAGGTGGGCCTGCGCTGGTGGATCTTCGGCATCATCATCGCCCTCGGCTACTTCGTCTTCCTGTACCGCATGTTCCGCGGCAAGGTGACGGTGGAAGATGGTGGCGGCTACGGCGACTAACGGTCCTGACCGCGCCCAATAGACCCTTTTAGCGCGGCGCGGTTATTGCTGAACTCTCCTCCCGGGCAGTGTGTGTCATAACACACTGCCCGGGGCGAATTTGTCCGTTTTCCCCTCGCTTCGGGAGTTCCGCGGTGAGGGCTGGGATGTCACTCATAAGATGGAGTTTCTGCTTTCATAAGCTCCAGGTCCTGACATCCTCGAAGATGGACGATTCAAGTCATTCCGGGAATTACTGCGTGTTTCCGTTTGCTGTGGAACGTCATGGCAGGAAAGCAGTTACCGGGTTACAATAGAACCAGCCGGCATCCCGAACCGGTTTAGCCCAGCTGAGAGGTCAAGGGAAGATTCGTAGACCCTTACCCCATCGGCTGGCGTGAGCGGAGTTTGCCCCGGAGTATTTCCTGGCGGATGGCCGCATTTAAGACAACTGAATAAAATCTCTTCGAGGAGACATGCACAGGATGAATAAGAAGATTGTCGTTGTATTTACCTTTGTCATGGTCGCACTGTTCGCGCAGTCGGCCTTCGCACAGTTGGGTTTGAACTGGGAAGGCCAGACCGGCGCCCTTTTGACTCCTTTTGCCTACACCGTGGGCGCCCCGGACAACAAGCTCGGCAAGCCCGAGATCGCTTTCCACTTCCTCGCGGGTGGTCCCGCCCTTGGCGAGCAGTTCACCCTGTCGGCCACTGAAGGTTTCGGCAAGCGCTTTGAAGCTGGCTTCACCACCACGTTCGCCGTTCAGGGCTCCAACAGCAACGGCGCCTGGGTTGGTCTGGGCGGCGCTTCTCCGGATGCTCCGGGCAGCCTGTTCTCCAGCAGCTACACCACTCTTCACGGCAAGTACACGCTGGTGAAGGAGAACGCTTACAAGACCAAGTGGATCCCGGCCATTGCAGTTGGCGCCGTGGGCCGCTTCGGCGACTCGCGCGTCATCGGTGCGGTTCTGCCTGGCGTTACTTCGCAGGCCGCTGGCATCGGCACCACCAATGGTGACTTCTACCTCGTGGCCACCAAGCTGGTCCCGGTCAAGAAGGTCATCTTCCTGCTGAGCGCTGGTGAAAAAGTGACCAACGCCAGCCTGTGGGGCCTGGCCGGCAACGCCGGCAATGTTGGCTATAACAGCACCAACGCTCCGTTGGCGCAGAGCTACCATGGCAACTGGTTCGCAACCGCGGGCGTCGCCTTCACCGGTCCGGCGAAGTCGCTGCTCGTGCTGGGCGCGGAAGGCGTGCAGCAGCCGCATTACATCGAGGCTGTGAACAACGTCATTCAGGACTACAACAACGTTCCCACTTCGTTCAGCTACTTTGTGCGCGTACAGCCCAAGGGCAAGCCCTTCAACATTGATGCCGCTCTGGTCAAGGTTGGCGGCGGTCTCTCGCACGAACTGAACATCCAGGCCACCTCGCGCTTCGGCACGGGCATCACCTACCACTTCTAAACCAGCGTTTGCCGGTTACGGCATAAGCTGAAACAATGGGGGCCGCTCTTCGGAGCGGCCCTCGGCTTTTCTGCCCCATAAGGGCTGGATGAGCGACTTTCCAACCCTGCGGGGTGTTCCTTGTTTGGGATTCGTTTGCACCTGATGATTGTGTGGCCGCAAGTGCTTGCCTTAAGTGCGGGTTGCTCCCTATAATCGCCTTCTAAGCGCCACTTGCCGCGAATGAGCCGATCGTCAGATTACTGTTACCATGTGCCTCGATACCGTATGGGTCGCTTGCACCAACTCATGTTGATTTGCGTGTCGCAGAATCCGCTATGTTCTCAAGGAGCCTAAGAATGAAGAAGTCTCTAATTGTGCTGATGCTGGCCGCCGCCGTCCTGGGCGCACAGGCGCTGGCCCTCCCCATGCCGCAGCAGGCAACACCGGCGGATACTCAGCAGAAAAAGGTGATCCAGGACCAGGCCGAGGGCGCCGCCTACATGGGCGCCATGAACGCCACGGATCCGGCGCAGAAGGCGCAGCAGATGGAAGCCTTCCTGCAGACCTATCCCAACAGCGTGGCCAAGGAAGACGGCTACGAGTTCCTCGTCAAGACCTATCAGCAGCTCGGCGATGTGGCGAAGGTCAAGGCCAGCGCCGTGGCCTGCCTCCAGGTGAACCCCAGCAACGTTACCTCGCTGGTGGTGCTGACCGTGCTCAACGCCCAGGACAACGGTCCTGACGCCGCTGCCAGCCTGCAGGCCGCCGGCCAGTACGGCGCGCGCTGCATCAAGGCTCTGGATACGGCTGCGAAGCCCGAAGGCGTGCCCGATGCCCAGTGGGACGCCACCCGGAAGCAGTTCCGCAACGTCTGCAACAACATCCTTGGCTACGCCGCGCTGCAGGGTAAGGATTACCCCACCGCGCAGACCGCGCTGAAGGAAGTGGTTGCCGCCAATCCGACCGACAACCAGGGCATCTACCTGCTGGCGCTCAGCTACCTGTCGCCCAAGCCCATGGTAGTGGACGGCCTGTTCTGGATTGCCAAGGCCGCCAGCAACGACCCCAAGTACCTCAGCTACGCGCAGAACCGCTACCAGCGCTACCACGGCGGAGCCGATGGCTTTGACGTTGTGCTGGCCGCCGCCAAGGACAACCCGACCATTCCCGCGGGCTTCACCGTGACGCCCGCTCCTTCGCCCGCCGACCAGGCGAACGACATGCTGAAGAAGGGCCCGCCGGAGACTCTCTCCTTTGCCGAGTGGCAGTTCATCCTGACCAGCGGCAACAAGGATGCCGGCGACAAGACCTGGACGGCCATCAAGGGCCACGCCACCCGCCTGATCGCCAGCGTGGTGGAGGTGGATGCCGCACGCACCACCCTGAAGCTGGCCGGCAGCCAGGATGACATCGAGGCCAAGAAGGCCGATATCATCATCACCCTCAAGGCGGCCATTCCGGCCACGCGCCTGCCCAAGCCGGGCACGCAGCTTACCATCCAGGGAACGCCCAGCGAGTACAGCGCCAATGGCGATGACTTCGTGCTGACCTTTAGCGATGGCGAGGTGCTGAGCGGACTTCCGGAGCCGGCGCACAAGCCCGCAGCCGGACACGCCGCCCCGCACAAGTCGTAAGCCGGATTCAACGCAAATAACCGGGACGGCCTTCGGGCCGTCCTTCTTTTGTTTGGAATACACCCGTGGAATGCACGCGCCCGCCGCGCTTTAGGCAACGTGAGAGGGAAGCAGCAGGGAGCTGGCGGGAAAGAGAACGGGCCGCTCTAGGCGGCCCGCAACGATAACGCACCTCCAGACGCGCACAGCGAGGCTAGCGCGCGATCTTCTTCTCCAGGGCCGGTCCGCGCTCGCTCTTGGGCGGACGACGGCGCATGACGGCCCGCACGGCCCGCGGATCGATATTCAGCTCCGCCATGGTGCGGCTCAGGGTGTTGCGGTGCATGTGGAGCTGGCGCGCGGCCTTACACTGATTTCCATGATTGCTTTCGAGCACTGTAAGAATGAAGCGCTTGCGGAACTCGCAAACCGCTTCGGAATAAAGAATGCCGCTTTGATGCATCTGCGCAATTAAGGCTTCCAGTTGGTCCTTCAACGTGGGACCTCGCTTTCTATCGTAAGACTCTTGTGCTGCCAGACTGCAGTGTTGCTTTGCGCGTCCTCGTGCTTGGCCGCGCCATAAAAACGCTTTCTTTGTTACCCGGAGCTACGTCTTGTGCTGCAGCCCCTGCATGGCCTTCAGGCCATCGCGAAACTTCTGCTTCAAATCTCCAGGACCGGCATAGACCGCCGCCCTTCCCGCGGCCAGAAAATACTGGCCGAAACTGCTGTTGGCCAGCGCCTGCGAGGAGGGAAGGAAGCTGGCCATTGCCATCACCAGAACCATCACCACCAGCGCGCCGCGCACAAATCCAAACGCGGCGCCCAGAAGGCGGTCCACCAACTTCAAACCCACGCTGTGTGCCGCCCAGCGCACCAGCCTGCCTACTACGCCGGCTAGGATCACAACACCAACAAAGATCATCAAAAATCCCGCGCCGGCGGCCAGCAAATCGTTCTTCAAGTACGGAGCCAGGTAGCCTGCGGCCGTGTGGTATCCCCAGGCCGCCATCAGGTAACCCAACACGGTTCCCGCCAGCGAAAACAGCTCAAAGACAAAACCCTGGGCGGCCGCCTGCAACGCAGAGAGCACCAGCACGGCGGCAATCAGCCAGTCCATCCAGTTCATTCCGCTATCCGCGTGGCAGTTCCTTGCCGGTCAGCTTGCGATAGGCTTCCACGTACTTGGCGCTGGTATTCTGCTGTACCGCTTCGGGCAGAGCCGGCGCCGGTGGCTTCTTTTCCCAGTGAATCTCTTCCAGGTAATCGCGAACGTACTGCTTGTCGTAGCTGAGCTGCGACTTGCCCGGAGCATAAGTGTCGGCCGGCCAGAAGCGCGAGGAATCCGGCGTCAGCACCTCGTCGGCCAGGATGACTCCGCTCGCCGTCTGTCCAAATTCGAACTTGGTGTCGGCGATGATGATGCCCTTGGTCAGCGCGTAGTTGGCGGCCTTGTTGTAGACAGCCAGGGTCAGTTCCCGCAGCTTTTCGCTGTCCACACGGCCCACGTGCTTCACCATCTCGTCAAAACTGATGTTCTCGTCGTGACCGCTGGCAGCCTTGGTGGAAGGCGTAAAGATCGGCTCCGGAAGCTTGTCGCTCTCCCGAAGACCCTTGGGCAGTTCGATGCCGCAGACCTTGCCCGTCTGCTGGTATTCCTTCCAGCCTGAGCCCGAGAGGTAGCCGCGCACCACGCACTCCACGGGATACATATTCGCCCGCGTCACCAGCATGGAGCGGCCGCGCAGTTGATCGGCGTACTTGCGCAGCGCCTCAGGATACTCCTCTACGTTGGCCGTGACCAGATGGTTCGGCACAATGTCCTTGAGGAAATCGAACCAGAAAAGCGAAATCTGGGTGAGAACTCTGCCCTTGGCCGGAATGCCGGAGGCCAACACGTAGTCAAAGGCCGAGATGCGGTCGGTGGCCACGAAGAGCAGGCGGTCGGAGCCCACGTTGTAAACGTCACGCACCTTGCCGCTGGCGTGGAGTTCCAGATCTGGAAAATCAGTTCGCAGGAGAATGGGGTCGCTTGGATTCGTCACGGGTCTCTTCGGCTCAATGTGGCTAACGTTGAGAATTCTAAACGGTGGGTAAGTTTTGTCAACGCAGACGAAAAATCTGTTTACAGCCGGGTGAACAACGAACGTGAGAAAAACGAAAAAAAGCCTGCATTCAGCCGCAGACGATACAAAACAAAATAGTTAACGGCTCCGGGGCCATAGCCCGCAGAGCCGCCAAATATCAGCCTTTTCGCGTGTTCTTGCTAATCACAATTTCGTCGGCTCCGCAACTGCCTTGGCAGAGCTTTTTGGACAACAACTGGACATGAACCTTGGGCACTGCCCGCATAGTACCGCCGTCAGTTACCGCAAGGGGGATGGAATCACAGTTGCTGAACCCATCCCCGCCCGCACAATGTGAGCCCCGGCGCCGTACCCGTTAACGGAGTCCGCTAGGCCGAGACCGCCTGCGGCCCCTGCTGCTCCGCGCCGAAGCGCACGCTGACAATGCGCGAAACACCGGGCTCCTGCATGGTGACGCCGTACATCACCGGAGCCATGCTCATCGTCTTCTTGCTGTGCGTGATGACGATGAACTGCGTCTCCCGGCTCATCTCGCGGATCAGCTCGGTGAAGCGGCCCACGTTCGTCTCATCCAGCGGCGCGTCCACTTCGTCCAGGATGCAGAAGGGCGCGGGCGCGTACTGGAAGATGCCGACCAGCAGACTGAGCGCCGTTAGAGCCTTTTCTCCGCCGCTGAGCAGTAAGACGTTTTGCAGCTTCTTGCCCGGAGGCGAGGCCACAATATCAATACCGCTCTCCATGGAATTCTCAATGTCCGTGAGCTTCATCCAGGCCTCGCCGCCGCCGAAGAGCTTCTTGAAGGTGCGCGTGAAGTTCGCGTTGATGACCTCAAAGGCCTCGTTGAACTTGGTGCGGCTGACCTCCTCGATCTCGCGGATGGTGTTCTGGGTGTTCTCAATGGAGTCGAGCAGATCCTTGCGCTGCGTCTCCAGGAACTCGTGGCGCTGCGCCGTCTCCTTGTACTCTTCGAGCGCCATCATGTTCACCGGGCCCATGCCTTCCAGCTTCGAACGCATCTCCTTGTAGGAGGCGTCGCTGGCGGCAAGCTCCTCACCCGTCTGGCGGGGCAGAGACTCATCGGCGACCAATTCCTCGCGCGTTTGGCTCAGCTCCTGCAGGCAGGTCTCAGCCAGATGATTCAGGTCGCTTTCGGCCTTGGCGGCCAACGCGCTCAACTCGCCGCGACGGTCGCGCACCTGGTCCAGAATCTCGCGGGCACTCTTCAACTCCACTTCCAGCTCGGCCAAGCGGGCGCGAACCTGATTGCTCTCGCTCTGCAACTCCTGCTCGCGCTGCTGCGCCTGCTGCTGCTCGCCCTGCCATGCTACGAGCTTCGCGGCCAGCTCTTCGTTCTCGCGCTGGCGCTGCACCTGCTCGGCGGCGGCGCCTTCCAACTGCGCGCGCAGACTGGCCACACGCTGCGTCACCTCCCGCACCATGCTCTCAATGCGCGCCAGTGACGTGGCGGCCGAACGGCGGCGCTCTTCGAGAGTGGCCACTCTGGCCATTACCTCGCTGGCGGCCTGGGCGGCCGTGTCGCGAGCCGTACGCAGCTCAGCCACATGCTCCTGCGCGGCGGCCATCTGCGCCTCCAACTGCAAGCGCTGCTCCTCGAACTGGCCAAGCTCCTGCTGGCGCGCTGCGATGAACTGCTCGCGCTCGCTGCGCTCGCTCTGCACGCGTTGCAGATCGCGCTCGTAGCCGGTCATGCGCTCGCGAACCCGTGCCATCTCGCCTTCCAACTGGCGCAGGCTGTGGCCGCTGGTCATCACCTTCTGCTCGCTGTCGCGGCGTTCGGATTCCAACCTGTCCAGCAACACGGTCAGCGCCTGAATCTCGCCGCCCAGCCGAGCCACGGTCTGCTCCTGCCCGTTCAGGCGCAGGGAGAGCTCGTCAATCTGCCGCTGCACTTCGCGCAGCTCGCGCTTCATCTGCAACGGACCCTCGGCCAGCTTCTTGCCGCCGGTCACGGTCACGTTGTGATAGCACTCGCCGCTGAGCGAAAGATAAAACGCGTCGGGATTTTCGAGGGCCAGCGCGCGCCCGGTCTCGGCGTCCGGCACAATGTATCCGTTGCCGAGCTTGGGCAGGATGACCTCGAGCGACGTGCCGAAGTTCTCCGGCACGCGGATGCAATCCTTCAGCGGAATCACGCGATCTTCACGCAGATGGGTGCGCGTCGTCTCGTCAAAGACGAAACTGAACTTGGCCTGCGAATCATCCGGATGTACAAGGAATGTCGCGCGGCCTTCCACGTCACTGCGCAGCAGTTGCAGCGCGGCGTTGGCGGCCTCCCAGCTCTTCACCACCAGGTAATTCAGCTCGTCGCGCAGGAACTCGTCCACCACGCCTTCGTACTTGTCTTCCACTTCGATGAAGTCAGCCAGCACACCCACCGGAGCGTTCGCTCCCGTCAGTTGACCGCTGCGAAGCAGCTTGCGTACGCTCTCCGTGCTGAAGCCATGCTCCTTGATGACTGCTTCCAGCGATGCGCGGCGGCCCTGCAATGCGGCTGACTCCGAGCGCATCTGGTCGAGCTGGCGCTTGGCGTCGCCTTCGGCGGTGCGCTTTTCGCCCAACTCGCCGCGAGCCTCGGCCAGCCGGGCGGCAATGGCCTTGGACTCCTCCTGTGCCGTCTCAAATTCCAAGCCAATCTGTCCGCGCTGCCCGCCAAAGCTCTCCACCTGGCGGTTGCTGGATTCCAGCTCGTTCTGCAACCGCTCGGCCTCACGGCCCAGGGCGGCAATGCGCTCTTCCGCCTGCGTAATGCGGTTGCGGATACTGCCCTCGGTGTTCATCAGCTCCAACATGCGGCGGCGCTGCTGCTCCTGCTGGCGCTCGGTTTCGCTCAGCCGCTCGGCTGCCTGCTGCGCCTGCTGCTGGCGCTGATGATGCTCGCTTTGCGCGCCGGCCACGTCGGCCGCGGCGCTCTCCAGCACCTTGCGGTCTCCGCCCAACTCCTCTTCCAACCGCGCAAGCTGCGTGCCGGCGCTGGCGGACTCGGCCTCGGCGGCCGCAGAACGCGCAGTCAGCTCGGCGCAGCGCTCTTCGTTGGTGCGCGTGCGAGTGGTGGCCCTGTCCATCTCCAGTTGAATCTGGCTTAGGCGCTCGCGCGTCTGCTTGCTCTCGGCCTCCACGGTGTAGCCATGCTGGGTGCGCTCAGCGTGCTCGGCGTCCATGGCCTGCACGGCCTCTGCGCGGGTGTGCAGTTCTTCGGCCAACCGGATCAACTCGGCCTCTAGCTGCGTCTTCTGCGCTTCCAGTTCGGTAAAGCGGCTGGCCAGCACAATGCGCAACTGGGCGCGCATCTCGTCGCGCAGCTTGCTGTAACGCTCGGCCTTGGCGGCTTGGCGCTTCAGGCTGTTCATCTGCCGCGTCACTTCGTCAAAAATGTCGTTGATGCGTGCCAGGTTCTGCTTGGCGTCGGCCAGGCGAGCTTCCGCCAGGCGCTTGCGCGTCTTGAACTTGGTGACGCCGGCGGCCTCTTCGATGATGCTGCGGCGGTCGGTGGGCTTGCTGCTCAGAATCTGCCCAATGCGGCCCTGCTCGATGATGGCGTAGCTCTCCGGCCCAAGGCCGGTGCCCATGAAGATGTCCTGAATGTCGCGCAGGCGGCAGAGCTTGCCGTTCAGCAGGTACTCGCTCTCTCCGCTGCGGAACAGGCGGCGGGTGACGGCGATCTCACCCTTCTTGAGCGTGGTTCTGAACTTGCGGCGGCGGATCTTGAGCACCACCTGCTGGTTGCCCGCCGCAACTGCCGCAGCAACACCCGCGGCGTTACCCGTATCATTACCCGCGCCCCCGGAGGCCGAAGCCTCCGAGGACTCCGGGTTTCCCTCCGGCGCATCAACTGCGGCCGGAGTGGCGGCGGAAAGATCGTTTGCGGCGGCAATTTCTTCGCTGGTCTGGCCGGGGCGCACCTCTTCGGTGTACTCCTCCACGTCGCGCTCGCGTTCGCTGCGCAGTGCGGCCTCGTCCCAGTCGTCCTCGGGCATGTCGTTGTGAATCTCAATGACCGGCGCGCCGGTGTTGCCCTCGTACACTTCGGGATCCACCAGGTGCAGAGTCACCTCGGCCATGCCGGTGGGCTTGCGCTCACGCGTGCCGGCAAAAATGACGTCGGTCATATGGGCGCCGCGCAGGCTCTTCGCGCTCTGCTCGCCCAGCACCCAGGTGATGGCGTCGGCGATGTTCGACTTGCCGCAGCCATTCGGGCCGACAACGGCCGCAATCCCCTCGCCGGGGAACTTCAACTCGGTGCGGTCGCAAAAGGACTTGAATCCCAGGACCTGAAGCTTTTTGAGTTTCAGCAACGCTCATGCTCCTCGAGCCCATGCGCTTCCATCGCGCACGCGCTCTCTTGCTCTCGCCGCCGGGAGGCCACAATGGAACCTCTGCTTGCAAAAATCGGCGGTCTTCCTGTCACATAAGAAAAATTGGGCAAGCCCGGCGCCAATCCTGCGGCGCGCGTAAAGCTCTTGTGGCCCTGGCTGGTGGGCCGCCCATTTATTACGGCGCTGCCTTAAATTCGGACGGCTGCCGCTGCGCGAGTGGTGGCTGGAAACCCGTCTGCTGCCCGGGCCCCTCCACGACGAAATCCGGCGGGAGGGTCCGCCTCGCAAGTTGATGTCACTCTACCGAGGCGCAGAAGGGGAGTCAAGTAACAAAGCCCTATTTGTAGTGGTAGGCTGTGCAAAACCGCAACCGGTTGCACATGGCTTGTAGCAAATGGCGCTAAGTTGCTCCGGATTGCACAACTTAAAGTGCAAAGTGAACGCATCGCTTGAAGTGAAAATCTGCACCGAAACTGGTGCAAACGCGGCGGTCTTCCACACGGAAAAAGCCCGGCCACAAGGACCGGGCTCTCTCACAGGTCAGTACTTCTTTGCCGTACTCCTTTACCCAAGGTTCGACAGGAAGCGGATCACGCTCTCAATCCCCTGGTAGTAGTTGGCGATGTGGAACTTCTCGTTCGGGGCGTGGATGTTGTCGTCCGGAAGTCCCAGGCCCATCAGCACCGAGGGGATTCCAAGATCGTTCTGGAACTGGCCGACGATGGGGATGGAGCCGCCCGAGCGGATGTAGACCGTCTCCTTGTTGAAGACGTCATGCAGAGCCTTGTTGGCCGCCTTGATGTAGTCGTTATCCGTGCTGACCACCACGGCCTTGCCCTTGGAGTGCACCTTCACCGAAAGCTGAATGCCCTTCGGGGCGAGCGACAAAACGTATTTGGTGAACTTCTCCAGGATGTCATCCGGGTTCTGGTTGGGCACCAGGCGCATGCTGACCTTGGCCGAGGCCTTGGCCGGAATGACCGTCTTGGCGCCCGCTCCGGTGAAACCACCGGGGATTCCATGAACCTCCAGCGTAGGCCGCGCCCAGGTGCGGTACAGGACGGGATAGTCCTTCTCACCGGTCAGCACCGTGCTGCCCACTTCGGTCTTGCGGTAGTGCTCCTCGTCAAAGGGAAGGCTCTTCCAGGCCTTCAACTCGGCGTCAGTGGGCGAGGCCCAGTCGTCGTAAAAGCCGGGGATGGCGATGCGGCCGTCGGCATCTTTGAGGCGGCCGATAATCTGGCAGAGTGCGAAAAGGGGATTGGGAGCCGCACCGCCATAGACGCCGCTGTGCAGGTCGGTGGCCGCACCCTTGGCTTCAATCTCGGTGTACACCAGGCCGCGAAGTCCGACGCAGAGCGTGGGAAGCTGCGGCGCAAACAGTTCGGTGTCGCAGACCAGGGCCACATCGCTCTTCAGGCGCGCGGGATTGTCGTGCACGAACTTCTCAACGGCTTCGCCGCCCACTTCCTCTTCGCCTTCAAACAGGATGCGCACGTTGCAGGGCAGCTTTTTCTCGGCGGCCAGGAGCGATTCCAGCGCCTTCACCTGCATCCAGAGCTGGCCTTTGTCGTCCACCGCGCCGCGGGCGTAGATGTTGCCATCGCGCTCGGTCGGCTCAAACGGCGGAGACTTCCACTCGTCCAAGGGCTCGGCGGGCTGCACGTCGTAATGCGCATACAACAACACGGTGGGCTTGCCGGGAGCCTTCAGCCAGTCTCCATAGACCAGCGGATGCCCATCGGTCTGGATGATCTCCACGTGCTCAATGCCGATGCGCTTCAACTCGCTGGCAATGAATGAGGCGGCCTTGTCTATGTCCGGACGATTCTCCGGCAGGGTGCTGACACTGGGGATGCGAAGCAGATCCTTCAGCTCATCCAGAAAGCGTTTTTCATTGGACTTAGCGAAGGCGATTGCGGGGGTAGGCATAGATGAAGACGATCCTTTCCTGTTTGGGAGGCACTTGGCACTCCACTCGAACTGCTGAGTATATCACCCGGCTCATGCGGCTCGCGGCGTGCAGAAGCCCGCCGCTCACTCAAATCTCCGCGGCGTGAACTGCGCGATCTCCGCATCCTCGCGGCCTTCCAGCAGCAGCTCGGTCATCACCTCGGCTGTCACAGGCGTCAGCAGAATTCCGTCGCGATAGTGTCCGCATGCGGCGTAATAGCCCGCCAGGTTGGTCTCGCCCAGCAGCGGAAGATTGTCGCTGGTTCCGGGGCGCAGTCCGGTCCATGCCTCGGCAATCTTCGCTTCGGCAAAATCGGGAAGCAGTCGAGCCGCGGCCTCCTGCAATCGCTTCACTCGATAGGCGTTGAGAGAGCGGTCAAAGCCCGCGGGTTCCACCGTGCTGCCCACCACGTAGCGTCCGCCATTGCGCGGAATGATGTAGCACCAGCGCGAGCGCAGTACATGGCGCAGCCGCCGTCTGGCTTCACGCTCAACAGGCGGCATGGCTACTTCATCAGGAAAGGCCAAGGCCACCATGTGACCTTTGACCGGAAGGGTGGGCGTCGCAGCGCCAGAGATCTGCGCGGCCCAGGCCCCGGCACAGTTGACGACCTTGCCTGCGCGATGCGTGCCTCTCGTGGTCACAACGCCTGCGGCGCGACCATGTTCCACAAGCACACGTTCGACCGCTTCGTTGCGCAAAAGTTCAACGCCGTGTCTGGGGAGCGCCGCCAGCAGGGCAGCCACAATCTGCCGCGGATCCACGGCGCGCTCCTGCATGAAGTACGCGGCATCGGGTGGCAGTGAGAGGCGCGGCTCCATGAGCAGAGCTTCTTCAGGCGTTAACCGACGGATTCCAACGCGCTCGGCCAGGGGATGCTGCTCAAAGGCGATGACGCCGTCTTCGCGAAGATCAACGGTGAGCCCGCTCTCCTCGCGCAGGGCGTTTACGAATTCCGGATAAAGCCGTGCGCTGCGCTGTGCCAAGGGAAAGAGCTCGGAGGGCAATACGGGGTCGAGATCGGCGATCATTCCACCGCCGGCGTGGGATGCCTCCTGCCCGGGCTCGGCGCGCTCAAGGATTCTGACCCTGGCGCCGCGCCGCGAGAGTTGCCATCCCAGTGATAAGCCGATGATTCCGGCGCCGATAATGAGGATGTCGTCCGAGGGTTGCACTCGATCATTGTAAACACCCCTGGCTCAGGGCGGCGAAGCGCAATCTGGGGCAAGGACCTGTCCAGTTGGCGATAGTTTTGCGCAAGCCGTGATGCAACCAGCATTGACACCTGCCGCGTGCGCTGGAACAATCGTGAGGTTGATTTCTCAAAAGGAGCACCAAGATGCCTGACAATGTGGAGATTCAGCCGGTGCAAAAGAGCAACATAGGCGCCATAGTGGTCGTCGTGATCTTTGCCACTCTGCTGGTGGCGGCCCTGTGGCTGGTCGTGGATCTGCGCGGCCGCGTGAGCAACCTGGAGACTTCGCTGCAGAAACAGGGCGAGGCGACCAAGTCCGTCGAAAACAAGGTTCTTACGACCGACCGCAATGTCGCGGCTGGTTTGGAGGCCCTGGGTTCCAAGGTGGGCATGACACAGGAGGAACTGGCCAAGCGCACCGCCGACCTGAAGGCACAGCAGGAGCGCAGTGCCGCACGCCTGGCCGCCGAGCAGCAGGCCACCAACAAGCAGGTTGCCAACGTCAGCAACGACGTCAGCGGCGTGAAGACCGAACTGGGCGGCGCCAAGACCGACATCGCCACCACGCGTACCGACCTGGACGCGACCCAAAAGCAGTTGCAGTCCGCGCTGGGCGACCTGAACGTGCACAGCGGCCTCATCGCCAAGAACCACGACGAGCTGGAGTTCCTGAAGCACAAAGGGGACCGCAACTACACTGAGTTCACGCTGAAGAAGAAGGGCCGTCAGCCGGTCTCCACCATCAGCCTGGATTTGAAAAAGACCGACCCGAAGCGCTCGCGCTTCACGCTCGACGTCTTCGCCGACGACCACACCATTGAGAAGAAGGACCGTACGCTCGGCGAGCCGCTGCAGTTCTACACCGGGCGCGACCGCCAGCTCTACGAAGTGGTCATCTTCACCGTTGGCAAGGACTCGATCAGCGGCTACCTGGCCACGCCGAAATAACCTGAAGTTGGAAACTGTTTGCGGCGGGCCCGGCATTTTGGCCGGGCCTTGCTGCATGAAGGGAGAACAATGCTCACAAGCTGGGCAACGGTTTTGCAGATTATGATGCGCACCGGTGCCGTCTATTTGCTGGTGCTGATCGGCGTCCGGATTACGGGCAAGCGCGAAGTGGGGCAGATGACCCCATTTGACCTGGTATTGCTGCTGCTGCTGAGCAACGCTGTGCAGAACGCCATGACCGGGCCGGATACCTCACTTGCGGGCGGTGCCGTGGCGGCCACCGTGCTGCTTTCCATGAACTGGCTTGTGGCGGCCTTCAGCAGCCGCGACCGTGGCTTCCGCCGAGTGGTGCAGGGCTCGCCCTCGCTGCTTATCCACGACGGCGAATTGCTGATGGACCACATGAACCACGAGCACATTACCGTGGATGAAGTGCTGCGCTCTTTGCGTGAGCACGGCATTGGCAGCGTGCAGGAGGTGGCGCTGGGAGTGCTGGAGGTGGACGGGTCGCTCAGCTTCCTGAAGAAGGACGAACTGCCGGAAGAGGTTCGCGCACGGCATCGCACGCGCTTTTTGAAACGCAACTAGCTTGGGCTGGGAGTGTCGAGCTTGAGCGTGAGCTGAGAAGCAGAAGAGTCGTTCGGACTAGATGTCGCGCGGGTCAATCAACAGCCACATGCGGCGCTGGCAGGTGGCGCAGCGGAAGGGAACCTTGCCGGTCCAACGGGTGCGGAGAAACTCGAGATAGTGTTTGCGATGGGAACGTTGGGCCGTCGGCTTGCCGCAAACAGGACAAGTCATCGCCGGCCGGTCTGTATAAATTTCCGTGTTCGTTAGTTTTCCAGACAATGACTTACCTAGTATGCCGTTTTGATTACTATAACTGGGCGCACGGAGCATGTAAACGCAAACGCATCAGGAAGTGCATGTTAGCAAGATTGTTCCGGGCGACATTCCATCAAGGTGAAACAAGGGGCTGGGCCTGGGCCGAGCCCCTTATCTCACTAAGAGATTTACTCTTTCGCCAACGAGCGGATGAATTCCACCAGGGTGCGCACAGTGACGCCGCTTGGCCCCTTTGGCATCCATGACTTCGATTCCTCCAGCCATGCCGTGCCGGCAATGTCCAGGTGGATCCATGGTTTGTCATCCACAAATTCTTTGAGGAACATGGCCGCCGTGATGGCTCCGCCCCAGCGCCCGCCGGTGTTCTTGATGTCGGCAATCTCCGAGCGGATCATGTCGAAGTAATCCTGATCCACGGGCATGCGCCACATCTTCTCGCCGGCCACTTCCGCCGACTTCAGCAGGCCGTTGGCGAAGTCATCGTCGTTGGCGAAGACTCCCACGTTGTGGTATCCCAGTGCGACCACCACTGCTCCGGTCAGGGTGGCGGCGTCAATCAAGTGAGTGGCGCCCAGCTGCCGCGCGTAGCAGAGTCCGTCGGCCAGCACCAGGCGGCCTTCGGCGTCTGTATTGATCACTTCAATGGACTTGCCGTTCATGGCGAACTGCACGTCGCCGGGCTTCTGCGCCTTGCCGTCCGGCATGTTCTCACTGCAGCAGAGAATGGCCAGCACCCGCACCTTGGGCTTCAGCATGGCGATGGCCCGCATGGCGCCGATCATGGTGGCCGCGCCGCTCATGTCGTACTTCATCTTCTCCATGCCATCGCTGGGCTTGATGCTGATGCCGCCGCTGTCGAAGGTGATGCCCTTGCCGACCAGTCCGATCACCGGTCCATCGCTTACGCCTTCGGGCTCGTAGCGCATGACGACCAGCCGCGGCTCTTCTTCGCTGCCCTGGCTCACGCTCCAGAAGGCGCCCATCTTGAGTTCCTTGATCTTCTCCGGCCCGTGAACCTCGCAGGGGATTCCGGCCTCCTCGCACATCGTGCGGGCGCGTTCGGCCAGCAGCGTGGGAGTCATCAGGTTGCTGGGCTCCAGCGCCAGCTCGCGGGTCAGGTTCTGCGACTCGGAGATCACGGCCCCTTCGGCGATGGCCATGTAGAGATTGTCCACCTCAGCGTAAGCCGGTGCGGCCAGCGCCACCTCATCGAGCGACTGATCCTTGCGGTCGCTGCGATAGGTGTCCACATCGAAGTCGCCCAGCACCAGGCCCTCGGTGGCCGTGCGCGCGGCATCGGCGGCTTCCATCCCGTCGGGCAGAACCAGCGTGAAGTTCTTGATGTTCTTGCCCTTGGCGATGCGGGCCGCCGTGCCGGCCAGGTTGCGCAGCTCGGTGTCGCCGAACTTGGTGGCCTTGCCCGCGCCTAAAAACAACACGCGCTGGGCTTTGACCCCAGTGGGCGAGAGCTGCCAGATGGCTTCCCCGAACTTGCCGGTGATGTCCTTGCCCTCGATGAGCGGCGCGGCCAGCGCCAGCAGAGTGGCGTCGGCGGTCAGCAGCTCGGGTGCGGGAGTCTTCTCGCCGCCGCGGTCGGCCACGGGCACGACCAGCAGGGGAGTGTTGATGGTGGAATACGCAGTGATGCAAACGGAGATTTTCATCTGAACCTCACTCTCAACGATGATAACGAATCAGGAGCGGCGGCTGCGAGCAATAGCGTCGCGAGCCTCTTTGTCGGCAGTGCGGCGGCGCTCGGTTTCCCGCTTGTCCCACAGCTGCTTGCCCTTGGCCACGGCGATTTCCACCTTCACCCGGCCGTTCTTGAAGTACATCCGGGTGGGGATGAGCGTCAGGCCCTTCTGCTGGATGGCGGCGTTCAGTTTCAGCAGCTCGCCCTGGTGCACCAGCAGCTTGCGGGTGCGCTTGGTGTCGTGGTTGAACTGCGCTCCCGGAGCGTATATGCCGATGTGCGCGTTCAGCAGAAAAAGCTCGCCATCCTTCAGCAGCGCGTAGGAGTCCTTGAGGTTGCACTGGCCCTCGCGGATGCTTTTGACCTCGGTGCCGCGCAGTGCGATACCAGCTTCGTAGCGTTCGTCCAGGTAGTAGTCATGGCTGGCGGCGCGGTTGACCGCGGCGTCGCGCTCGCCGCTGGCCACGGGGCTGCGCTTGACGTTCTTCGGCTTGTTCGGCTGTGTCAGTTGAGTCGTATTGCGGGCCATCTTTTCTGGCGTCCTAATGGGTCGGGCCGGACTCAGCCGGCGAAGCCGCTTGCGCGGGGTTGCGAATTCAGTATCCTAACACAGCACCCGTGCGCATCGTTCTTTGCCGGCCGTGCGGCAGTGCTATAATTCGGCTCGTAGAATCAACAGCTTCAACCGCACGCGGGCGCCTTCAGCGGCCACCCGGCGGACCATACTGTAGCTCCCGAAGGGTTTAGATGAAACGCTTCCCCTGGCTCTCTCCTGTCCTGTTGCTTGCCCTGCTGGTAGTGCTGCCCGCGGCGGGCGCCGATAAGAGCAAAGGTAAGAACCTCTACCAGCAAGGCCAGAAGGCCGAGGCCCGCCAGGATTACGAGGAAGCCTACCGCTGCTACAGGAAACTCTACGACGAGCATCCGGAGCGCACCGAGTACCGCTCGGCTTACGAGCGCACCAAGTTCCTGGCCGGCGCCGCCCACGTCCACAAGGGGCAGGTGCTGCGTGAGGCGGGCAAGCTGAGCGAGGCCCTCAAGGAGTTCCAGCTGGGAGTAATGGTGGACCCGTCCAGCACCATCGCGCGGCAGGAGATTCAGCGCACTCAGCAGCTCATTGACAAGGCGCAGCAGACTGGCGCCCCGCAGAGCCGTGCGCCCCACGAAGGAACCGAGGCGTCGCAGAACCTGGCGGGGCCGGTCGAACTGGCCCCGATTTCACAGACGCCCATCACCCTCAAGCTGAGTGAAGATTCCAAGGTCGTATACGAAACGATTGGCAAGCTGGCCGGAGTCAACGTTCTTTTCGATCCTTCCTACACCGGCAAGCGCATCAAGGTGGAGCTGAACGGCGTATCGCTCGAGCAGTCGCTACAGGTGGTTGCACTGCTCAGCAAGACCTTCTGGCGTCCGGTGACCGCCAACACGATTTTCATCAGTGACGACACGGCGGCCAAGCGCACCGAGCTGGAGCAGCAGGTGCTGCGTACCTTCTACCTGAACAACTTCTCCACCGTCAGCGAGCTGCAGGACGTGGCCAACCTGATCCGCACCATCCTCAAGGTGGACAAGGTGCAGCAGTTCCCGGCGCAGAATGCCATCGTCATGCGCGGCACGCCCGACCAGGCGGCCCTGGCCGAACTGCTCATCAACAACCTCGACAAGGCCAAGTCCGAGGTGGTGGTGGACGTCGTCGTCATGCAGGTCAGCAAGGACAAGTTGCGCCAGCTCGGCCTGCAGTATCCCTTCCAGGGAAGCAGCAGCAACCCGACGGTCAGCCTGCAATTGCCGACCACCACCAGTTCGTCGAGCAGTTCGAGCAGCTCCAGTTCAAGCTCCTCCTCGAACCTGACGCTGAACAACTTCATTGACCTGAACGCCACCGACTTCTCCATCTCGATTCCCTCGATGAGCGCCGCGTTCCTGTTGAGCGACAACAACACCACCATCCTGCAGCGCCCGCAGTTGCGCTCGGTGGATGGGCAGAAGGCCACGCTGAAGATCGGCGAACGCGTCCCGGTGGCAACCGGAACTTCCAGTTCCACGCTGACTTCGACTGCACTCTCCACCACCCAGTTCCAGTACCAGGATGTAGGTGTGAACATCGAGATGACGCCGCACATCCACGGCGACAACGAGGTCACGCTGAAGGTGACTCTGGAAGTCAGCGCCATTGACAGCTACGAGACGATCGGCACCATCAGCGAGCCGGTCATCGGCCAGCGCAAAGTGGATCACGAAATCCGCCTGCGTGACGGCGAGGTCAACCTCATCGGCGGCATCATGGAGCACCAGGACGTGAGAAACATGTCCGGCATGCCGTGGTTCTCGCAGATTCCCGGTCTCAAGTATCTGTTTGGGCAAGGCAGCAAACAAATTACGGATACCGAGACGGTCTTCGCCCTGATGCCGCACGTCGTGCGCCGCCTGGACGTGAATGACATCAACCTCCGCTCGATTGAGGTTGGCACGCAGAATGTCGTCGAGGTACGCCACCTCAGCCGTCCTCCGGCCGCCGTGGTCGCTCCTGTTCCCAGCGCAGCGCCCGCCGCTTCGCCCGTTAACGCCGCGCCCGTGACGGCGCCGCCCGCGACTCCCGTGGCAGGTGCTCCCGTTGCGTATCCGGCGGCCGTGGCTGTGACGCCCGCGACGGCTCCGCAGGCGCCCCAGCCGGGTGTGCCCGCGGTGCTCAGCCTGGATCCTCCGGTGGTCAACCAGCCGGCGGGTGCGACGTTCACGGTCAACGTGATCATCAACGGCGGGCAGAACGTCTTCAGCGTGCCGGTGCAGATCAGCTACGACACAAAGCTGCTCCAGGTGATCAACGTCAGCAACGCCGGAGGCCTTTCTCGCGATGGCGCCGCGGTATCCCTGGTGCAACGCAATGACGTCGAGCATGGCCTGATACAGGTTTCCATGCTGCGTCCGCCGGGTGCGCCGGGTATCACGCCGCAGGGTGCGATCTTCTCCATCACCTTCCAGGCGAAGGCCGCCGGACAGGCAACCGTGGCCATCGGCCCCACCGTGCTGAAGGATCCCAACCAGGGACCTGTGCCGGCTGTTGGCTCGCAGGCCATTGTGACCATTCGCTAGCCTTCAGGAGTGACGGGTGAAGATGATACGGCAACGTGGAATGACCTTGGTGGAACTGATAGTGGCCATTGCCATTATGGCCATCCTGGCTACCGCGGTGCTGCCCGTTACCCGCACCGTCGTCAAGCGTGAGCGCGAGCGGGAACTGCGCCGCGACCTCTGGATGATGCGCGACGCCATTGACCGCTACAAGGATGCCGCCGATCGCGGCGCCTTCCAGATCAAGCTCGGCAGCGAGGGCTATCCGCCCAGCATGGAAGAGCTGGTAAAGGGCGTGGACGTTGGCGGCAAGAAGTTGAAGTTTCTGCGCCACATCCCCGTGGATCCCATGACCCACTCCACCGAGTGGGGGATGCGCTCCATGCAGGACGATCCCAACTCGGAGAGCTGGGGCGGGCAGGGCGTTTTTGATGTGTACAGCAAGTCCACCGGCGTGGCGCTGGATGGCACAAAGTACTCCGACTGGTAGAGGGGAAGGCATGAAGCAATTCGGCAACAGCCCGGTACGAATCCCAGGCGGCCTGCGCCGTGAACGGGGATTCACACTGATCGAGCTGATCATCGTCATCGCGATCATTGCCATCCTGGCTTCCATCGCCGCGATGTACTACCAGCACTCCATTCTGCGGGCGCGCGAAAGCGTGCTGCGCAACGACCTGTTCATCGTCCGCTCCAGCATTGACCAGTACACGTTGGACAAGCAGCGCGCCCCGCAGTCGCTGGACGACCTCGTCAGCGCTGGATACATCAAGAGCGTGCCCAAGGATCCCATCACCAATGAAGTAGACTGGGTCACCGAGAATGAGGATTCGCTGATGGCCATTGACCAGAGTTCGCCGGGCATCGTGGATTTGCATTGCCCCAGCGACCGGCCCTCCACCGACGGCTCCCTTTACAACACCTGGTAGAGCGCGAACTTTGCAGGCAAAAGGGAAGGCGGGCCATCTGGGCCCTCCTTCTTGCTGCGTTCAATTCATCTGTGCCGTGCGGAGGTTACCACTTTGCCCGCTCGTACTGCTTGGGCCACGCAATCTCCTGCTTCAACGCATGAGCCGCGCGCAGCGGCCAATACGGATCGCGCAGAAGTTCGCGTGCCAGCAGCACCAGGTCGGCCTGCCCGGTGGTCAAAATGTGTTGCGCCTGCTCGGGAGAGGTGATCATGCCGACGGCTCCCGTCAACATGCCGGACTCGCGCCGCACACGCTCGGCAAACTGCGTCTGGTAGCCCGGACCCACGGGAACCCTCGCTGCCGCCGATGCGCCTCCGGAGGAGCAGTCCATCAGGTCCACGCCCAGCGGCTTGATCTGCTTGGCCAGTGCGACGCTGTCCTCAATCGTCCATCCGCCCTCCATCCAGTCGCTGCAACTCAGGCGCAGCCACAGCGGCAGCCGCTCCGGCCACACCTTGCGTACGGCCTCCACCACCTCGCGCACAATGCGGGTGCGGTTCTCAAAGCTGCCGCCGTACTGGTCGGTGCGCGTGTTGATGAGCGGCGACAGAAACTGGCTCATTAAATATCCGTGCGCGCCGTGAATCTCCACCAGTTCGAAGCCCGCCGCAAGCGAGCGCCGAGCGCCTTCGGCAAAGGCCGTCGCCACGCGGGCGATGCCCTCAACGGTCAATGCCTCCGGCTGCACGCTCTCCGGCGTGAAACCCTTGTTCGTCGAGGAGTAGATCGGCCGCCATCCGCCATCCGCAACGCTCACCGGCTTGCCCTGGCCCTCCCACGGGCGGGAGGTGCTGGCCTTGAATCCGGCGTGCGCCAGTTGCGTGCCTGCCACCGCGCCGTGCTGCTTCAAAAAGCGCACAATGCGCGAGAGGTTCTCGACGTGTTCGTCCTTCCAGATGCCGATGTCGCCCGGGCTGATGCGCCCCTCGGGCAGCACGGCAATGGCCTCGGTCAGCACGGTTCCGGCGCCACCCACGGCGCGCGCCCCCAGGTGTACCAGGTGCCAGTCATTGGTAAAGCCGTCTTCTGCCGAATACTGGCACATGGGAGAAACGGCTACGCGATTACGGAACGTAATATCTCGTATTTGGAGCGGATCAAATAGTTTCATATCTGTTTGGATGCGAACTACTCCCTAAGGGTTCATCGCCGCGATGACCTGCGGCGATTGTGTTCGAATATTTTGTTCGGATGTTGTCTTCAGGCCTCAGCGGCGGCGCAAGCGTCCCAAGGCCTGCCCCACTAGAACCGAGGCATGCTCGCAGAGCTGACGGTCATCGCCGCCGAAGGCTGCCGGGAAGTGGCTGTCAATGTCGAGTTCGCCCACCACTTTTCCATGAACGAAGACCGGCACTACAATCTCCGACTTCGTCTCCAATGAGCAGGCTAGGTAGCGCGAGTCGTTATTCACGTCGTCCACCACCACGGTCTGGCCCGTGCTGGCCGCCGCGCCGCAGATGCCCTGGTTCATGCGGATGCGGGTGTGCGGCGTCATGGAGCCACGGAAGGGGCCAAGCACCAGCATCGTCTCCTCGCCAGCCTTCTCCTCGATCATGTAGAAGCCCACCCAATTGTAGCGCAGCATCTTTTCGTGCAGCAGTTCTGCAACACCGTCCAGCAGGTCATGTTCGTTGTCGGTATTCGCGCCCAGGGCATCCAGTTTTTCGGCAACTTCAGCCAGCAGCGGAGACTTCCACACAGCCTTCATCAGTCAGATCCTCCCAGATCGTTCCTCAAGACAGGCCAACATTATGCACCGTGCGCCGCCGGCCTTCGAGTAACTTTGGTAAGCGTTGGAAGTGCGATTGAATTTAGCCCGCGCGCTCCACCAATAAATCAAAGTCGCGGATGGCGACCACGCGCACCGAGGCTCCCGCTGGGATTGGATCAACTGAGTGGGCGTTCCACAGCTCTCCATGCACGAAGATTTTGCCGGAAGGCGCCAGTTCCGTGCGCGTCACACCGATTTCGCCCACCATGCCTTGCATGCCGGTCACCACCTTGTTGCGCCGCGCCCGTAAGGCAATGGTCATCAGGAACGCGGTGATCAGCCCAAAGGGAAGGCTCACCGCCAGGGCCACCGCCAGCTTCACCCGCATCTCCGGAATCGGTCCATCCACCAGCAGCAGGCCGCCCATGGTCATGGACGCGATGCCGCCTACGGTCAATACGCCATGACTCATGAATTTCGCCTCCAGGGCGAACAGCACAAAGGCCAGGGCAATCAGCCAAAGTGAGGCGTAACGCGTGGGTAGCAAGTTCAATGCGAACAGGGTGAGCAGCACAAAGATGACGCCGACCACGCCGGGGATGATGGCGCCCGGATGGTTGAACTCCGCGTATAAGGCCAGCGCGCCGACGGCCAGAACCAGGAAGGCGATGTTTGGATCCATCAGCCAGCCCAGCACACGCTGGCGCAAGGTGGCGGGCAGCTCCTCCACCGGCTGATTGGCCGTGTGCAGGGTGACGCTGGTTCCGTCAAAGCGCACGACCACGCGGCCATCGAGCTTGCGCAGCAGATCGGCTTCGTCGCGCGCCGTCAGGTCAATCAGGCGCAGGCCGAGCGCCTCTTTCTCCGTCCAGCTGACGGATTGCCGCACCGCCTTCTCGGCCTCTTCCGTGTTGCGTCCGCGGCGTGCCACGTAGCTGCGCAGAAAGGCCGAAGTGTCGTTCTCCAGCTTGGCCTTCATCACATCATCGGGAGTGCCGCCGCCCATGGTGACTGGGTGCGCCGCGCCTGTGTTGGTTCCATCGGCCATGGAGGCCACGTCCGCCGACTCCAGCAGGAAGAAGCCCGCGCTGGCCGCCCGCGACCCGCTCGGCCCCACGAAGATGATCACCGGCACCGTGGAGCTCTCAATCCGACCCACGATTTCGCGCGTCGAATCCAGCAGCCCGCCCGGAGTATTCAGTTCAATCAGCAGGGCACTGGCGTGCCGAGCCTGCGCCGTATCAACCGCCCGCGAGACCTGCTCGGCGGAGATCGGCTGGATCGTGCCGTCAATGCGCAGGCGCAGAATCTGCGCCGCCGCCGGCAGAGAGGTGATCCACAGCAGGATGATGGCGGCAAGGATGGGCAGGCGCTTCATGGCGGACCTCCATGGGACACATCAAGCATACCCCTGCGGCATGGGAGTTGTGCAGGCTGGTTAGAGTTGGCATCGCCCGGCCCCAATGGCCGGGTGCGCTTACGGCTTGGGAGCGCCCGAATTGGGCTGCGTTTCGCGGTCGGCAATCTCAATGGAAACCGCATGGGCCTCGCGGCTGTTCGGCTCCAACACCAGCGCGTTCCGTACGTCGAGCTCGGCGGCGGGCAGGTCGTTGTCATGCAGATCCACGCGCGCCAGCACCACGTAGGCTTCGGCGCTGGGCTTTACCCGCAGGGCGGCCAGAGCCTGGTAGCGGGCTTCGACAAACTTCTTTTGCAGCAGGAAGGCCCTGGCAATACCGCTCAGGGCGTTGGGATCGCTGGGTTCGTGGATCAATGCCTCGCGGAACTGGCTGAGGGCTTCGCCGCTGTTGCCGGCGGCCAGGAACTCCCGCGCACGCTGCACGTGCAAGGTCGCACGCTCCGCCGGATCGGCGCGGTCCACCGATGCTTCGATGGCATTTTGCAGGCTCACCGCAAGTTGGCGGTAGCCGCTCTCATCGTAATTGCGCTTGATGCGCGGCAGCGGCAGTGCGGCCGGCAGGCTGTGCGTGGCCGCAATGGCCTGCAACAGGCGGTCGGCCTCGGCATCATTGGGATTGCGGCCCAGGCCTTCGCGTAACTGGTGCTGTGCGGCGCTCAGGTCGCCTCTGCGGGCCAAAGCCAGAGCGTAGTTGAAGTGATAATCCGGGTCGGCTGGATCGGCTTCGGCGGCCTTGTGGAAATACTCCAGCGCGTCCGCCTGCCCGCGACGGCTCTCGGCGGCGCCAAGGTTGTTCATCACCTCGGTCAGTGGCACGCGCTCGGCGGTGGAGCGAAAGGCCTCGGAGGCCTTCTCAAAGCGGCCTAGCTGGTAGTCGCACAGCCCCAAATAGAAATTCGATTCGCCGGCGTCTTCGTTGTCGCGCGGCATCTTGGCGAACCACTGGCTGGCCTGTTCGCAGTCATGGGCGGTGTAGTAGGTCTTGCCCAGCACCAGGATCGCCGGGGCGTAGCCGGAGTCAATCGCCAGCGCGGCCTTCAGATAGCGTATGCGCTCGCTCTGTGCGCCGCTGGCCACGCCGCGGATGAAGTTCTCAAAGGCGTCCAGGCGGATGGCCGGAGCGCGCTGGACGAAACTCTCACGACTCTCGCTGAGGTCGGGGTACAGGTAAAGCGAAACATCCCATGCCAGCGCCGTCTGAATCGAGATCAAGCTCTTCAGCGGGCCGCGCTCCGTCAGGTCGGGTGAGAGCCGGAGGGCCTTCATGTCCAGCACCTGGGCGCGAGCCGTAAACGTCTGCCCGTCATAGGAATAGCTGCCAAACAGCAGGTAGTCGGCATCCAGTTGCGAGCCAATGCGATAGAGCGTGGCGCGGGAGGCGTGCAGGTTCTCCGGAATGCCCATGCGGTCAAAGGCGTACTGGCGGTCTTCCCGGCTGATGACGAACATGGACTGGGCCGCCAACCGCTGGCCCACCACCTCGGGAAAGGCTTCGCCGATCCATTCCAACCCGGCATGGCGGCTGTCGTTCTCAAAGGGAAGAATCAGTACCGTGCTGGTGCCGGCCTGCGACTGGGCCTGCAGCAGGCTGGTCGTCAGAAGCGTAAGAGCGAGAAGAAGATGGCGGTATCGGCTCAAAGTGACCCCATTATAAATGCAGCCCGCTTTCGTGCGCGGATTGCTTCCGCCAACTCCCCTCCATCGCAAAGTTCAGAGCCGTGAATGTCAGAGCGCGGCCGCAATCTCATCCAGGATGGCGCGCGCGGCCTGCTTCGGGTCCGGGGCGGCCGTGATCGGCCTTCCCACCACCATGTGGCTCACCCCGGCGCGGATGGCGTCTGAGGGGGTGACAACCCGGGCCTGGTCACCCACGCTGGCTCCTGCCGGACGGATGCCGGGGGTGACCACGGCGAAGGCGCGGCCGTAGCTCTGCCGCACCTTGGGCGCCTCGTGGGCGCTGGTGACGATGCCTCCGCAGCCGGCGCCGATGGCCAGCCCGGCCAGCCGCAGTACTTCTTCCTCCACCGTTCCGGCGATGCCCAGCTCGGTCACATCGGCCTGGTCCATGCTGGTAAGCACCGTCACGGCCAGCACCGTGGGCTTGGATTGGCTCTCCTTGGCGGCATCTGCCGCGGCCTTCAGCATCTTGCTGCCGCCCAGGGCGTGGACGGTCAGCAGGCTTACCCCCAGCCCGGCGGCGGACTTGACCGCCCCGGCGACCGTGTTCGGGATGTCGTGGAACTTCAGGTCGAGGAAGACCTTCTTGCCAGCGGACACCAACTGGCGCACCACATCTGGCCCGGCGGCAGTGAACAGCTCCTTGCCAACCTTGTAGTAAAGTACTGATTCTCCAAGGGATTGGACCAGATTGAGGGCCGTCTCCGGGGTGGGGAAGTCGAGGGCGACGATGAGATGCTGTCGGGCGTCCTTCAGGGTTTCAGGCTCGGGCATGGTCATAAGATATCGTGTTTCCTCTCTCTGCGGGATGACGCAGCACTGGTTTTGGGCAAGAAAAAGCCCCGCGATATGCGCGGGGCGGGGTTGAAAGGGGTGCTCTGCCTACTCATTGCGGGGTTGCCTTGCCAGGGCCAACTGCGCCGGGGCTGCTTCCATCACGTCAATGCGGACCTTCTGCACGCCCTTCTCTTTCATACCGAGAAGGTGTGCGGCTTTGTAGGAGAGATCAATGATTCGCCCCGGGGTGACCGGGCCGCGATCGTTGATGCGTACAACAACCGACTTCTTGTTCTTCAGGTTGGTCACCTTCACGAAGCTCCCCAAGGGGAGTGCGCGATGGGCGGCGGTGAAGTCGAACATATCGTATTCTTCACCACTTGCGGTGGCTTTCCCGTTGAACATGTCGCCGTACCAGCTGGCATTTCCCACCTGGTAAGGGACTGTGGCAGGCTCCACGACCGTCGGTGCCGCCGCGATGGGCGGCGGGAAGACGGGTGAGGCCAGGACAGTCGTTGTCGTGTGGCCGGGTGCCGCTCCCATCGTCCCACCCAGCACTAAAAGGGCCAGGACGCTGTGGGTCAGTACTCGTCGCAATCAAACACCTCGCTTATTTGGTCTCTTACACTAGGGGCCCCTTACAGGGTCACGCCCGGGTATGCACCCAGGCGATGAATAAATTGTAGGGATTCCCTTACAAGAAGGTCAATAGGGTCAAAAATAAAGGTAAATCAGTGCTTGACAGTACGAAGAAACAGTGAAAACAAGTCTTCCACAGGGAGAACAACTAGCGAAATAGTTCCCGTTCCACTGCCGCTGGCTGTCAATAGCGCAGTAGGTCAGTCGCGCCCGGCGTCCTCCAGGCCAAGGGGGCCACGGCCATGCCCCAGTCCAGGAGCCGTCTGGATGGCCCGCCGCACATAGGCCTTGGCGCGGGTGACCGCCTGCGGGATGCTGGCCCCTTTGGCGAGCTCGCAGGCCAGGGCCGAGCTGAAGGCGCAGCCGGTGCCGTGGGTCGCCCGCGAGGCAATTCGCGGGGCCCTCAGGCCCTCAACGCATTCCAGCGAGCCCAACTGGTAGGCCAGCACGTCGGTAGCGGAATCCGCCAGGTTGGTGTCGGATTCCAAGTGGTCGCCGCCGGTTACCACCGCCGCCTGGCAGCCCATGCGCCGCAGAGCCAGGGCCATGGCCTCGGCATCCGTGCCGGGCAGCCCGGTCAGGGCAGCGGCCTCCGCCCGGTTGGGCGTGACGATGGTGGCCAGGGGCAGCAGGCGATCGCGCAGGACGGCCACCCCCTCCGGCGTAAGCAGCGCCGCCCCGGAAGATGCCAGCAGGATGGGGTCGAGGACGATGGGGCAGGGCTGCGGCAGCGCCTGGAGAAAGCTAGCCACGGTGCTCGCGTTCTCCGCTGTGGCCAGCATGCCAATCTTGATGGCCGCCGGGGGCAGGTCCTCGAGCAGCGTTTGCAGGGTCTCGGCCAGGATGCCGGCCTGCACGGGCTCCACTCGGCGGACGCCCAGAGTGTTCTGGATGGTGAGCGCCGTGATGGCGGCCACGCCGTGACAGCCCAGGGAGGCCATGGTGCGCAGGTCGGCCGTCACTCCGGCGCCGTTCGAGGGGTCGAAGCCGGCGATGGTCCAAATGATCCGGGGTGCGTCCATGGGATGACGTTAGCACATTCCCAAGTTTGTGCGGCTCGTGGCTTAAGCATGGCCTTGCTCTGGATAGCCACCCCCGCAGCTTGCTAGAATCACCATGGCGATGGAGTTCGCCGCAACCGCCCACTGGCATGGTGCCCGGGGCTGATGACTCCTACCAGTCTCAGTTGTTGAGGAGAGCTCCCAATCGTGCTTACCTATCTCTGGATATCCATCGGAGCCATCATCGGCGCCTGTGCGCGCTACGTCGTCAGCCGGCAAGTTGCGCGGCTGGTGGGCGCGTCGTTTCCCTACGGTACCCTGCTGATCAACGTCACCGGCAGCTTCATCCTGGGACTCTTCCTGGTGTGGAGCACCGAACGCGCGCTGCCCGATCCGCGCTGGCGCCTGCTGATCGCCATCGGCTTCTGCGGCTCCTACACCACGTTTTCCAGCTATGCCTTTGAGAGCTTCGCGCTCTTCGAGCAGGGGCAGTACGCTCTTTTTGCCGGAAACGTGCTGGCCAACAACGTTCTGTGCCTGGCCGGGGTTTTGGCGGGCGCAATGATTGCACGAAGTCTATAATGAGCCGCGATGGGCAGTTGATCCGCACTCAAGAGGAATCTTCCATGGCCGTACAAGTCACCATGTATCTGCATGAGGATGACCAGTGGCAGCACCGGCCGCTGCACCTGGAGGTGCTGCGCTTCCTCCGCGAGGAGAACGTCTACGGAGCGGTGGTCTTCCACGCGGTGGCGGGCTTTATGGGCCGCATGAGCGTGAAGACCGCGCGCCTGGTGGAGGCCGGTGGAAGCCTGCCCGTGGTCGTCATCTTTGTGGACACCGATGAGCACATTCAGCGCGTGCTGCCCCGCATGAAGGAGATGGCTCCGCACCGCCTGATTGTGCGCGAAAACGTCGTGGTGGAGCAGGGCGAGCTGGACTGAGTCCGTCCGCGCGAAAAGAAGAAGCCCGGAGTGCCATTGAGGCGGCTCCGGGCTATTTGTTGCTTGTGGCTGTGCGCCGGCCGGTTACTCCGGAGCAGGCGTTGCCAGCGGCTTATCCTTATCCACCACCCAGGTGGAGATTACCTTCAACGGCCTTTCGCTGCTCAAATTCCGCAGGCTGTGGGGAACGGTGTTGGCGATCTGGAACGAGTCGCCGGCCTTGAGCATTCTCTCCGGTTGACCCATAACCTTCAGGCTGCCTTCGCCGTCCAGTATGTAGGCGTTCTCAATTCCCGGATGCGTGTGCCGGGCGGCCATTCCACCGGGCGCGATCTCTGCAATTCCGGTGACGGTGACCCACTGGCTGCCGGGGAACTCCTGCTTCTCCAGAATGGTTCGCTTGATCGCGTTCTGCTGGGCGAACGCGACGCCAATCAGCAGAGCGACGATCAACAGAAAGAGGGTTGGGACTACGACACGAGGGTTCGCATGTTTCACCATGAACTTTCCTCCTTTTACACCACCCAGTTCAGTTAGAACTAGAACGGAATATCGTCGTCGGTAATCTCCGTGGCGCGCGCCGGGGCTGACTCGAAGTCGCCGCCACCACCGCCGCTCTGGTCGTAGTCGTTGCCGCGCGAGCTGCCACGTCCACCGCCGCCGCCTTCTTCTCCGCGCCCACCCAGCAGGACCAGGTCGCTGGCGTTGATGTAGGTCTGGTAGCGCTTTTGGCCGCTGGTCTTGTCGTCCCAGCTATCGGTGCGCAGGCTGCCTTCCACGTACACGGTGCGGCCCTTCTTCAGATACTCGCTGGCAATCTCCGCCAAGCGCGCCCAGCAGGTGATGTTGTGCCATTCGGTGCGATCCTGCCAGTTGCCATCCTTATCCTTGAAACGATCGTTTGTGGCCAGGGTGAACTTTGCCACGGCGGTGCCGCCGCTGGTGTGCTTCAGTTCGGGGTCCTTGCCGAGGTTGCCGATGAGGATGACCTTATTAACGCTCTTTGCCATTGAGTGTGCCTCTCTCCGCAGCGCGGGACAAAACGCAGGCTGCATTCTTTCGTCCGCCAAGTATAAATCCCGAGCCGCACTCCCGGGGAGTGGAAAACCCGGGCAGGAGGCCAAAAGCGTGGGGATTGCGATGGCCGCGGCCGGACTTGCCGGGGGTTTACGGGCAAAAAGCGGCCGCACCGTAGGAGATGCGGCCTGGCAATGGGATGTAGCCATGCTCCGATTGTGCCGCCGTAAGCATTTCGGTCGGAGCTTAATGCTTCTTCTCGTTGCGATAGCTCTCCGCCAGAATTGACACGTAATGCCGCACCGTTTGCGGCTGGTCAAAGCGGTGCAGGTTGTCGAACAGCTGCATCATGCAGGCCGGGCATCCGGTGGCCACCGTATCGGCGCCCGTGCGGGCAACGTCATCCACCTTGCGTTGGCCAATGCTGGTAGAGGTGTCAAAGTGCGTCAGCACGTAGCTGCCGCCGCTGCCGCAGCAGGCGTCCGGCGAGCTCATTTCCTTAAAGGTGACGCCCGGAATGCCCTTCAGAATCTCTCGTGGCTCACGCGACACCTTCATCGTCTTCTTCAGGTGGCAGGAGTCGTGATAGGTCACCGTGGCCTCCACGCGGCCGGTGGGTGGTGTGAACTTCAGCACGTCCACCAGAAAGGTGGAAATGTCATAGGTGCGTGCGGCCCAGTGCTGCGCCTTCGGCCCATACACGGGATCGTTGGCGAAGATCTCGAGGTATTCGTGCTGCCATGCGCCGCCACAGGAGCCGCAGCCGGTGATGAGATACTCGGCGCCCGTGGCCTCCATGGCGTCCAGGTTGCGGCGGCCCAACTCGCGGATGGTGTCCAGGTCGCCATGCACGAAGACCGGCACTCCACAGCAGGCCTGCGCCTTGGGGATGGCGATGTTGATCTTGTTCTCCTTCAGCACGCTGACCAGGTCCTCGCCCGTCTCCGGATAAAAGTAGTTGAGCGAGCAGCCGGTGAAGAACGCCGCCGTCGCCTTTGCGCCATCAATCTGTACCAGCTCGGGGAGGCGGTCACGCAGGGGAGTTGTGGCCAGGGCGGGCAGCAGACGATTCTCGTCAAAGTTGACGTACCTGCCCACAAACGCAAACGGCGAGCGCGGCGCGATGGCCTGCTGTCCGGCGTCGCGGAAGGCGATGCCGCTGAGCATGGCGCCCAGCTTCATGCCGCGGTCAAACATCGCGGGATGCCTGAGCATTCCGAAGATGGCCTGCTTCAGCCACGGCAGCCCGTTCTTGCGCACAATGGCCGCGCGCAGAGCCAGCATGATGCGGCCGAAATCCACCTTGGTGGGGCAGCTCTGCACGCAGCTCTTGCAGACCAGGCAGTTGAAGAGCATCTCCACTACTTCCGGCTCATCCAGGCCGAGTTCGCCTTCCAGCACGGCCTGCGCCACCATGACCTTGCCGCGGGCCACCCCGGCTTCGGTCTTGTCCGTGGCGTACACCGGGCAGACGGCCATGCAGTTTCCGCAGTGCATACACTTGTCCAGCTCTTGTTGCAGCGCGGAGAGGTCGTCATACACCGGCGCGGATTGTGTGCTCGGGTTAGTGGCCAGCATGGACGGCCTCCTTCTCCTGCGCCAGCGGAACCAGCTTGCCGGGGTTCAGCATGTTCGTCGGGTCAAGAGCCTGCTTCAGGCTGCGCATCAGGTCCAGACCCGTGTCGCCAATCTCGTTGCCGAGATATTTCATCTTGGCCAACCCGATGCCGTGCTCGCCGCTGAGGGTGCCGCCATACTTCAAGGCCGCGGCGAAGATCTCATCTACGGCCAGATGCACGCGGCGCATCTCGTCGGCGTTGTGCTTGTCGGCCAGGATCGTGGGATGCAGGTTGCCGTCTCCGGCGTGGCCAAAGGTGCCCAGCGTGAGCTTGTGGCGGCGGCCAATCTCGGCCACCTCCAGCAGCATCTCCGTAATGCGGCTGCGCGGTACGGTGGCATCTTCCAACACCACGGTGTTGTTCAAAGAGGCCAGGGCCGGCAGGGCAGCGCGGCGGGCGGACCACAGTGCGTCACGCTCGGCGTCGGACTGGGCCACGCGCAACTCGCCGTTATTTTCCTTCACCACGCGGATGACCTCTTCAGCCTCGCGCTTCACCACCTCTTCGGCCATGCCGTCCACTTCGATCAGCAGCAGAGCCTCGGCTTCCACCGGCAGCCCGACATGGGCAAAATCCTCCACGGTGCGGATGGTCATGTTGTCCAGAATTTCCAGCGTGGCGGGGATGACCTGCGCCTTGATGATGCCGGAGACGGTGTTGCCCGCGTCGGCGATGCTCTTATAGGTGGCCAGGAAGGTGCGGCGGAACTTCGGCGAGGGCACCAACTTGCAGGTGATCTCCACCACGATGCCGAGCGTGCCTTCACTGCCGACGAACAGGCTGCTGAAGTCGTAGGCCGTGACGTTCTTTACCGTCTTGCCGCCAAAGCGCACGCGGTCGCCGTTGGCCAGCACCACCTCCATGCCCATGACGTAATGCTTGGTGACGCCATACTTGAGGCCGCGCAGGCCGCCGGAGTTCTCCGCCACAGAGCCGCCCATGGTGGCCGTGGTTACCGTGCCGGGGTCGGGCGGATACATCAGTCCATGAACCGCGGCGGCGTTGTTCAGTGCCTGGATCACGACTCCGGGCTGCACCACGGCGGTCAGGTTCTCGGCGTCCACCTCCAGAATCTTGTTCATCTTTTGCAGCGAAAGCACGACGCCCTTTTGCACCGGGATGGTACCGCCGCTGAGGTTGGTGCCCGCGCCGCGCGGGTACAGGGCCACGCCACTGCGCCGCGCCAGGTTCACCACCCTCTGGACCTCATCAATGCTGGTGGGCATCACGATGACGTCTGGGCTGCCCTTGGGCATATCGGCCGTGGCGTCATAGCCATAGGTGACGCGGTTGACCTTGCTGGTCAGGACGTTTTCCTGTCCCACGATGGAGCGGAACTGTTCAATAAGAGCGGCGTCGAGCATAAGTACCTCGCAAAGATCGGGCGAACGGAATAAGGCGCAACCGTATGAATTCCGCAAAGAAAGTACTACACATTAACCTGTCTGACAAGCCGAAAACCTCGAGTTCGCCGTGATTCTTGGACCATCGGGAGCGTGTCCGAGATCTTCCATGAAAAAGCCCCAGTGATATCCACCGGGGCCTATCCAGATAACGTTAACGACCAGCTATTCCAGGCTGTCGGCCAGTTGCTGCGCGGTGTGCCGCACCTGAACCTTGGAGCCCGCTTTGTCCAAGCCGCCGCCGATCTGCATGGTGCAGCCGGGACAGTCGGTCAACACCAGAGGCGCGCCGGTCTTCTCCACGTTTTGCAGCTTGCGCTTCAGGATCGGCGCGGAGATCTCCGGCAGCTTGATGGTGTAGCTGCCGCCCATGCCGCAGCACATATCGTGTTCGTCCATCTCCACCAGTTCGTTGCCAGCCTCCTTCATCAGGTTGCGCGGCGTCTGGTCGGCGTGCAAAGTGCGCTTTAAGTGGCAGGAGTCGTGATAGGTGAACTGTACCGGCTCAAGACCTCTCTTGAACTTCAAGCGTCCGTCGGCGATGAGCTTCGCCGCCAGGGTAGAGAAGTCCCAAGTCTTGGCTGCCAGCTCCTTTGCCGCCGGAAGTTCATCGGTGCGGCCAACGGCTTCCAGGTGCGCGGCGAAGTCCTGCTTGAGGCCTACGGTGCAGGTGGGGCAGGCGCAGACGACGTACTTCACATCCTCTGCCAGCAGGGCCTTGATGTTGTCTGAGCCATTCTGCGCCGCGACTTCGTAGGCTCCGCTGTAACGGGCCGGAGCGCCGCAACAGGTCTGGCCTTCGGGGAAGATGACCTCGATGCCAGCCTTGTTCAACACCTTCACCACGGCAACGCCCATCTCCGGATAGGCGAAGTCCACCAGGCAGCCACCGTAGAACGCGGCTTTCTCCGCGCACTTCGGCTGCTCAATCTTCTTGATCTGGTCGCGGAAGGGAACGTCGGCGATGGCGGGCAGCGAACGATTCTCCGTCATGCCGGAGAGGAACATCGGCAGGTGCCGGATGAATCCATCCTTTGCAAAAGGCTTCTGCCCGATGGACGCGGCGCGCATCATGCTGTGGAAGAGCCGGCGGTTGTTGACCACCGAGAAGATCGCCTTTTGCATTACAGGCAATCCTTGCTCCACGGCCAGGCGGCGGCGCAGCTCGAGGATCAGTCCGGCGATGTCAATCTTGCCGGGACAAACCTCGTTGCAGCTTCCGCACTGGATGCACAGGCTCTGAATCTCGTCGCTCTCTTTCAGGGCGTTGAACCACGCGGTGAGGATCGTTCCGATGCCGCCGGTGTAAATCTTGCCGAAGACATGCCCGCCGACCAGCCGGAAGACCGGACAGACGTTCAGGCAACTGGCGCAGCGGATACACTGCAGAGCCTCCTTGAAGCGCGGGTCTTTCGCCATGTCGTTGCGGCGGTTGTCCATCAGGATGATGTGCAGCTCTTTCGGCGTGCCGTCGGTGTTCGGCGTCGGTCCGCTGATGATACTGACGTAGCTGGTGAGCAGCTGCGCGGTGGCGCTCTTGGGAAGGGCGGTGAGGATGGGTGCGATGTCGGCAAAGTGCTCGATGAGTTTTTCGTACCCCACGACGGCGACGTGAATCTTCGGCAGGCTGGTCACCAGCCGCGCGTTGCCCTCGTTGGTCACCAGCACGATGCTGCCCGTCTCGGCGACGGCGATGTTCGCGCCGCTGATGCCCATCTCGGCTTTCAGGAAAAAGGGACGCATCTTGCCGCGCGCGAACTTCACCAGCTTCGGGATGTCCGGCTTCTGGCCGTCCTCCACCTTGGTATTGAAGACCGTCGTCACCTCTTCCTTGGTCATGTGGATGGCGGGCATGACCATGTGCGAGGGCGTCTGCCCGTCGAGTTGAAGAATCCACTCGCCCAGGTCAGTCTCCTGCACCGCAATGCCGGCCTTCTCCAGATGCTTGTTGAGGTGAATCTCCTCGGTGGCCATGGACTTCGATTTGACGATGGTCTTCACGCCGCGATCGAGTGCCAGCTTCAGAATGTAATCCTTCACGGCCTGCGGATCGCTGGTGCGGAAGACCTTGGCGCCTTTGGCTTCGGCGGCCACGGCGAACTGCTCGGCCAGCTCGTCGAAGCGGCCGGCGGCATCGCCCTTGATGGTGGCGATGTTCGTGCGCAGGGCTTCGAAATCAATACCCTCGTAAGCCTTGGCGCGTCCGGCGCGGTAAGCCACGCTGAAGTTGCCGAGCGCGCCGCCCAGAGTCGGGTTCGAGAGCGCATCAAGAATGGACTGCTTGAAATTGGTCTTGGTCTCGCTCATCGCGCCACCTCCTGGCCAGCCAGCGGCAACTCGTCCACCATCAGGATGATCAGCCTGCCGGGGCCATGCACGCCGATGGTCAGCACGCGCTCGATGTCCGCGGTGCGGCTGGGGCCGGTGATGAACGCGAGATAGCCGGTGCGGCGCGGATCAACCTTTGTGAGCACCGACGGCAGATCCGGCAGCAGGGCCTGCGTGCTGATGAGCGCAATGTGCAGTGGAGGCAGCATACTGACCAGCCGCGTGTCCGGCGCATCGGCTGCCTGCACCAGGGTTCCGGTGTTGGCCAGCGCCCACTCCAGTTGGCTGATGCCGACCTTGGCTTCGGATGCGAGTTCACGGGTCACGTCAAAGCGCAGCCCAGGAACCTCGGCGGCAAGATGCGCCCGGTCGGCTACGGTGATGCAAGCGCAGCGGGCGCACACGGCGTAGCTCTGCGGCTCGTCGGCAATGCCTTCCTTACGCAGCAGCGCTATCAGCCGCTCGATGGCTTCCGCGCGGGTGGCAACGCGCTCTACCTCGGCGCTGACGGCCGTGGCACGGGTGATGAAGGATTCAATGAGGGGAGTGGATTCGAGAAGGGCGCTCATAAGACCTCTACTTCTTTTCGCGCCGTCGTGCGGCTCCGGCGCCAAGCGGTGGAACGGTGAACTGTGGCGGCGCCGTGGTCTTCGGCTTCAGGAGGCAAAGACCACGGCACCACCCGTGTGATTAGTGCACAATCAATCCCGTGAACGGATACACATAAGCGATCAGGAAGATGAACGCGCCGACCAGTGCGGCCAGGGCCAGTGAGTGCAGGAAGACGTAGCGCAGAATGTCTCCCTCGTGGCCGTACCACTGCGTGGCCGTGGACGCGACGACGATGCTCTGCGCGTCAATCATCTTGCCCATGACGCCGCCCGTGGTGTTGGCCGCGGCCATCAACTGTCCGGGCACGCCCACCTGCTGCGCCGTGATCTTCTGCAAGCTGCCGAAGAGCACGTTCGACGACGTATCCGATCCGGTGAGCGCCACGCCCAGCCATCCCAGCAATGTGCCGAAGAATGGATAGAAGTGGCCGGTGCGGGCAAAGGCCAGGCCCATCGTGGCGTCCAGTCCGCTGTACCGGGTCAACATGCCAATGCCCAGCATGGCGGCAATGGTCAGCAGGCTGAAGCGCACCTTCACCAGGGTGTGGAAGAAGATACTGAGAATGGTGCCAAAGCCCTGGCCCATGATGAAGCCACTGATCACCGCGGCCAGGAAGATTCCCGTGCCGGTGGCGCTCAGCCAGTTCAGGCCATACACCGCGGGTTCCTTGGTGGGTTTGGCAACAACCGGTGCGACGCGTTCCACCTTGTTATGCAGAATCGTCACCGGGAACGTCGGGTTGGTGATGGCGCTGGGCTTGGTGGAGAGCGTGGCCAGCGATGGGAAAACCTTCTCCGGAGTGTTCATCCAGAGCTTGCCGGTCTGCGTGCCCCACACAAAGACGATGACGCTGAGCACGACCCAGGGAATCCATGCCTGCACGGTCTCCTTGCGGGTGTACTTGGGTGCCTGTCCAACGGCTGCCGCGGCCTCCGCTGCATCGCCCTCAAAGTTGTGCTGCGTTTTGGGATGCCAGATGAGCAGGAAGCCGGTGAGGCACAGCATGGAAACCACGCTGGCGACCACGTTTACCACCCAGGGGCCGTGCACGTTGCTGATGATCAGCTGCGGGATGGCGAAGGTGACGCCGGCCACAAGAATCGCGGGCCACACCTCCAACATTCCAGCAAAGCCGGCAAAGGCCCAAATCAGCCAGAAGGGAACCAGGATGCAGAACGGAGTCAGAATGCGTCCGGTCATTGCCGAAAGCATCACTTCGCTATAGCCGGTCACCTTGCTGAGCGCGATGATCGGCGTTCCCAAAGCTCCAAAGGCGACCGGAGCGGTGTTGGCGATCAGCGACAGTCCCGAAGCCTGCAAGGGCTTGAAGCCGAGACCGATCAGCAAGGCGGCCGTCACGGCCACCGGGGTTCCAAAGCCTGCGGCGCCTTCAAAAAATGCTCCAAAGCAGAATGCGATGAGGAGTAGTTGCAACCGGCGATCCTTCGTGATGCCGGTCAGGCTGTGCTGCAGGATGGTGAAGCGGCCGCTGGCCACCGTGAGCTGGTACATGAAGATGACGTTCAGTACGATCCAGCCGATGGGGAAGAGTCCGTAGCCCGCGCCGTAAACGGCGGTGGCGGCGGCCAGGCGGGCCGGCATGTGGAAGCCGATAATCGATGTGGCGAGGGCGGCCAGCAGTCCGGCCATGGCGGCGTAATGGGCTTTAATGTGTCCCAGGGCCAGGGAACCGAGCAGCACGGCGATAGGAATGGCAGCAACCAGCGCTGACAGGAACCAGTGACCTAGCGGATCGTAATTCTGCTGCCAGGCGGTGGCCAGGGGCGGCAGCCGCAAAATGACAATGGCGGCAACGATGCCGGCCACCAGAACGGCGGCAGCGGCAATATAGTTGGGCTTTGCGGGAGCGGCGGTAGCGGAACTCACGTGTCGGACCTCCAGAGGCAGTCGCCAATGCAGACCGGGCGGTAAAACCCTTCTGCGGGCGTTCAGTGTGTGTGAATAAGGGAAGAACGGCAAGACAATACTATGGGTCAGCTTGTCAGACAACATGAAAATAGGATTGACCCACAAATTCTTTTTGACTATCCTTCCCGTCAGTTGGTACCCACAGGTGCAACGTGTCTAAGTTACTGAACAGTTTGGACCCACTCCCGCGTGCGACCCTGAGCGAACAGGTGGCGAAACAGTTGGCGGCCCGGATTACGGCCGGAGACTGGAAGCCTGGCGAAAAGCTTCCCTCCGAGGCCGAACTCTGCAAGGCCCTTGGTGTTGGCCGCAGCAGCCTGCGTGAGGCCTTGACCTCTTTAGCCTTCATCGGGTTGATTCGCGTGCGTGCCGGCGGCGGCAGCTACGTGGCGGAGACGCCTTCTGCATACTTCACCAGCCAGTGGCTGCAAAGCGGCAAACTGAACAGTGAAGAAGCGTTGGAGGAGTTTGCCGAGGCGCGCATGGTTCTGGAGTGCGAGATGGCACGCATCTGCGCCGAGCGCATTACGGAGGTGGAGTTGGACGAGCTGCATACACTGGTGGAGAAGATGCGCCACTGCACCAATAACGCCGAGGAGTTCTGGAAGCTCGATCTCTCGTTCCACATCATCATGGGCCGCGCCGCTAAGAACAAGGTGCTGGACAACATCCTGAACGGCATCCGCGAACAGATGCGCGACCTGATCAGCAAGAGCCTCCTGCTGCAGGAAGGCATGGAGCAGGCCGCGGCGCAGCATGCCCGCGTGCTGGAGGCGTTGCGCCTGCATAGTCCCGTGAAGGCCTATGAGGCGATGCGCCAGCATCTGCAGAGCTTCCAGCGCGGATACAAGGTTCTGTTTGCCAGCCGCAATGCGCTGGGCACCGATTAGCCGCCTGGGTGGTGCCTCGCGCCACGCGGGGCACCAGTTTGATTCCCCTTTACAAAAGTGCCTGCGGCTTTTTTGTCGCCGCTGAATCCAATGGACATGAAGCAAGTAGATGTTGATGTTGTTGTCATAGGCGCGGGTCTCGCTGGCCTGTGTGCCGCCCGCAATTTGGCCTCCGAGGGCAGGCGCGTGGCCCTGGTGGAGGCGCGGGAGCGCGTGGGTGGCCGCATTTGGACCGTGCACACACTCGGCGGACATGCCGTCGAGCTTGGCGCGGAGTTCGTGCATGGGCGTCCGCCGGAGATTGCCGAGCTGGCCCAGGAGGGCCAACTGGCGCTCACCGAGGCCAGCGGCGCGCGCTTTGTGTACACCGCCAACGGCCTTGAGCCAACCAATGACTTTCTTGCCGGCGTGCGGGAGGCCCTGGGCGGGCTGAGCGAGGAGGGCGTGGACCAGTCCTTTGCGCGATATCTGGATGTGGCGTGCGGCGAGGATGACGAGGCACGGCTGAGTGCCCTGGAGTTCGTCGAAGGCTTGCAGGGCGCGCTGGCTGAGCGCATCAGCGCGCACTCCATGGCACGCAGCATCCGCGCGTCAAGCGCCGTGGAGGGCTGGCGCAGCTTCCGTTTTGCCCAGGGTTTTGACTCGCTGCTCAAAGTGATGACGGCGGCACTGCCTTCCCGGCAGGTCAGCCTGCATCTGGGCCACGTGGTGCACACCGTTCGCTGGAGCCCCGGTCGGGTTCAGGTACGGGCCATGGGGCCAGATGGCGAGGTAGAGTTCAAGGCCGACGCCGCCGTGGTGACCCTTCCGCTGGGCGTGTTGCAGGCTCCGGCCAACACCGAGGGCGCCGTGCACTTCGAGCCCCCGCTCAACTCCAAGCAGGCGCCGCTGGCATCGCTCTTCATGGGCCAGAGCATGCGCGTGACCATGATCTTCCACGAGCGTTGGTGGGAGTCCAATGGTGTCGAGGCCCTGCGCGGGCCGGGTACCGTATACGCCCGAGATGACTGGTTCCCCACCTGGTGGACGCCGCAACAGGACGGAGCCGTGCTGGTGGGCTGGTCGGCCTCACGCCGAGGCGAGCGGCTGAGCGGGCGTGGCGACCAATTCATCTGCGACAAGGCCGTCGTGTCGCTGGCGCGCATCTTCGGCGTGCCGGAGCATACGATTGTGTCGTCGCTGCGCAGCTGGCATGTGCACGACTGGCAGGCCGATCCCTTCGCGCGCGGCTCTTTCAGCTATATGGCGGTGGATGGTGGCGAGGCGCAGGCCAAACTGGCTGAGCCTTTGGCCGGAACTCTCTTCTTCGCCGGAGAGGCAACAGTGAGCGACGGCAATCAGGCCAGCGTGCAGGGAGCCATCGCCAGCGGCCGCCGCGCGGCGAGCGAGGTGCTAGCGGTCTTCAAGGGCCAACGCGTGTAGAGAGTTGCAACGACCGAGGTTCCCGCAGAAGGATTCTCGTGCAGAAAGCAAAACGCCAAGCATCACGCGCGGCGTTTTCTATTTGCGAGTAAGTGTCGCTGCCTACCCGCGCCACAGGTGGTAGAGCAGGTAGTAGATGATGACGCCCGTCACCGAGACGTAAAGCCAGAGCCAGAATGTCAGCGGCGCAATCTTCACGTGGCGCGCAAACTGGCCCTTCAGTCCGCGATAGAGCGTCATCAGGATCAGCGGCACGATGACCACGGCCAGAA
>Ga0181528_10000175_pt1 | contig 59008 bp, 46 predicted proteins | sample PEATcosm2014_Bin_47_FD_119742 | JGI IMG/M metagenome (GOLD analysis project Ga0181528, IMG submission 119742) | Peatland microbial communities from MTU Mesocosm Facility, Houghton, MI, USA - PEATcosm2014_Bin10_10_metaG | ecosystem: Environmental > Terrestrial > Soil > Wetlands > Peat | place...
ATGTCCTGCGTGCGCAGCACGATGCTGCGGCGATAGTTGCGCAGGTTGCTGTACACCTCTTTGATCATGTCCGGGCCGAGCGAGAACGAGGTGGCCGAGGCCGAGATCAGCTTGCCGCTCTTGATCAGCGAGATCATGCCGTCCTGGATGACCTCGGTGTAGGCCGTCAGGTTGTGGAACTTGCCCTGCTCCAGGCCGAAGAGCACGGCGTTGGCGATGTTGCCCACGCCACTCTGGATGGGCAGCAGATCGGCCGGCATGCGGCCCTTTTTGACCTCCCACTCCAGGAACTCCAGGATGTGGCCCGCGATCTGCATGGAGGCCTTGTCCGGCTCCTTGAAGGCCGTGTTGCGGTCCGGCGAGTTGGTCTCGATGACGGCCACAACTTTTTCCAGCGGAATGTTCAGGTACGGGCTGCCGATGCGCTGCCCGGCCCGGGTCAGCGGAATGGGTTCGCGCCGCGGCGGCAGGTCGAGTCCGTAATAGACGTCGTGCATGCCTTCCAAATCAATAGACTGCCAGGAGTTGACCTCCAGAATGATGCGCTCGGCGCTCTCAATCCAGCTCTTGTTGTTGCCCAGCGAGGTGGAAGGAATGGCGCGGCCGTCTTCATACACGGCCGCCACTTCAATCACAGCCATGTCCAGCTTGCCCAGGAATCCGTAGTCCATGAACTGCGACAGGTGGCTCAGGTGCATGTCCACGTATTCCATGTCGCCGTCGTTGATGCGCTTGCGCACCGCCGGATCGGACTGGTAGGGCATGCGAATATCAATGCCGTTGGCCTTGGCCAGTGCGCCGTCCAGCTCGGGTCCGGTGCTGGCTCCGGTCAGCACGCCCACCCTCAGCGGTGAGCCTTCGGCGCGCAGTTGCTCCATGCGGCGGGCCAGCGCCGGCGGAAACTCCTTCGGGTAGCCGGAGCCGGTAAAACCGCTCATGCCAATCTGATCGCCATTGCGAATCAGCGCCGCAGCCTCGTCGGCGCTCATGATGCGTTGCCGCAGTTCCGTGTTCAACACGCGGTCGCTCGCAGATGAATGGATAGCCATAAGATCCCTCGCCAGGAAGACAAAAAACTATGAAGTCAGACTTCGAAGTTCTGACAATTTAAGCTAGGACCTGCGCCGGGCGAAGTCAACGACAGAATGCGGGGGATGCCCTGGAGGGAGGGCGTTGGGCAGGATGGCGACGATGGCCGCAGGTTTCTGCTCTTACTTCATCTACGCCTTATTTTTCCTTCAAGGGCTTTTCCAGCCTCAATGATGCCGAGTTGATGCAGTAGCGCTGGCCCGTCGGCTCCGGCCCATCCGGAAAGACGTGGCCGAGGTGACCGCCGCAGCGCGCGCAGGTCACTTCCGTGCGCACCATCAGGTGGCTGCGGTCCTCGTGCGCCTCCACGTGACCATCCGCCAGCGGCTGGTAGAAGCTGGGCCAGCCGCATCCGGCGTCGAACTTCGCCTCGCTGGCAAACAGCTCCAGCCCGCAGCCCGCGCAGCGGTATGTGCCCGGCACCCTCGTATCGGCGTACTGTCCCGTGAAGGGCCGCTCGGTGCCTTTTTCGCGCAGGATGCGATACTGCTCCGGCGTCAACTCGCGCCGCCACTGCTCGTTGCTCTTTTGAATCTTCTCCATCGAGTCCTTCTCCGGATTAGTGCTTTGCCGCCTCTACGGGCTCGGCTGGCCGAGTGAAGCGGCTGTCGTCAATCGTGCTTCGGCCGTCGCTGGCCGTAATCTGGTAGCGCGCCCGGGAATCCGGCCGCGTCACAATCCATTCACTGGGAAGCTTCACACTATCCTGCACGAGCCAGCCGGTAAAGTCCACGCGCACGGGATTTCGGCCCAGCGGTGTCTCCACCATGTAGGCGGCGCGAGTCAGCAGATGCGTCTCGGCGTCAAAGTATAACCGCAGCGGTGGTTCGCCCTGTCGCGTGGCCGTCAGCACGTTCATCGCCCGCCCGGCAATGGTCTCCGGCCGCCCCGGGCGGAACTGCGTGTAGCGCGACTTGAGGTTGGCGGGGAACTCAAGATCGGCCTCCACGCGGGTGGCCTCTTTTTCGCCCGGGCTCATGATTCGCGCATGGCGTCCGGGATAGGCCAGCCAGCCGGTGTGGCCATCAAAGGCGCTGGTGGCCGAGCCGTTGGGCAGCGTAATCACCGTGGAGCGCTCGCCCGTCGCGCGCGTGTAGCTCTCATAGGCCGCTGGCGGATAGCTGCCAAAGGCGACCGTGCCCTTCAGCGTGCGCGAGTGCAACTTGGCCGCCGCCTCACCGCCAATCGCCAGGTAGAACTCATCCAGATACTCGGTGGACGACGCGAGCTTCGGCGCCGCCGGGCCGCCATGGTGCTCCACGGCCTCGGGGATCGCCGCGTCCAACTCCACCAGCGCCGGCGATGCCGCCGGATGCCCATGGCCGTTGTGGCAACTGTTGCAGGTGACCTCGCGCTTGCCCTTGAAGTGGGTGCGGTTCAGCTCCGCCTGCATGGAAATCATCTCGCGAGCCGTACGCTTCTCGTCCTTGGTGTCCTTGTCAAAGGCGTCGTGCTCGTGGCAGAACTCGCAGCCCACGCCCAAAGAGTTGGACATGAAGACCATCTGCGGAATGACCTGGCTGGCGGGCTGCCCCTTCATGGACTTGATGTTTTTGTAGACCTCTTCGGCCGTCTTCTCTTTCGCCATGGGCGCAGACGTGGGCTCCGCGGCAAACACCGCAAGCACGGCCATCAGGCAGAGCAACAAGGCAAACGGCAGGGCCAGGCGCAGGCCATGGCGGCGGACAGAAGTTGGCATGGATTTCCCCCACAGAAATCTCGATGCAGACAATGTACAACACGGCATGCGCGGCGGAAAAGGGGATCGAGCGGAAGAGAGAACAAAGGGCGGAGCGGCATCATCTGTCGCCCCGCCCTTTGCGTCACTGGCCAGCGGAGTCGTCGTGCCATGCGGCAAGCTGATTGCCGCTGGGGTCGAGGAAGTGGAAGCGTGAGCCGCCCGGGAAGCTGAAGATTTCCTTGCGGATGCGGCCTCCTGCGGCGACCACCTTATCGTAGGCGGCCTTCAGGTCGTCCACATGAATCACCACCAGCGGCCCGCCCGCCGTCGGAGTCCCTTCGCGAGTAAATCCTCCGGCGATGCGTCCGTCCTGAAAGCTGCTGTAGTCCGGCCCATAGTCCACAAAGTTCCAGCCAAAGACCTTGCTGTAGAAGGCCTTGGTTGCGGCAATGTCGGTGGCGGGGAACTCGATGTAATCCATTGTGTTGTGGCGGGATAACGTGTTGTGGCGGGGTTGCGTCATGGACTGTTCTCCTTTTGCGCGTGGCGGCTGAGAGTGAGCACACCACGAATGAGTGCTCGCAACTCCTCCGTCCGGGCTCTCTGCGAGGGGGAGAACGCGGGTAGGGCCTCCTGGATGCCGTGCGGCGGAGGCCGCCGAGGTACGCACAGAAAATACCACGCCCGCGCCGCCGCGGCAACGCCTGGGAGATGGACTTCCGCATATCAATTTGTGATGGAATTCAGAGCGTTCTGCCGAGCTTACTTCAGCATCATCCACACGCCGGCAAAGTGGCACAGGGTTCCGCTCAGCACCCACAGATGCCAGACGAAGTGTGCGTAGCGGCGCTTGCTGGCGTAAAAGGGAATTCCCAAGGAGTAGCAGACGCCTCCGGCCAATAGCAGCGCAAACACCGGGTGCGCCAGCAGGGCATACATGGTGCGCACGGCGAACAGACAGACCCAGCCCATGGCCAAATACATGGCGGTGGAGACGGCATCCCAGCGTCCGGTGGCAAAGCTCTTTACCACCACGCCCACCGCGGCACATCCCCACACAATGCCGAACAGCGTCCAGCCCACCGGCCCGCGCAGGCCGATCAGCGTGAACGGCGTATAGGTCCCGGCGATCAGCAGGTAGATCGAGCTGTGGTCCAGCGAGCGCATGACCTTGTAGGCGCTGCTGCGGCTGAGCGAGTGGTACAGGGTGCTGCTGAGGTACAGCAATATGGCCGAGGCGCCGAAGATGGAGACGCATACCACCGCCCGCGCCGAGCCCACCTGGTGCGCCCGCAGCGTCATCAGCACCAGCCCGGCAATGCTCAGGGCAATGCCCATGCCGTGCGAGACGCTGTTGGCAATCTCTTCGCCGCGTGTCTGGTCGGTCATCTCCATATAGCTTGATCCTACGCTGCACTTACCTATGGAATGTTGCAGAGGGGTTGCAGTGACAAAGAAATTACAAAAGCTCATGCGCTATGAACTTCGTACATCTACCCGCGCGATACATCCATCCGCGCGCAAAAAAAGTAGCGGACGCACCGAGGAGATGCGTCCGCCGGAGCGATACGACAAATTCGATTACTTCTTCAGTGCCATTTCGTAGCGCTTATTCACCTCGGCCCAGTTCACCACGCTCCACCAGGACTTCAGGTACTCGGCGCGGCGGTTCTGGTACTTCAGGTAGTAGGCGTGTTCCCATACATCGTTCAGCAAAATGGGCTTCAACCCCTGCGAGACCGGGTTGTCCTGGTTGGCGGTGGAAAGCACCTGCAATCCGCTGGGGCCGAGTGCCAGCCATGCCCAGCCGCTGCCAAATTGCTTCAGTCCGGCATCGTTGAACTTCTCCTGGAACTGCGCCTGGTCGCCGAAGGTGCTCTTGATGGCCTCGGCGATGGCGCCCGTGGGATGCCCGCCGTTCGGACCCATCAGGGTCCAGAAGATCGAGTGATTGAAGTGGCCGCCCACGTTGTTGCGGATGGCGGTGCGAACGGCTTCCGGCACGGCCGCGAGGTTCGTCAGCAGCTGCTCCGGGGTCTTGCCGGCCAACTCGGGAGCCTTGGCGACGGCGGCGTTGGCGTTATCCACGTATGCCTGGTGATGCTTGTCGTGATGAATGTGCATGGTCTGCGCGTCAATGTGGGGCTCAAGTGCCTCGTAGGCATAAGTTAGAGCGGGAAGTTCGAAAGCCATGATTCGTGATTCCTCCACTAAGGATGGATGAGGCCCGTCGGCCCCAGGTTGCAAAATGTCAGTCAAACCGGGCATGGAAGCGCCGGTCATCGCGTGGGCCGTGCTGGCAAGGGCGACGCCGGCCGTACAAAGTGAGGCGACCGCTGCGCCAGTGGTCTTCAGGAACTTGCGTCGAGTGTGGGGCATGAAGCGTACCCTCCCTGTGCATGGATGAGCAAAAGTGCACGCACGGTGCAGAAGTCTTTCGCTTCTTCACGAAAGACTTCCGAATCGGGAAGCAGGAGGCCGGTTGCTACCCCATCCACGCTCGGCCTATCATGCATGGCACTGGAGGTAGAGACCCATGACCCCATCCCGCCGGGATTTCCTGAAAACCTCAACCGTGGCCGCCGCCGGAGTCGTGGCCGCATCGGTCGGCTCTCCGCACAAGGCCTACGCCCTGCCGGACAATCCGCTTACAGCCAGCGCCATGCCCACCCGCAACCTGGGCAAAACCGGATTCCGCCCGGGAATCTTCTCGCTCGGCGGGCAGGCCTCCATTGAGCAGCCCAACAACGCCGCCGTCGCCGTGCCCATCGTAGAGCGCGCCCTGGACCTGGGCATCAACTACATTGACACCGCCGCGCAGTACGGCGGCACCGACCGTTGGAGCCAGCGCTACATCGGCGAGGTGATGAAGCACCGCCGCCGCGAGACCTATCTGGCCAGCAAGACGCACGACCGCACCCGCGACGGCTCGCTGCGCCTGCTCGAAGAAAGCCTGAAGCTGCTGAACACCGATCACCTCGACGCCTGGCAGCTCCACCACGTCACAACCCAAGACGATGTGGACCGCATCTTCGCCAAGGGCGGAGCCATCGAAGCCCTGGTCGAGGCCCGCGAGCAGAAGATGGTGCGCTTCCTCGGCGTCACAGGACACTCCGACCCCGGCGTCCTCTTGCAGTGCATCCGTCGCTTTCCCTTTGACCAGATTCTGATGGCCGTCAACGCCGCCGATCCGCACCACCTCAGCTTCCAGCAGGAGCTTTTGCCCGTGGCCGTGGAAAAGCAGATGGGCATCATCGGTATGAAGATTCCCGCGCGCGGCCGCATCCTCAGCAGTTGGAATCCGCAGCATGGCAGCGAGCACAGCTGGGAGGGCGCGGCGCCCAAGCCTGGCACGCTCAACATGCGGGAGGCTATGTATTACACGCTCTCGCTGCCGGTCTCGACGGTCATCATCGGCTGCGACACCATCGCGCAGCTCGAGGAGAACGTGAAGCTTGCCCGCGACTTCACCCCGCTCAGCCACACGCAACTCGCCGGGCTCACCGAAAAGACCGAGCCCATCCACCGCCAGGCCTTGTTCTTCCGCACCTGGCCCAAGGAAGGGTAGAGAACAGGTTGCAAGGTTTCAGAGGTTGCAAGGTTTCAAGGTTCAAAGCAAAAGGCCGGAGCAGAAAGCTCCGGCCTCTTCTTGCCTTTACATCCGAAACATCTGAAACCTGTGAAACGTCCGAAACCTTATCTCTTCAAGAACCACATGGCCCAGCCGGCCACGAACAGTCCGCCCATGAACCAGGCGAAGCAGTACAGTCCGTAGCGGACCATGTCTTTCGTCTCACTGCGCTGGGTGATGCCGAAGATCACCGAAGCGCAAATGGAGAACAGCAGTGCGGCCGTAAAGTGCGAGAGGTTCAGGTTCATTTCTTTTTCCCAATGGCGATGTGGTGCGCGTCAATGGCGGCGATAAAGTTCAGCAGCCCGCCGCACAGGATGAACTTGGTGCCGTAGTCGGCGGCGGCATGGTTGATGTTACTGGCGCCCCAGTCCATGGCTCCGGCGGCAAAGTAGAAGATGCCGTTGCCGAAGTCGCCGACGAAGCCCAGGATGTCCAGCAGTTGCCCCAGGTTGAATGCGTACACCTTGCCCTGCATGCCGACGCCGGCAAAGAACATGATGCTGACGCTCAAAAAGATCAGTCCGCCGCGCGCCCAGCGCTTCAAAAGGATGTGGCCCAGCCCCGGCACCAGCCATCCGGCCAGGGGGGCCACAATGGCCATCGTGCCGGAGGTCTCCGCGGCTTTGGTTTTCGCTTCGTTCGCCATCTAGAAAATCACCAGTTCTTCCTGCTCGGCTCCGGTCACCTGTGCCCGTCCGTTGTGCACCAGCACGTCCACCTCGCTGCGCACGCCGAACTCCGGCAGGTAAATTCCGGGCTCTACTGAGAATAACGTATTCGGCAGGACTTGTCGGGTGTCGCGCGTCTCAAGGTTGTCCATGTTGGCGCCGTTGCCGTGCACGCTGGTGCCAATGTTGTGTCCCGTGCGATGCACAAACCACTCGCCGTAGCCGCCTTTTTCAATCACCGCACGCGTAGCGGCATCCACCTCCCAACCCTCCAGGCGCCCGCCCGCCGCGATGCCCTCCACGGCCTTGGCCACACCGGCCTTGCGCGCATCGCGCACCAGTCGGAAGACCTCCTGATGCTTCGCCGAAGGCTGGCCCAGCACGCCGGTCCACGTGATGTCGTAGTACACCGCGCCCGGCGTGTCTTTCTTCGCCCACATATCCAGCAACACCAAATCGCCTTCGTGAATTTCGCGATAATGATCCGCCGTTGGCTCGTAGTGAGGATTGCCCGCGTTCTCGTTGGCGCCCACAATCGGCAGATCGTCGGTGATCAGATGCTCGCGGGTGAAGGCCTCGCCAATCCACTGGCGCACGCCCCACTCGTTCCATCCGCCGTGGCGCACGCGGTGTCCAATCTCTTTAAACGCCGCGGCCATAATCTTGTCCATCGCGTCGCGAGCCTCAAAGTGAGTGGCGATCTGCGCATCGGTCAGCGTGGCCTCAAAGCGGCTGACCAGGTCGGCCGAGGTCACCACCTCCACGCCAAAGCTGCGGATCAGCTCCAGCATGCCGCCATCCACCAGGCTCACGTACATGATGTCGTTGTTGGGTGAGTACTGCATGGCCACGCGCTTGTACGGCTTCAGCATGGCCGCCAGCTTCTGGTGCAGCTCCTGCCACGGACCGTAATGCTGCTGCACGCCGGGCAGGCTCTCCAGGTGCCGAGGCTCCACGCGATGGTTCAGCTTCACCGGCTCGCCCTCGGCGGGAATCAGGTAGAACCAGCGCCGGGTGACGTGCATCTTGCCCAGCCCCAGGATGCTGTAGGCGATCTCGTCGCGTTGGTGGTGGTCGTAGAAGAGCCAGGCATCCAGCCCCTGCTCGCGCAAAGCACTCTGAATGGCTTCAAGTTTCATAGGCGATATTGTACCCCGGCGCGAGGCGCTTGCATGGTCCACCGCCTGCGCGGCGCAACCCGCCGCAGCCCTGCGAGTTGCGTTTGGCTCGGAAAATTTACTTTCCTTCACCAGCGCAACTAAACCGCGCATTCCCCGTTAGTACCCGCATGAAACGCACAACGCTACTCTCAATCGCTACCCTGGCCCTAGGCGGAATGCTTTCCGTCCCGGGCTTCGCCCAGAACCCCAACACGCAGGGCGCCGGCCCTGGAGTCGTTGATCCCGGCCATCCGCGGGTGAATGAAGTGAACGCCCGCCAGCAGAACCAGCAGAACCGTATCGCCAACGGCGTCAAGAGCGGCGAGCTCACGCCGAAGGAAACCGTCAAGGTGGAGAAGCAGCAGCAGCACATTGACAACCAGGAGAAGCGTGATATGGCCGCCCACAACGGCCACCTCACCAAAGGCGAACAGGCCAAGCTCAATAAGGAGCAGAACCACGCCAGCAAGACCATTTACAAGGACAAGCACAACGCGGCCGTGCGTTAGGAGGAACGCAACCCGCAGAGTGACCGTCAACAGAAAGCCCGCCAGTGGACCGGCGGGCTTTTCCTTTTGCAGCTTTGCGAACGGCTTACATGATCGCCGTCGGCGGAGCCGGTTCATCCGGGTGTCCCGCGTTGCGCAGCGGCACCTGCACCATCAGTATGAACAGCAGAATCAGAGCGATCAGTCCGCTAAGAATGTGCGGATGCTCGAAGACCACCGGCAGATCAAAGTTGATCTTGTGGCTGGCCTTCAGCCCCTTGATGGCTGCCACGCCCAGTCCGCAGAGCGCTTCGCCGGCGATTAAGCCGCTGGCGGTCAGCACTCCGGCGTTGTCAATGCGAGCCTTCTGCGCGTCGTTGAAGACGCCACGGTCGCGTAGCAGGTCGGTGACCCAGCGGATGACGCCGCCAATGAAGATGGCGAAGGTCGTCTCCAGCGGAAGGTACATGCCCACCGAGAACAGCATCGGGCTCTTCACCTCCACCATGATCAGCGCGATGCCCATCAGCACGCCCACAATCACCAGCGGCCATGCCATGTTGCCGCCCACAATGCCCTGCGCCAGCGAGGCCATCAGCCCGGCCTGCGGAGCCGGTAGGTCCTTGCTGCCGAAGTGGTAGGCCTGGTCCAGAATCATCAGCACCGGGAACAGCGCCAGCGAGCTGACGACCACGCCCATCAGGTCGCCAATCTGCATCTTGGACGGCGTGCCGCCCAGGATGTGACCGACCTTCAAATCCTGCAACATCTCACCGGCCACCGCCGAGCTGACGCAGATGACCGCTGCCACGCCCAGCACGGCAATCACACCGGCCGTGCCTTTCACGCCCATGGCGATCATCAGCAAGGCCGCAATCACCAGCGTGCAAAGCGTCAGTCCGCTCACGGGATTGTTCGAGCTGCCGATCATGCCCACCAGGTTGCCGCTGACGGCGGCAAAGAAGAAGCCCAGTACGATCATCACCACGGCCGCCACCACGGCTCCAACAATCACCTTGGTGAAGAAGAAGTACAAGGCGATCATGGCGCAGAAGACAATGCCGAGTCCGAGGAACACCACCTTGGCGCTCAGGTCCTTCTCATAGCGCAAGGTGGAGACCTTCGCCTGGCCCGTCTTTTTCAGGTCGCTTACCGCCCGCTGGATTCCGATGCCGAGCGACTTTCTCATGCGGAAGAGCGTGAAGCTGGCGCCCACCAGCATGCCGCCCACGGCGATGGGGCGCACGATGGAGAACCACACGCCGTTACTCACCGAGGCCCAGTCCACCGTCGTTCCGGCCGCCACGGCGTTCGCCTGTATCTGCGGGCCGAGGAAGTAAGTAAGCAGCGGAACCATCAGTCCCCAGGCCAGCAGTCCGCCGGCAAAGTTCAAGGCCGCAAGCCGTGGTCCAATAATGTAGCCCACGCCCAGGTACGCCGGGCTTACTGCCGGAGCGCTGAAGGTCGTTGCGCCGCCGGTGGCCACAATCGGAGCGGTCTTCGCCCGGCCCAGCTTCAGGCCATAGCTCAGGGCCGGAATGTTGACGAAGAATTCCTTGCTGGAGTTGAAGATGTTCAACGCGCCGGCCAGGAAGATCGCCGCGCCCACGCCCATGTTGGCAAACAGAATCTTCGCCGCCCGCGAGCCCTGCTGTCCGGCCTTGTGAATCTCACTGGCCGCCACCGACTCCGGGAAGGGAAGCTCCGGGTCCTCCACCATCACGCGCCGCAGAAGGGTCACAAACAGGATGCCCAGCGTGCCGCCCACCATCATCAGGGCGACGCCCTGCCAGTAATTTGCAGCGCCCAGGGCCGGCCACATGCCGCTGATGACAAAAGCCGGAATGGTGAACGTGGCGCCGGCCGCAACCGACTCGCCGATGGAGCCGATGGTACGGGCCATGTTCTCTTCCAGCAGGCTGCCCTTCACCAGCTTCAGCAGGGCCATGCCGATGACGGCGGCCGGATAGGTGGCGGCAATGGTCATGCCGGCGCGCAGGCCAAGATACATATTGGCTGCGCCCAGTACCACGGTCATGATCAGTCCCAGCAACACGGCGCGCAAGGTGAACTCGCGCATCTCGCGGTCGGCGGGAACGTAGGGGCGGAAGGGCTGTGAGCTCATCAGGAGTCCTCAATCGCAGAAAGTAGTGCCCATTGGGGTAGGCGCCCACCGGCACAAGGCCAGCCGGGCGCGCAAATGCAAACCTCACCATGATAAACGTCCGCGGCGAACTGCGGGAGACTTTGCCACGCGAATTGCACGGGAGAACTTCTCCGCACAAAAAACAACGCCGCCACCCGGCGGGGCAGCGGCGCTGGTCGTCTTGCTATCCGTCGGTTACAACCGGCAGATCAGCAGTTCGCGTTCGTAAACCATCTCCTGCGGCAGGTGAGCGTGCAGCTTGATGAACAGCTCTTCGTGCCCGATGACCTCCTGCTTCCACACTTCGCGGTCCACTTCCTGCAGCTTGTTGAAGGTCTCCTTGGAGAACTCCAGCCCGGTCCAGTCAATGTCCTCGTAGCGCGGCAGCCAGCCGATGGGGGTTTCCTGGCCGCGGCGGCGTCCGTGCACACGGTCAATCACCCACTTCAGCACCCGCATGTTTTCGCCGTAGCCCGGCCACAGGAACTTGCCGTCCTCGCCTTTGCGGAACCAGTTCACATGGAAGATGCGCGGCGTAACGTCCAGGTTGCGCCCCATCTTGATCCAGTGACGGAAGTAGTCGCCCATGTGATAGCCGCAGAAGGGCAGCATGGCCATGGGATCGCGGCGCACCTTGCCGATCGTTCCGGCCGCGGCTGCCGTCATCTCGCTGCCCATGGTCGCCCCGGTGTATACGCCGGCGCTCCAGTTGAATGCCTGGTACACCAGCGGCATCGTCGTCGGACGCCGTCCGCCGAAGATGAACGCGCTGATCGGCACTCCGTTCGGAGCCTCCCAGTCGGGATCAATCGTAGGACACTGCTTGGCCGGAGCCGTAAAGCGCGCGTTGGCGTGTGCCGCCGGCTTGCCCGTCTCCTTGCCAATCGCGGGAGTCCAGTGCTTGCCCTGCCAGTCCGTGCACTCGGCCGGTGGTTCGTCCGTCATGCCTTCCCACCACACGCCGCCCTCGGGAGTCAGCGCCACGTTGGTGAAGATCGTGTTCTTCGCCAGCGCGATCATGGCATTGGGGTTGGTCTTCATGGACGTTCCCGGCGCCACGCCGAAGAAGCCTGCCTCGGGATTGATCGCCCGCAGCTGGCCCTTATCGTCGGGCTTGATCCAGGCAATGTCGTCGCCGATGGTGGTGATCTTCCAGCCCTTCATTCCCTCGGGAGGAATCAGCATGGCGAAGTTCGTCTTGCCGCAGGCGCTCGGGAAGGCCGCCGCGACATACGTCTTTTCGCCCTCGGGACTTTCCGCGCCCAGGATGAGCATGTGCTCGGCCATCCAGCCCTCGTCGCGGGCCATGGTGCTGGCAATGCGCAGGGCAAAGCACTTCTTGCCCAGCAGCGCGTTGCCGCCGTAGCCACTGCCGAACGACCAGATCTCGCGCGTTTCCGGGAAGTGGACGATGTACTTTTCCTTGTTGCAGGGCCAGCTCACGTCCTTTTCGCCCTCTGCCAGCGGCTTGCCCACGCTGTGGATGCAGGGCACGACGCGCTTCTCGTCTTTGTCAATCTCGGCGATTACCGGCAGTCCGATGCGCGTCATGATGCGCATATTGACGACCACATACGGTGAGTCGGTCAGTTGCACGCCAATCTGAGACATGGGTGAGCCCACCGGGCCCATGCTGAACGGCAGCACGTACATGGTGCGTCCCACCATGCAGCCGTCAAACAGTCCGCGCAGCTTCTTGCGCATGCTGAACGGGTCTTCCCAGTTGTTGGTCGGCCCGGCGCTGTCTTTACTATGAGAGCAGATGTAAGTACGGTCTTCTACGCGCGCCACGTCGCCGGGATCGCTGGTGGCGTAGTAGCAGCCTGGCCACAGCTTCTCGTTCAGTTTGCGGAAGGTGCCGCTGGCCACCAGTTGCGCGCACAGTTCGTCGTACTCTTCCTGGCTGCCGTCCACCCAGTGAATGGCGTCCGGCCGTGTCATGGCGGCCATCTTCTCCACCCAGCGCAGCAGGTGCTGGTTCTTGCTGAGCGGCGTGGAGTACTTGGTTGCGTTGGTTGCGTTCGTGCTCATAATCCCCCTGCATCGTCCGCCGGATCTATTTGATTTCCGCCGCCGGATCGTTCTGTTATTAGGAACCCAAGGTCAAAAAACTTCTTTGCAATTGACTCTGCCCGGGTGCTTGGCCCGGGCAGTCTTTATTTTCAGCGGATGGCGGCCTCTTCTTCACACAACACGGCCGCCACGTGCTCCAGGGTCTCGGCCGTTGTCAGCGTGTACAGCTCGCGGCCGCTCTCTTCGCCGTTCTCCAGAATCGTGCGCAGGTAGTGGCCTGCAGCCTCCACCGCCAGCGGGTCGGTGATCTCATGACCCGTCTTGGCCTTGTGCTCGGCCCATGCCGGCAGAGACAACGCAATCCACACCGTCCGGCCATTCACCAGGTACTTCACGTCCACCGCGTCAGCATGACGCGTGGCAATGGCCACCACAATGCACTGGAAAACACAATGAACCGGCGTCCCGGCCCAACGCTCCACGGTATTGAATTCTTGATACATAGGCTAAAAATGTATTCTGCGCGGGCACCCGATGGCAACGCCCGCGCTCGTTTCTTTGGAATTCAGCCCCGCTAGCTTACTGCAAATCGCCGGCCTTGGCATCAACTTCCGCCGGCAATCCCCGCCATGCCTCCCGCGGCGCTGCCCCGAGGCTTCATTCCAACCCCTTCGGCTACAATCAATAACTGTGAGTATGAAGAAAACCGGCATTACCAAACAGAAGTCCGCTGCCACCACCCGGAAGCCCGCCGCCGCCCCGGCCGCCAAGTCCCCGGCCAAATCCGCGCTGAAATCCCCGCGCACAAAGCTGGCCGCCAAGCCCGCCCGCGCTTCCAAGGCGAAGCCCGCCCCCAAGCCTCCGGCCAAGCCTGCGCGCGCCAAGTCCGCGGCCCCGGTCATCGCGAAGTCCTCTGCCCGCGCCAAAGCCTCTGCCCGCCCCGCCTCCAGCACGCTGAAGACCCAGCGCGCCCTGCGCGACCGTGAGCGCGCCACCCGCCGCCCCAGCCGCACCCCGGGCGTCGAGGTGCTTACCGCTGAAGCACTTACCGCCATCCCCTGGCTCGCGCACGGCTTCAGCACCCGCACAGGCGGAGTCAGTGACGAGTACGGCTCGCACCAGCTCAACCTCGGCTTTACCGAGGAGGACACGCCCGCGAACGTCGAGCGCAATCGTCAGAAATTTATCGCCAAGGTTTTACTCGCCAGCCCCAAGGCCGCCACGCCGAGCGGCGAAGCCTTCCCCCTCGTCCTGCTCAACCAGGTGCACTCGGGAGTCATCCACCGCGTCTGGGGAGCCAATCCGCCGGAAGACGCACGCCTCACCCTGCGCGATGTCCGCCGCGGCATTGTCTTCCCCACCGCCGGAGACGGCCTCATCACCAACGCGCGCGGCATCCTGCTGGGCGTCAAGGTGGCGGATTGCTACCCGGTCATCCTTTCCGACCGCCGCAAAAAGGCCGTCGGAGTCTTTCACGCCGGATGGCGCGGCACCGTCCAGCGCATCGTGGAAAAAGGTGTGGGAGAGATGCGCCGCCACTTCGGATGCCGCCCCCAGGATTTGGTCGCCGTCATCGGCCCCGGCATCGGCGCCTGTTGCTACGAAATTGGCGAAGAGGTGGAGAGCCGCTTCGAGTCGCAGTTCGCTTACGCCCCCGAGCTTTTCGAGGATGTCTTCGACAGTTGGAGCCTCAAGACCAAGTACCCTATGCTCTTCCTCAACCAGCGCGCCCCGGGCCACGGAGAGCCGGCGCTCAGCCGCCACCTCGACCTGGTCAAGGCCAACCGCCAGCAGTTGCTCGACGCTGGCCTGCCCGAGGAGAACATCCACGCCCTCGGCCTCTGCACCAGTTGCCGCACCGACATCTTCTTCAGCTACCGCAAGGAACGCGTAACCGGCCGCATGTTGGCCGTCGTGGGGATACGGTAAGAAACGGGTGGCGTGGCTGTGCCAACTGAATGCGACGAAGTATCGTCTTAGTCAAGCCTGCTAGCTCAACTCTATTGAGTCTCGACAGTGAGTGCCATGGCGATATATAGACAAAAATCATTTCATCCTAGACTAAGGTGCTATCGGCACCTGCCGTGAACGCTGAATGAATGAGAGCCATCAATGGCACGCCGCCTGATCTTAATTGTGTAAATTATTTCTGTTTCGGCAACTTTACTAAAATTCACTTTTCAGCACTCGAATAGCGCGTACCGTGGAGAGTCGTTGATCTGCACCGCAGTCTAGGAAGACTATTTCATTGAGGAGTGCCATATGCGGGATGCTGTCCGATTTGTAATTCTTTGCGTAAGCTTGTTCACTCTCACCACGTTGCTCCAAGCCCAGAGCACAAGCGTTCCCCGTTACGAAGTCGGGTTGCAGTACGTGCTCAAACAAGTTGATGCCTCTAACACTTGCTTTGTCTCTCCGCCCGCTAATCGGGACTGTTCGATCCTCTCGCAGGGCGCCGGGGTACGTTTCGTATACAACCTTAACCGTTTTGTTGCGATTGATAGTGAGTGGAGCTTCTCTCCCGAAGGCACCGGCACGGGAACGAATCAGTGGGGTGGCCGCACGCAACAGGCGTTGTTCGGTGTGAAGGCAGGATGGCACGGACGCCGTTTCGGCTTCTTCGGACGGTTGGCCCCCGGGCTGCTGAGCTACGGCCATGCTGTAAATGGCGTTCAAAATGGCACAACCCAACTCACCTACGGCCGCTTGACGGACTTCCAGGCCTACGGAGGCGTGGCCGTCGAATACTACCCTTCGCGCCATGTGGCACTCCGCTATGATGCAGGGCAAACATACACAAATTATCGTGCGAACAACGTCCAACCCCAAGGTTATAGCTTCTTGAACATTGACGAATCGCAGCGCTCAGGTCAGATGGCAATGGCCATTCTCTATCGCTTCTAGAACGCACCAGTTGCCTCTATTGGACGTGTGTGCGGTGCCCCAGAGTTGTTGCACTTCCAACTCTGGGGCACAGTACAAGCAAAGAGGCCGGGCATCGCTATGCTCGCCGTCGTGGGGATATGGTAGCCGGGTGCCCTACCCTTCCGCCCGGTTTTTGGGCGGAGGGTGGGGTAGTTCGGTTTTGTTCTTCAGCGCCACCTTCGGATATTCCCCCTGAATCTCCCTCTTCCGCGCCGTCCAATGTGATTCGATTTCCACCACTCCATCTTCTCCCAGCAGGTAATGGCGAAAGCTGCTCCAGGGCCAGTCCTCCGGCTTTTCCACCAACCCGCGCTCGACGGGATTGCGGTGCATGTAACGCAGCTTCTCAACTCGCTTGCGCTCGCCCGAAACATTGAAGTCGTAATAACGACGTTGCCAGAATGCTCCATCGGAATGGAGCGGGCGCAGTCGCCGGGTGACCGACTGTTTCAGCATCTGGATGACAATCGGCAGAGTCTTCCGCTCCGGTTCGCTGATGAGAAGGTGCACATGCTCTGGCATAACCACGTAGCCGGTGACATAAAAGCCATACCAGTCGCGGGCACGCTCCAGAGCTTCCTCAAACGCACGCCGGGCCTCCTGCTTCGCGAAGAGAGGTTGCCGATGGTAGCAACTGAAAGTGATGAAGTGCAGATCGCGGGTTTGCTGATACCGCTTCAGACTCCATGGCATGCCTCGGAGTATTTCGTTCCGGGGAGGAATGGGTCAAGAAAAAATCAACTACCCCACCCTCCGCCCAAAAACCGGGCGGAAGGGTAGGGCACCCGGCCCTAAGTTAGGAGGGGGCATCGTTATCGTTATAGATTCCCGTAACTGAAATCTCCACTCTCTTGAAGAGAGACTCGGTAACATACCCTGGATGACTTCGGAGACTCCCAACTCGGCGAGAAGTTCTGTAACCGTGCTTGCAATCTTTCTCGGAGTAATGCTCTTTTTCATGTGCCGTGGTTGGTGGCTGGAATATTGGCTGGTCATGGACGGACAAACGGGAACAGCGTTTGTGACCGATATATACGACGGCACGCACGGCGGTAGCTTCAGTTACACGTATAGCGTTGGACAGAGGACATACACAGGGCATAGCAAACGGAACTGGCGTGATCCGCGTTATAGTGCGGTAGAACCTGGGGAGCATTGCCCTGTGTACTTCTCAGCATCACACCCTTGGCTCTCCCTGTTATACCCTCCAAATTCCGTTTTCACAGGATGGCCAGTTGTTCTGTTTCTGCTCATGATGGAGGCAATCGCCCTAACGACAATCATCAGCCCCAAGAGCCGCTGGGCATTCAATCCCGGCTTTGAACAGAGAGGCGGTCCAGTCGCTCCCAACGTGCGACGATAGCTGCTACATTCTCCCCACACGAAAAAAGAGGCCGGGCATCGCCCGGCCTCTCACAACCTCCGAAACCTCCGCAACTTCCGCAACTAGCTCTTACGCGTAAATCCCCCTCGTCCGAATCGTCGAAGCCACGCGATCAATCGCCAGCATGTAGGCCGCAATGCGGTTGTTCACCTGGTGAGTCTCCGCGTAGTGCATCACCGCCTGGAACGAGTCCACCATGATGTGCTCCAGCTCGGCGTTCACATGCGCTTCTTTCCAGAAGTATCCCTGGCGATCCTGCACCCACTCGAAGTAGCTGGTCGTCACGCCTCCGGCGTTGGCCAAAATGTCCGGAATAATGAAGACCCCTTTGTCCTGCAGAATGTCGTCGGCCGCCGCGGTCGTCGGCCCGTTGGCGCCTTCCACGATGATCTTCGCCTTGATCTTCGCCGCGTTCAGCGTGGTGATCTGGTTTTCCATCGCCGCCGGAACCAGCACATCGCAGTCGCTGACGAGCAGCTCGTGCGGATCGGCCGCCTCGGCTCCGGGGAATCCCTGAATGCCGCCCGTGGCCGCCTTGTGCTCAAACAGCTTTTTCACGTCAATGCCGTTCGGGTTGTGCAGTCCGCAGTTCCACTCGGCGATGCCCACCACTTTGAATCCCTGCTCGTGCAGCAGCAGCGCGGCGTAGCTGCCCACGTTGCCAAATCCCTGCACCACCACCCGAGTGTCCCATGGCAGCCGTCCCAGCTTCTTCACCGCCTGCAAGGTCACCAGCATCACGCCGCGGCCCGTAGCCTCGCGACGCCCGCGCGAACCGCCGATTTCAATCGGCTTGCCGGTCACCACGGCCGTCACCGTCTGGCGCATGTGCATGCTGTAGGTGTCCATCATCCACGCCATGGTCTGCTCGTTGGTGTTCATGTCGGGGGCGGGCACGTCCTTTTCCGGTCCGATCACTTCGATCAGTTCGGCCGTAAAGCGGCGCGTCATGCGCTCCAGCTCGTTGCGGCTCATCGTCTTCGGATCGCAGATGATTCCACCCTTGGCGCCGCCGAAGGGAATGTCCACCACGGCGCACTTCCAGGTCATCCACGCGGCCAGGGCGCGCACCTCGTCCAGGTTCACCTCCGGAGCGTAGCGTATGCCGCCCTTGGCTGGTCCGCGAGCCATGCTGTGCTGCACCCGGTATCCGGTAAACAGCTCAATCCGGCCGTCGTCCATCTGCACCGGAATGTGCACGGTGATCTCTCTTGCCGGCTGGCTCAGAATCTTCCATAGGCCGGGATCGAGGTTGAGCTTTCTTGCGGCCAGTTCAAAGCGGGCGGCCTGCGCCTCCCACGGATTAGTTTCAACGTGCGGGTCGTGTACGACGGACATGCAGACATTCCTTCCAGTGCGAATCAGGTTCTGGTTGGGCTACAAGAGTAGGCGCAGAACTTTCCCACCTCTCCCGAGCCGTATGCAAACCGGGTAGTATATGCATCTCCAAGGCGGGGAAGCAAGCACCACTGGTAACGCCTGTTGCGCCCGCCTACCAATTCCGATTCTCCCCGCAAAGGCCTGCGCGCCGGAGCAACGCCCGATGAAAACCCTGTAAATTCCAGGGACAAAAAATCGCGCCCGCCGGAGAGAGAGCCGACGGGCGAAGGAGTCATACCGTTCCATTTTGCGTCTTGTACAACAACTGCTACTGCATTTGTCCGGGGAGGAACAAACTTGTTAGACCTCGCCGCCCGGCCCACTCGGCGGAGCAGCCGGCGCCGCGCCCTGCGGCCCGGCCTTCATGTGTCCGCGCGGGCCACCGGCCGGAGGCGGAAAGCCACGATGTTCCGTGCGCAGTGTGCGAAGCTTCTTCCACTGCTCGGGAGTCAGCACGCGTCGAATCGCAAAGGCCATCTGCGCGTTGCTCTTCTCCACCGTGGCGCGTGCGGCGGTAATGCGGTCAATCGCCCCCAGCACCGCAGCCTCATCCGGAGTGTCGCCTTCCAGCAGCGGCTCCAGTTGCAGTTCTTCCTTTTCCAGCGCCGCATGGGCGTCCACCAGCTTCAGGCGGCTGTCCAGGAAGATCGTCTCAATCTTCTGCACCTGCGCGTCGCTCAAGCCAACGGACTTCACAACCTCGGCGTTCTTCCACCAGCGGCCATGCGGCAGCAGCGGACGCATTCCTTCCCCGCGCTGCTCAAAGCGCGAGCCGGGGCGCGGAGGCCGTCCTCCGGGAATGCCTTGCGGCGGCTGCGGCTGGGCCATTGCGGCAACCGTGGTCAAAAATGCTGTGCACAAAAATGCTGCCATCAAACTCTTGCGGATCATCACTGCCATCTCCTTCTTGCCTGTTACTTCGTTTGCGTCTCGTTGTTGGTGTCCAGGACCTTGGTGTTCAAGTCCACTGTGCTGGACGCCATCTGGTTACGGGCTACGGTCAGGGCGCTCACTGGAGCCAGCGCCTCAGGTACATCGCGGTCCAAATCCTTACCGACGGCATCCAGCAGCTCGTCGTCGCTCATCTTCATATGTGACCCCATCTGTGGCCCCATCTGCGAATCCGCCTGCGCCGTCTGCGTCACCGCGCCTGTCTGCCCCATCGGCGCAACGTGCGGCCGCATCATCCACGCCGCGGGAGCCGCCAGCACCACGGCCAAAGCCACGCCGGCCCATCCCAGCCTCCGAGTGGCCAGCGTGCGGCTCACGCGCAGCGGCCGCGGATTCATCCCCTCTGAGGCCTGGCGGCGCAGCTCCAGCGCGTAGCGCGAAATGCCGTCGCCCAGCGCCATGGCCTCGGCCTTGCACCGTGCGCAGTGGTCCACGTGCGCCCGCTCTTCCACGCTGGCCTCACCGGAGAGCCACTGCGCCAGCTCGTCGTCGTTCAGGTGCTTCATCGCTTCTCCATCCCTGGGCTCTGCCATCTCTACTTCACCATCTGCCGCAAGGCGTTCACCGCTCGTGAGAGGTGACTCTTCACCGTTCCAACCTCCACGCCCATCGCCTGCGCAATCTCGTCCAGCGTCATCTCCTCCACAAAGCGCAGGCGAAACACCGTCTGCTGTTGCGGAGAGAGCGTCTCCACCGTCTTCATCACCTGCTGCAGCCGCTCACGTGCCAGCAAAGCCTGGTCGGCCAGTGGAGCCCGGTCCTCGGCCATCTCCGTCGCCCGTTCCGTCTCTTCCGCCGAGCCGCCTATCAGCCTGCGCCAAAAGCCCTGCCGTCGGCTGCGCTGGTGGTCCCGCGCCAGGTTCAGCGCAATGCGTACCAGCCAGGTCTCTACGCTGCTCTCGCCGCGGAAATCACTTCGCGCGCGATAGGCCTTCAGAAAGCACTCCTGGGTCAGTGTGGCCGCAGCATCTTCATTGCGCAGCTCGTACCACAGCACACGGTGGATGCGCGCCTGGTGCAGGCGCACAAGGTCGTCGAACTCCTCGGCGCTCCATCCGGTGCGGCCCGTGGCCTCTACTCGCAAAGTGTCTTCCATCCTGCTCATACCGTTGGACGCCATCCACGCCCGGGAGATTACACGCCTCTTATCTTCGATTTGGAATTGGACATGGGAATTGAAGCCTTCACTGGTTTAAACCCGCCGGCCTTCACGAACTCTCAGCTTTTTCGCCCCCGCCATCGCCCATACGGCGCTCCAACTCCATGACTCCACGCTTCTGATTCTAATGACCGCCCCGCCCATTCCCGCGCTCTCCATCTCCATGAAAAGCCTGTAAAAGCCGCTGCATCGCCCGCCGGAGCGGTATATACTCAATTTCACAAGGCAGCGGACCGGAGTGGGAAAATTCCTTCCCCTCATGCAGCTTCCGCCGCCCCTGGCGTTTCCAAAGGAGGCCAGTCTTCAGCAGTAGCTGGGACAGCATGCCGACAGGAAGACCGCAGGCGCCGCGAATAGCCGGCGACGCGGTACGGAGCCTGCTTGCGGCCTTGTTTCCCTCCGATTGCCGATTCTGCCACGCCTCTCTCTTCACGCTTTCCCGGCTTCCCGTCTGTAACTCCTGCCTCGCTTCCATTCAGCCACTCACCGTGCCGCGCTGCACCCTCTGTGGAGATCTTCTCCAAGGTGAAGACGCCCGCCACGGCGATGCCTGCTGTCCGGAATGCGCCATCGAGCCGCCAACCTTCGCCCGCGCCGTCAGCCATGGAGCCTACACCGGAGCCCTGCGCCAGCTCATCCACCTCCTCAAGTACGAGCGCGTTCAGGTCGCCGCCCGCCTGCTCGGCCACCTTGCCGCCCAGGCCGCCCTGCAACTGGAAGGTGACGTTGACGCCTCTTCGCTCCTGCTCATTCCCGTACCCGTGCACAAGATTCGCCTGCGCTCACGTGGCTTCAATCAGGCTGAGCTCATCGCCCGCCACGCCCAGCGCGAGATGGCGCAAAATATGGGTCGCACTCTTGAGCTCGAGACCACATCTCTGTTGCGCGTACGCTTCGCCGACTCGCAAATCGCCTTCTCCGCCGCCGAGCGTCGCGAGCAGATTCGCGGAGCCTTCAAGGTCGCCTCGCGCTCGCGCGTCAAAGGCCGCGACATTTTGCTGGTGGATGACGTACTGACCACCGGCGCCACCGCCGGCGAGTGCGCCCGCGAACTGCTCCATGCCGGAGCCGCACGCGTCTGGGTGGTTACGCCGGCCCGCGCCCTGGGTCACCAGGCCGAGCAGGTGGACCCCATTCGCGAGGGCTTGGTGCAAGGTTTTGATTCCGCCGGAGGATCGCCGCAGTTGTCGGCCGCCTCTGGTTCCGTTCGTTCCAACAGCAGCACCGAAACCGGCGGGCAAGCAGAGGGTGCCCGTCTGCAATAAGAGGGATATTCCCATGGAGAGTCACAGAAAATTCCGCTATCACGGTGAATTCACCGAACGGGGTTACGCCGCCATGCATGCGCCCGTGCTGGTGCTCAACGCCAGCTACGAGCCCATCAACATCTGCGCCGCCCGCCGCGCCATCGTGCTCGTGCTCAAAGGCGTCGCCTCCACCGAGGAGATCAACGGCTTCCTTCTGCACAGCTCGCGCTCGTCCGTGCGCGTCCCCTCGGTCATCCGCCTGCTGGAATATCGCCGCATCCCGCACCAGACGCGCGCCCTCTCGCGTAAGAACATCCTGATGCGCGACCGCAACACCTGCCAGTACTGCGGACTCTCCCTGCCCTCCGGTGAGATGACCCTCGACCACGTCATTCCGCGCTCACGCGGCGGCGCCTCCACCTGGGAGAACCTCGTCGCCTGCTGCCACGAGTGCAACCGCCGCAAGGGCAACGCCCTGCCTCACGAGTGCGGCATGAAGCCCGCCAAGGAGCCCAAGCCTTTCTCCATGCACACCAGCCGCCACCTGATGCGCATGATGGGCCGCAGCGACGCCAAGTGGCGCAAGTATCTGTTCTATTAGTTTCGACTCTCTGCGCGTCGGAGTTTTTCTCCGCCGATCTTTTTCCGGCAAGCAAATGGGCGCCCACTTGGGGCGCCCTCGCTTTTTGAGGATGAGCTCGCGCTACGGCTTCTTCGGCGTTGTATCTTTCTGCGAAGTGCCGCCCTTCTTTGGCGCCTCATCCGGCAGCTCTTCGCCCTGATACAGAATGCGCGTCTTACTGCCGAACCTCTTGTAGTTTTCGTACTTCACAATCTGCCGCAGATGCACGTCGCCCAACTGGAAGTGAAGATTGTCGTCCACCTTGGTGTAGGTGGGGAACCAGTACTTGCCGTCAATCTGCTCGCGCCACGTCGTAAAACGTGGAAACAGATTCTCCCGGCCGCGCTTGTGCTGCACCACGTCAGGAACGTTCTTGCCGTAGGTCTTCACGATCTGGTAGTCGCCATCGTCCACCCAGATGCGCCCTTCGAAGTAGCGCTTGCCCTTTTCCATCTTCTTAGGTGACAGCTCAAAGACGTAGCAGTTCAGCTCGTCCTCCGCCTGCTGGCCCACGTAGCGCACGTCGTAAAAGGGAAGATCGTCACTCGTCATCGTGAACGGCATGCGCTTCTCGATGTCCTGGAAGTCCTCCTCGGTCATCTCCAGCCGCGTCAGCGTGTTTTGCGGAGCGTACTTCACCAGGTTGATGCGCCGTCCGCGCTCGTCGAACACCACGTCGCTCACCTGCACGTACTCGCCGTCCACGGTGTGGCCTTCCAGGGTCTGCACCTTCACGGTCTGCGTCCAGGTGTATTGCTCGCGAGCGATGCTGAACTCTTTTTCCTTGGCGGCAAAGCGCTGGACGAGTTCCTCCACGCTGATCTTATTCGGCGGCACATAGCGAATCGGCCCCTCACCCTGCTGCGCCACCGCGGGCAGCGCGAGCGTCATCATCAGCGCGGCCAGCGCGCAGCGGCGCATCGCGCGGCACATACGTCCATCTTTATTAGATGTCTTCATCATCCTCTTCGCGGAGCCCAGCATCTTACTCATGCTCATGCACTCCGGCATCCTCATCGTGCCCAGTACCGAACTGACCCGCGCCGTACAGTCCCGGGCCATATAGGCTGATCTAAGCTCTATCGGCAGCCGAAGCGCTGGCCTCTATTCTGTCACGCCTGTCGGCCCACGCAACTCCGTCGCCGCACGCCGCGAAAATTCTCCATCGCACGTTTCCTTATTCCGGAGCCGGAACGCCCCTCGCCCGCCCGCTCGATTACAATCCTCTGCATGAGCATTGCCCAGCAACTCGCCGAGGTAAAGGAGCGCATCGCCCAGGCCGCCCGCCGCGCCGGCCGCCCGCCGGAAGAGGTCGCACTGATGGCCGTCAGCAAGACTCACCCGGCCTCGGCCATCCTCCAGGCCGTAGCCAGCGGCCAACTCCTCTTTGGAGAAAACCGCGTGCAGGAGTGGGAGTCCAAGCGCGACCAGGTGTTGATCGCATCAAACGCCCTTGCCGCGCCCTCTCTCACCGTCTTGCCCGCCGACGCCCCGGCCCCGGCAATCTCGCCCAATACAATCTCGCCCATATTAGAAATGCACCTCATCGGCCATCTGCAATCCAACAAAGCCGCCCGGGCCGCCGAACTCTTTGACGCCATTGACAGTGTGGACTCGCTGCGCCTCGCCGAGCGACTCAACCAATCCGCCGAGCGCCTCGGCAAGCAGCTCGACGTTCTCGTCGAGGTCAACGTCGGCGGAGAACTCAGCAAGGCCGGACTCGCGCCCAACTCGCCCGAGCTCCTCTCGCTCTTCGACGCCGCACCGCGCCTCACCCACCTGCGCCTCGCCGGACTGATGACCGTGCCGCCCTTTACCGAGGACCCCAGCGGCGCGCGACCCTACTTCGTGCGACTTCGCCAACTCCGAGACCAGCTCCGCCAGCGCACCGGACTACCCTTGCCCGAGCTTTCCATGGGCATGTCGCACGACTTCGAGATCGCCATCCAGGAAGGCTCCACCTGCGTCCGCGTCGGCACCGCCATCTTCGGCCAGCGCGACTATTCTTCGCCAACCGATGCGCAGCCCGAGCCACCCGCCGCGCCGCCGACTCCACAGGACAAAGGCTGACCATGCCCGTTGATCTGCATCCCGCGAGCGTGAATCATCGCATTGATTTTCGAATGACGATTTGTGTGCATGACGAGTTGCCTATGAAGATTTGCCAATACGAGAAGGTTTGCCAATACGACTTGCCAACTATGACGAGCGCCATCCATGCCCGTTGATCTGCGCGCCACCAAGGACGGTGTGCAGTTCGCCCTGCGCGTGCAGCCCCGCGCCAGCCGCACCGCCCTCGCCGGCCAGATGGGAGAGGCCGTCAAGCTGGCCATCACCGCCCCGCCCGTCGAAGGCAAGGCCAACCAGGCGGTCGTGGACTTCTTCGCCAAACTCTTCGGCGTCAGCAAAGGCTCGGTAGAAATCGTCAGCGGAGAAACCGGCCGCAACAAACTCGTCCGCGTCCGCGGCATCACCCTTGAACAGGCGCGCCAAGCCCTCGGCGTCTGAGTAGGGGCTGATAAGTAGTCAGATACTCGCCTGTTTTCGTCAGGCGATATCCTTCGTCCATAAAGTCCGGCCCTTAACTCAAAATCGAACCTGGGTTTTAGTTTCAGAATTGCGCCTCCGCGTTATATGATCGGGCATCGCCAATAAATGGAGGAAATTCACGTGCCGCGCTTCGGGTTTGCCTGGTTGTTGGCGGTTGCAGTACTTCTATCTCTTTCGGGGTGCGGCGGTGGCAGTTCAAGCGCGAGCACCAGCGTGGATGTGTACGTCGCAGGGGCGCAGATGCAAGGCGCAAACTATGCGGCTGTGTACTGGAAGAATGGGACGCCGGTCGTCCTGAGCGACAAATCGTATGCGACTTCCCTGGCAGTCTCCGGCAGCGATGTCTATGTGTCGGGATATGGCTTTGGAGGCACCCATCAGGTAGCGGAATACTGGAAGGATGGCAATTCGTTCGCGCTCACGGATGGAACGAATGATGCAATTGCCACATCCATCGTAATTTCTGGGAGTGATGTTTATATCGCGGGCTTTGAAGACACGACGGTCAGTCCCATTTCCAGCTTTGCCAGATACTGGAAAAATGGCTCGGCCGTTAACCTCACCGATGGTACGCAACAGGCATGGGGAAACGACATCGCCGTCTCCGGCTCTGATGTTTATGTGGCTGGCGATGAAAGGAACGCAGCCGGTCATTACGTAGCCAAGTACTGGAAGAACGGGGTTGAGACGGTGCTGAGCGATGGCACCTCCGATGTCTTAGCAAATTCCATCGCGGTCTCCGGCAGCGATGTGTATGTTGCAGGTTGGAGCCAAAATGAAGCCGTGTACTGGAAGAACGGCAGCCTCGTGACGCTGACCCAGGGAAATGTGACCGAGATGGGGACCGGGATAGCGATCTCCGGGAGCGATGTGTATGTTTGCGGCTACCAGGAAGTGGGAACAACAAACAGCATCGCGAAATACTGGAAGAACGGGGCGGCCGTTGCTCTCTCCGACGGCACCTCACCGCTCTATGGCTCGTCCATCGCGCTCTCCGGTAGCGACGTTTACGTGGCTGGAAGCGATAACGCGATCTCATCCGCCACCGAGAAGCCGGCGCTGTACTGGAAGAATGGTACCGCCGTCTATCTCACCACCGGAACTCCGATGGCCCTTGCTTCAAAGATCATTGTCGTTCAGCAATAGCGGGTGCCCCATCCTAGCAGTAGTTGCCGGGTGCCCCATCCTAGCCGTAGTTGCTAGGGTGGGGTAGTGGACGTTGCCTTTGCTCTTGTTCTTGAAGTGTCATCCTGAGCGCAGCGAAGGACCCCCGCGCGGCTGACACCGTCAGTGCCGCTCCAGGTCACCAATCACAAAATTGCAGAGTGTCATCCCAAGCGCCGAGCACCCGCGGCCGGCAGCGTAGCGTTATCCGGCAGCGCAGCGCCGTCGAAGGATCCCTACACAATCCGTCCCTCACCCCATCCCCACTCAATTCCCTGTAAACTAATTCCCATCGCACTTTTCGCCCTCTTCAGGAGCGCAGATGTTGAATCTTTACGCCGTGGTCCTCACGGTCATCGTGGTAGCCCTGCTCACCGTCAGCCTGTGGCAGGTGCGCAAGGTGCACACCAAGGCGGACTACCTTGTCGCCGGCCGCTCTCTTCCGGCCTACGTCCTCGTCTTCACGCTTCTCTCCTCTTGGATCGGTGCCGGCTCGCTCTTTGCCGGGGCGGAGAACGCATTCCGCAACGGCTTTGCCGCTCTCTGGCAGCCCGCCGGAGGCTGGCTCGGCCTGCTCATCATCTTCTTTGTCGCGCCCCGCGCCCGCAAGTTCGCGCAGTTCACCATTCCAGATCTGCTCGAAGCCCGTTACAACACCGCCGCTCGCATCCTCGGCACCATCGCCATTTTGTTTGCGTACACGGCCATCACCAGCTACCAGTTTCGCGCCGGAGGTGACATCCTCCACCTCATCTTCCCGGCCGTGGCCAAGGCGCAGGGCACCATCATCATCGCCATCTTCGTCGTCGTCTTCACCGCCCTGGCCGGCATGGCCAGCGTGGCGTACATGGACGTCTTCATCGGCGTGCTGATTACCGTCACCGGCTTCATCGCCCTGCCCGCCATCTTCCATCAGGTCGGCGGCTGGAGCGGATTGCACCAGGTCCTGCCCGCCACGCACTTCACCCTCTTCGGTGAGTGGGGTCTCGCCCCTGGCCAATGTGGACGCAATCGCCACGAGGCCCTCATCAAGGCCATGGAATACTTCCTGCCGACCTTTCTTCTCATGATCGGCAACCAGAGCATGTACCAGAAATTTTTCTCCGCCAAAACCGAGCGCGATGCCAGCGTCGCCGTCGTCGGCTGGGTCTTCGGCACCGTTGTGCTGGAGACGCTCATCGTCTCGCTCGCCGTCGTCGGCTCGGCTCTTTACTTCCACTCGCCGCTCGCCACCGCGGACTTCGCACCGCGCGAGATCATCCCCTTCACCGCCCGCCACTTCCTTCCCGCCGGTGTCGGAGCGCTCTTGATGGGCGCCGTCTTTGCCAAGGTCATCAGCACGGCTAACAACTATCTCTTCTCGCCCGCGACGAACCTCATCAACGACGTCTACACCCGCTTCCTGCGTCCCAACGCCACGCAGAAAAATGTTCTGCTCGTCTCGCGCTTCCTCGTCGTTGGCCTCGGAGCCTGGGCTCTGTTGCAGGCCATCCAGTTGACCAGCGTTCTGGCCAAGGCCATGTACGCCTACACGATTTACTCCGCGGCCATCACGCCCACCGTCATGGCAGCCTTCTTCTGGCCGCGAGCCACCAAGCAAGGGGCGGTCGCCTGCCTCCTCAGCGGCACCGCCATCACCGTCGCATGGGACGCCCTCAAGCTCCACCTGCCGCGCCTCATCGGCGAGCGCGACGCCATCTTCCCGGCGCTCATCGTCAGCCTTGTGGCGCTCGTGGCGGTCAGCCTGCTCACGCCGCCTCCGCCCAAGGAGCAGATCGCCCAGTTCTATGAATAGAAGCTTTACGAGTCGCAGCTTGATAAATTGAAGTTCAAGGAATAATGGAAATGAGGGGAAATGCAAATGTGCGTTTTCGTAAACTATCAACGAAATAGAGTATGGACTAGATGGGTTGTTCTGCTTGCATGTCTACTGGTAGTGTCGTGCGTGCGGTTACCAGCTCAGGATAGCGGCGCGGAGAATAGTAAGAACACATCAGGAAAAAAGCAGAGTTACGATAATAGGGACGCTCCCATCGATCTGTCTCTGGACATGCTGCGTATTCTCTATCCAGATATTAACCCAAAGGCAAAGACGATCATCACCGACGATCTGAGATGGGATCTGGTAAAGATGCTTGATTTCAATATTAAAGTGTGTGAGCCCAGCCATTCCGGACGGTCTTACCCGAATTTCGCATCTCCCAGCACAAAATACGATATCGAATGCTCACGGCTAATTGTGGAGGCAGGGTTTAGTTGGAGAATTATCAATAATAAGTGGATGCCCTTGCAAGTGCTGGTTTATCGCCCCGAAATTGAAGAACGATCAGTAGAGCTATACCGTTTGACGCATGCACGAGAAGTGCGCTCCCCTGGGGAAATGGCAATCCTGATGGAAGAATCAGGGGTAAAGTATGCATCAAAGAATAAATCTGAATTCCTGAGAATATTTCCGAAGGAGGTGTTCGAACGATTTTATGGAAAGATGGACTTCAAGCCCGCAAGGTATGATGTTACAAACAGTAAATCGCAAAAAGAGCAGGATATGCTAGAGCCGGTATGGCTAGTGAATGCCGAAACTCACAATACACGTGGCGATGATATAGAGGTCAGATTCACATTCTCCGGAGTTGATGGAAAGTTAGACAGTATGGATGCAAATGTGAAGTATCCGGCTAGAAAACGATAGTGCGCGGCACCCGCAAAATGAGTAGTTGCCAGAATAATTTTGGCGTTAGCGTAAATGTCATTTGCCTGACGCTATGCGAGTAGGAAGTCTTATGATGAAGAAGTTGAATGACCAGATGCTTTCCACGTAAGACGTTCTACGAATAAGGAGTGGCCATTTATGACTCGGCCCATGCGTTCTGCCATCCTCGCCGTCACCGCGTGCCTCTTGCTCGTCCTCTGCTCGGCCGCGCAGACGCCCGCCGCGTCCCCGGATGCGACTCCGCCCGTGCAGACTCCAGCCGCCGCGCCGCCGCCCGTTCCCTCGTCGGCCACGCCATCCTCAGATCAGCCCACCGAAGCGCCACAACCCGCGCCCTCCTCGGCCACGCCTTCGCCACGCCAGCCCACCGAAGCTCCGCCGCCACCACCAACGTCGGCGACGCCGGCGGATACACAGCCCGTGGAAGCTCCGCCCCCCCCTCCGTCTTCCGCAACGCCATCGGAGGCTCCGCCCGCTACGCCAGCAGAAACCCCCACGCCCATGCCACCCGCAACTCGGTCATCGGCGTCACAGTCCACCGCCCACTCCGCCTGGCCGGATACCATCCAGGTCCAGCGCCCCGGCAAGCCCATAACCTACGCCGACATGAACGGTTCGGCCCCCGAGGCCACCGGCACCAAGAAGCATCCCAACCATCGCGTTCCGCCCACTTGGAGCGCCTTCTACAACGCCGACCAGGGTGCGCTGCCCGACGTGGATCAATGGAAGAAGGTCTACGAATCGCCGCGCCTGGCCGTCTATCTTGCTCCCGGAGCCGACTGGTCTCACTACGCCCGCGTGCTGCCCGGCCTCACCCGCTTCACCGGCATCGAGGCCTCGCTCACCCCGAAGGAGATTGACCACTCCGCCGATTACCTCCAGTTGCAAATCGAGAAGCGCCTGCCCAAGGTCAAGCTCGGCACGCCCGCCACTGCCACCGGAACCCTGCGCGTAGATGTCAACCTCCTCGGTGCTCATCCCGATCATGAAGGCAGCCTCTCCTCTTTGGCTGCCGGCTTGACTGGCTCCCACGCCGACCGTGTGGCAACCTTGGTCACCTTTGCGACCAATCTTGCTCCCGTGCCGCTCGACCGTGCCTCGCTCACCGCCTGGGTGTGGGATGACGCCACTCATGCGCCCGTTGCCTGCCTGCAAATGCGTACCCGCGATGAGATATTCGAAGTCCCTCTCAGTGCCAGTGACATGGCGCGCCTGCGCTCCGCCCTGCGCCGAGAGGCCAACTTCCTCGCCGAGGACCTCTCCGACCTCCAGCACCACCTCACCGTCGTCTCACAGGCCGCAATAAAGTAAGCCAAGTAAGCCACACACAGCGCAACGTGATTTCTTCACAGCGGGCGTCCCACTGGATGCCTGCTTTTACTTTTTCACGCGGGTGCCCATCTTAGCCGTTGTTGCCAGGGTGGGTTAGTTGATCTTTACTGGTGCCCTATTCAAGCCTTCTATTGGCTTGAGTGAGTTAGTTGATCTTGCCTTTGTCCTTGTTCTTGTTTTTCGTGTCATCCTGAGCGAAGCGAAGGACCCCCCTATCCATTCTGTAAAGCAGACGCCGCCCGGGGTCACCAATCAGAACAGCCGGGGTGCCCTACCCTTCCGCCCGCTATTGGCAGAGGATGGGGTAGTTGCCTTTGTCTTTGCTCTTGCTCTTCCCCTTGCACCCAACCGACATCTTCCCCACCTGCCCGCCTCTGTGTTTCAATGTCGGGCATGGCAAAGCCCGCCGCCTACATCGCAGACCACCTCCGCCATGTGCTGGTCAACGGAGCCAGCGCGCCGCACACCGCCGAGGTCGAGTGGTTCTTTAAGAATGAAGTCCAGTCGCGCGGCTGGTACACCGGAGAGCTCCGCAAGCTCGCCCGCCGCTTCAACAAGGTCATTCGCGCAGAAGCCGGACTCGACTACCTCGTCCAGGTCGCCGACCAGCTCTTCCAGGGCAATGTGCTGGAGGAGAAAGTCCTCGCCGTGCTGCTGCTCCAGCCCTCGGCCGCCCAGTGCACTCCGCAACACTTCGAACTCTTCTGCACATGGCTCCAGCGCGCCAGCACCTGGGCAGATCACGACGGCCTCGTGCAATACCTCCTCGGACCCATGATCGTCCTCGACCCTTCGCGCCGCCGCCGCATATACGAGTGGGCGGCCTCACCCAACCGCTGGCATCGCCGCGCCTCGGCCGTCGCCCTGCTGCGCGGCACCAACCAGGGACTCTTCTACCCCGACGTCCGCCGCATCACCAAACTGCTTCTCCACGACGAAGACCTCATGGTGCAAAAGGGACTCGGCTGGCTGCTGCGCGAAACCGTCCGCTTCGATAACCAGGCCACCATGCCGCTGCTCATGTCTATCCGCAAAACTGCGCCACGCCTGGTCCTCCGCACCGCCTGCGAGCGCCTAGCACCGAAGCTGCGCGAAAAGGTAATGCAGCGCGAAGCCAAGACCATAAAAGAAAAATGAGAAAAATAAAACTATTCGCGTGCGCAGTTCTCTTGATATTTATGTCAGCTGCCCCCTCAGTAGCGCAGCCTGTGAGTGGGACACCCGCTTCTCCGGCCAGAAGAGCTAAGCAGGTCGTGGAAGAATTCTGGACCCTTGAGACCTCGGGGAAGCTATTGACGGAGGATGGATGGAAAAGCGCCTGCAAGTATTACAAACAACCAGCTGGCGCAAGAGTTCGCAATTGGTCAATTATTGTTATTGCGCCTGACTGGTCGGTATGGCCGCCATACATCAGCGGCAATGCTGCTAGCGTCATGATTGGTTTAGAAATAATTGGGAAAGTGGATTCCCAGATGAACTTCAGCCCTCACCGGTCTGAAGCTGTCAAAGAAGGAGTTCAGTACGCGGTCGCCTTAACGAGGGAATCGTGCAGTCTTGGGCAGAATGGAAAACAGGTACCCAACGTCGCGGCCACTCCGGATTGGCGCCTCGACCGCCCATTGGGTACAGCCAATATGTATCTCAGCTTAGACGCCGCACTTCGCTATGTGGCAGAAATCCGCGACCGGTCACCTGAAGAAGCGGTGAAAACCAACGCTTCCGCAACGCTTCTGCGTCTTCAGCGGCGGAAAAAGACGATTCCACACCCCAGATAGCCAAATTAATAGACCGTCGGGCGGGTAGCCCATTCAAGCCCTCTGTTGGCTTGAGTGGGGGAATTGCCAGGTGCCCCACCTTTGCCGCCTCTGTTGCGGCTAAGGTGGGAATCGGGCATTCTGGTCAGCATCTTGGAGAACAACGATGCGCAGCATTAAAGCCCTCTTGTTGGTTGTTCCGCTCTTATTTGTTGTCAGGTGCTGTGGCGCTGCGCAGGACAGCCCCAAGCCCGCCGAACATAGGCGCATTATCGTGTTCCGGGGCCTGCCGTATTCAGCGCATCAGACTATTTCCATCACCAAGAAATTACCGGACGGAACAGACCAAATCACCCACATTGAATCCTTCGAGTGGCGCGATGCTGAAGGTCGCAGCCGAATGGAACAGATTCAGACAAACAGTGGTCGTATGTATCGAGTCATCAATATTGGGGATCCCGTCGCGTGCCGTCAATTCGCATGGAACGATGGGGAGAACCTCGAAAAAGAAGTCATGGAAAGCCCATGCACCCAGGGCGTCGAGTTCATTGACTATGTACCTGGAACGGACTGGTCATCTCAGCAACGGGGAGATGTCATCGCGAGTAAACACAATCCGAATCTGACGATGGAAGAACTCGGAACGGCAACGATCAACGGAGTGTTGGCAAGAGGGCTACGAAGCTTCGAGGCGATACCGGGGACGAAGGACGCTAACGGCCAGCCGCTCAAGCGAGTCCATGAGCAGTGGAGATCATCAGATGCGCTCAGCATAATTGTGCGCTCGGTTACTGACGATCCCCTTACCGGAAAAAGTGAACGCAATTTGACGATTCTCAGCCGTGATAATCCCGACCCATCGCTCTTCCAGCCACCAACAGGTTGGCGCGTGCAATTAGTGCAAACGCGATGAGAAATGGCGGGTGGCCCATTCAAGCCCGCAGTTGGCTTGAGTGGGGTAGTTGCCTTTGATTTTGTTCTTGCTCTTGTTTTTGAAGTGTCATCCTGAGCGGAGCGCAGCGGAGTCGAAGGATCCCTATGGGTTCTGTTCGACAGATGCCGCTCAAGGTCACCAACAGGGGGCTGACCCATCCTTTCCAGCTCAACTCACCGGGGATGCCCCACCCTTGTCGCGGATTCTTGCGACAGGGTGGGAAGAGTACATGGCGGGTATCCGGCGGTTCACATTTCAAATAAGAAAAAACATTGGTGCCCCATGTCTGGCCTGCCTTTGGCCAGACGTGGGAATCAGCACTCTCCACCTGAGCGGGGCAGTTGCTTTTGATTTTGTTGTTGTTCTTAAGTGTCATCCTGAGCGGAGCGCAGCGGAGTCGAAGGATCCCTACCCAATCTGTTCCGCAGATGCCACTCAAGGTCACCAACGGCAAGGCTCAAACTTCGAAAGAAATCCCCCCCAACCCCTGCACCAATTTCCAGTTTTCGCAGAGATTCGCCTCTCCGCCCCCCTTCATCGCAGGGTTTTCAGATTTTTGCGGTTTTCCAAACAGGTTTTCCCGCCGCCGGAACCCAATAGGCCCCTACTCGCGCCAATCCACTTAAAACCCTGTAGAGGCAAACAGGGTTTCAAGCAAAATTCCCCCACCCAGGCGCAAAATGCACCCCTCGCAGCCGCTCAACGCGATCTACGAAGAAGAAATTGACGCAGAAAAAACCGCAAAACGCCGCGCACGCGCAGAGCACGCAAAGCCCCTTGGTGCCACCAGTAACCTATGTCAGATCAATGATTTACAGCAGGAAAATCAGACAAAAACTGAATTACTCCGCGGCCGGCTCCCGGCGCTTCAGAAACCACAAAACCACGCGCCAGCCCAGCAGCACCAGAAGCACCGCAAGGTATTGCAGCGCTTCGACTTTGTCCTTCTTCAGAGACCAGAAAAAGTGCCAGCAACCGAGCAACGCTGCAAGGTACACCCAGCGATGCAAACTCGCCCATTTCTTGCCCAATTTGCGTATCGCCCCCTGCGTCGAGGTCACGGCTAAAGCCAGCAGAATCAACCACGTAACGGTGCCAATCAGGATGAACGGACGCTTCAAAACGTCATCGGCCATGCGACCCAGGTTGAAGTTCTGATCCAGCACCAAATAGGTCAGCAAATGCAGTGTGGCGTAAAAGAAAGCAAACAAACCAATTACGCGCCTGTACTGCACCAGCCACTGCACACCCGTCAGCCTCCGCAAGGGAGTAATCGCCAGCCCCACAATCAGCAAAATCAGCGCCGCCTGCCCCGTGCGGTGCGTCACGCGCTCCACGGGATTGGCCCCCAGGTGGCCTGTAAGTCCCTGGTAAATCAGCACTCCCAGCCAGCGCAGGCAGACCAGCCAGACGAGGGGCTTGAGGATCAGGTTCCGGGTCGAAGGTTTCTTCCTGGTCTGCGACGGGCTCTGAGTCAAAGGCTTCGGCGTCATGCCTCCGATTGTACTGTGCCTGCGGGGAATATTAGGAGTCCCCCGGCCTGATTTTCACACGCAGGCCGGTAGGCGGGCTGTGCAAACTGGAATCTCCATCTGCTTTGATCTCATACGGGTGGATGGCTTTTCCACACTGCACCGGAAATGGGCAATTGACCCCGGGGCATCGAAGTTCTAACCTCGCTTCTATCGCTCGTGGGGAGGTGTTTTACCCCGGGGGTGATGCCGACCGAGCGCGAACCCCCGTATCCGGTATCCGTCCAGAGGGAAGTCGTCTCAAGCTGCGAATGGTCTTCCGCGTATCTGCCATGAAAATGGAGGGTATGCCGAGCGAACAATCGTGGTTTCAGGAACCCGCATCGGCACGGATTGAAAATATACACAATATGTTGCGGTAGGGTATTGACTCCCCCAACATATAAGCGCTATCTTTCGGCTCCCAGGGTTGGTTGCGTGGTTTGGGTCTAGAGGGGGAAGCTGCCCTACAGGCCTGTCGCAAGTTGAGATTTCGGCTGTTCCAGCCCGTTCTCGCCACCGTGGATTTCGCAAGGCAGCAGGGTTTCAGGTCTACGTCATCAGGAATGGCGGCGGCCGGGCAGTTCTCTTTTCTCTCATAGGTTTTTTGCCTGCGGTAGCGCGCCAGCCAGTGGAGGCGTTGTTGGCCGCAGGGTTCTCCGTGCCAGCCCGGAAGTTGTTTGGGCGGCGTGGCCTTTGAACGGCCATCTGTGCGGAGGGCGAAGCTGTCGGCATGAACCGGCGCCACCGAGCGCCGGACCGGAGGGTACAGGTGCCTTCCGCGAACGTCATCTAGCAAGGAGCAACACACATGGCAGAAGTTACCGTATCCCCAGCCGCCGCCAAGCCGGCCACGTCCCCCGCATCGGACTCCAGCGCGCGCGCCGCCGCCCCGCGCCAGGCCCCCGGATTGAGCTTTACCCGTCACTTTACGGAGAAGGGCGTTTCGCCCTACGACCGCATCACCTGGGAGCTGCGCACCGCCAGCATCGTGGACAGCAAGGGCAACGTCATCTTCGAGCAGAAGAACGTCGAAGTTCCCAAGGACTGGTCCATGACGGCCACCAACATTGTGGCCAGCAAGTATCTGCACGGACAGATGGACACGCAGCAGCGCGAGACCGGCGTACGCCAGCTGGTGACGCGGGTGGCGGAGACCATCCGCAACTGGGGCATCAAGGACGGCTACTTCCGCACGGCCGAGGATGCCGAGATCTTCCACCAGGAGCTGGCCCACCTGCTGCTGAACCAGTACGCGGCCTTCAACTCTCCCGTATGGTTCAACGTGGGCTGCGACCGCATTGAGCCCAAGAGCGACGCCCAAAACTGGCACTGGAGCCCGGAGTCGAAGCGCATCGAGTTCGGCGTGACCGGCTACACCTATCCGCAGTGCTCGGCGTGCTTCATCAACAGCGTGCAGGATTCGCTGGACTCCATTCTGACCCTGGCCAAGACCGAGGGCATGTTGTTCAAGTGGGGCAGCGGCACGGGCACCAACCTGAGCCCCCTGCGCGGCAGCATGGAGATACTGAGCGGCGGCGGACAGGCCAGCGGCCCGTTGAGCTTCATGAAGGGCTTTGACGCCTTCGCCGGCGTCATCAAGAGCGGTGGCAAGACGCGCCGGGCGGCCAAGATGGTCATCCTCAACATTGACCATCCGGATATCGTCGAGTTCATCGAGTGCAAGCAGAAGGAAGAGGCCAAGGCCATCACACTGGGTCGCGCCGGCTACGACGCCAGCGGTCCGGACAGCGAGGCCTACAGCTCGATCTTCTTCCAGAACGCCAACAACTCGATCCGCGTGACCGATGAGTTCATGCAGTCGGTGTTGCAGGATGGCGAGTTCGCGACGCGCTCGGTGCGCGACCGCGAGCCGATTCACACCTACGCCGCGCGCGAGCTGCTGAACAAGATCGCCAAGGCGACCTGGGAGTGCGGCGACCCCGGCATGCAGTACGACACGACCATCAACAAATGGCACACCAGCAAGAACACGTCGCGCATCAACGCCAGCAACCCTTGCTCGGAGTACATGTTCCTGGACGATTCGGCCTGCAATCTGAGCTCGTTGAACCTGATGAAGTTTGCCCACAATGGCACGTTCGACGTGGTGGCCTACAAGCACGCGGTGGAGATCATGATTACCGCGCAGGAGATTCTTGTGGACCACTCGGGCTATCCGACCGAGGCGATTGGACGCAACTCGCATGACTATCGCCCGCTCGGTTTGGGCTACGCCAACCTGGGCGGCCTGTTGATGGCCAGCGGACTGCCGTATGACAGCGACGCCGGCCGCGACTACGCCGCCGCGCTGACGGCGATCATGTGCGGACAGGCGTATCTGCAATCGGCGCGCGTGGCCGAGCAGTGCCCCACGCTGGAGCCTGCAACCGACTTGGCGAAGCGCACCAGCGATGGCAGCGGCGCATGCCCGGGTTATGCGGTCAACCGCGATCCGTTCCTGGAAGTGATTGCGATGCACCGCGCCGAGGTGGCGAAGATTGCGCGCGGCAACGTGCCGGCCAGCCTGTTGACGGCGGCGCAGCAGAGCTGGGACGAAGCTCTGGAGCATGGCAAGAAGCATGGCTACCGCAACGCGCAGGTCACCGTGCTGGCTCCGACCGGCACCATCGGCTTCATGATGGACTGCGACACGACGGGCGTGGAGCCCGACCTGGCGCTGGTCAAGTTCAAGAAGCTGGTGGGCGGCGGCATGATGAAGATTGTCAACAACACGGTGCCGGAAGCGCTGTTCAAGCTGGGTTACTCGGCCGAGCAGGCGGACGCAATCGTGGGCTACATTGACGAGCACGGCACCATCGAGGGCGCGCCCGAGCTGAAGCCGGAGCACCTGGCGGTCTTCGACTGCGCCTTCAAGCCGGCCAAGGGCTCGCGCAGCATCAGCCCGATGGGACACCTGAAGATGATGGCCGCCGTGCAGCCGTTCATCAGCGGCGCCATCAGCAAGACCATCAACATGCCCACCGAGGCGACGGTGGAGGAGATTGCCGACGCCTACGTGGAGGCATGGAAGCAGGGCATCAAGGCCGTGGCCATCTACCGCGACGGCAGCAAGCAGAACCAGGTGCTGACCACCAGCAAGGACGCGGAGAAGACGGCCGCGGTGGCCGAGGAAGCGGAGGACCTTGAGGGTCCGCCGCGCGCCCGCCGCCACAAGCTGCCCGATGAGCGCTTCAGCGTGACCCACAAGTTCAAGGTGGGCTCGCACGAAGGCTACCTGACGGTGGGCCTGTTCAAGAACGGAATGCCCGGCGAACTGTTCATCACCATGGCCAAGGAAGGCTCGACCGTCAGCGGCTTGATGGACAGCTTTGCCTGCGCCGTCAGCATCGCCTTGCAGCATGGAGTTCCGCTGCGTTTGCTGGTCAACAAGTTTGCGCACACCCGCTTTGAACCCAGCGGCTGGACGCAGAACCCGGAGATCGGCTACGCCAACTCGATCATGGACTACATCTTCCGCTGGCTCGACTTGCGTTTCCTTTCGGGCGAGCAGCAGACGTTGTTCGACGATCTGCGTCCGCACCCGCGGGGACAGCACGCGGCGGCAAAGGTGGATGCCGTGGCCGCTCCAGTGCAGCCATCGCTGCTGGAGGATGTTGCCGCGAAGCACGCCAAGAGCGGGCACGTCTCTGACGCTCTGAGCGAGCTGGTGAACATGGGCGACGCACCGAGCTGCCACGTCTGCGGAGCCATTATGACGCGCAACGGATCGTGCTATCGCTGCCAGTCCTGCGGCTCTACGAGCGGTTGCAGCTAAACGGAAAGTGTAGGCAAAACAAATGAGGCCGGAGCAAATGCTCCGGCCTCATTTATTGTGTTACGCGATATTCTGCGGGGGGGGAAATCCTCAGCGCGGCTGCGCCGCAGGCAGAAGCTCGCGGTCGGGATGCGTGAGCGAGAGGTACGTCGCATAGGGCGTGGGGATGCCGCCGCTGCCGCGATCCACCCACCAGACGGTGCGGTTGGGGTAATAAGCGAGCAGCTTCTGATTAGCGATGGTGCCCATGTCGCGCGCCCAGACGATCTTTGAAGCGTCAATGTCCGCCGCGTTGTAGATCCAATCCTGCGCGGGCACGTCGTGGGGATGGTAGTGCACGATTACCAGGTGCTGTCCGGGCGTGCCCAGCAAGCGAGACTCGATGGTGGCGCGCTGCATCTGGCGGGGAATGACCGTCTCCGGACGCCCCATGGTGAGGTCGAAGGCGTAGGGATTGACCCAGCGGTCGGCGAGCGGAACCAGCATCCACACAAAGAGGCAGAGCACGATGGCCCGGGCCAGCGCCTGGTAGCGTGGCGGTTGCGTGGCAGCGCCGAGTTTTCGCAGCGCGGAGAGAATCATCAAGAGGATGGCACCGGCCGCCGGAGCCGCGTAATGACCGTGCGCGGGCCAAAGCTGGAAGGTGATTCCGGTGAACATGACCAGGGTCGCCGCGAGCGGCAGGCGCAGCTCTCGCGAGGTGGCGGCCAGCAGAAGCGCGGGCGCAAAGAGCAGCAACAGGGGCCAAACCAGAAAGACGTAGTAGGCGCTGAACTTGCGCTCCATGATGAGCTGGATGCCCCAACTGCTCTGCGCCAGCAGCACGTCGGGCAGCTCATGGAAGATGTAGAACGCGCGCATCTCCGGATGGTTGTAGTGTCCCGGCGGATAGGGCTTTTGGAAGATGAAGGGCTTGCTGAGGTGATACTGCGCCTGGTTGACCATGTACGGCATGGAGGCTACATGCCCGGTGCTGCGCAGGTTGTAGTAGCCCATCCAGCCCACCACAACGCAGAGCAGCAAGGCTCCGGGGAGCACGACACGGCGCAACCAGAGTTTGCGTTGGTCGCCCGCCCTCAGGGCCATCCAGAGCAGACCGAGCGTCATGGGCAGGGCGAAGAGAAATCCTTCCATGGGGCGGCTGTTGGCCAATATGGCCAGCCCGAGGACGAAGAGCGCCACTTGCAGCATGGAGGGTTTGCGCCGCATTCGCATCAGGGAGCCGACGAGCAGGGCTCCGCCGATGGCCGCCACCGCGCCGCCGAAGTAGCTGTTGATCCAATAGGAAAATGTGCCGTAACGCACGGCGGCGAAGAGTCCGCCCAACAACGCCCAGTGCGGCGGCAGGTAGGCTTGGAGCATCCAGCAGAAGACGGCGCACATCACGGCCACGCTGAGCACTACTCCGAGCCATGTGCTGTGCAGCAGCACCTGTCCAATGGCTATGGCCATGGCCTGCGCCGGCGGATACATGGACTGGTAAGTGGGCAGCATGTTGACGTGGAAACTCTCGAAGAAAATCCACATGGGATGCGGCGGGTTGGTCAGGCGGAAGTGCGAGAAGGTGTCGGCGCCGACCAGGTAGCTGAACTCATCGTGCGGAACGGGGATGGGTTCCGGGATGAAGGTGAGAAGAGCCAGGCGCAAGGCGAAGACCGTGAAGAAGACCAGCGCGATGCTGGCCGCCTGGTGAGCGGCGACGCGGCGGAAAAGCTGCTCGGCGCGCGTGAGCCATTGCGGGCGCGTGGCCAGCAACAGGGCCGCCACCAGCAGCACCAGCAGCCAGAAGGCGCACTCCCAGTAGAAGGCCCAGACAATCGAAACATCCATTCCGGGCGCAAGCAGACGGTGCAGCAACCCGAGCATTTCATCGTGGCGCATATGGGTACTGCTGATTCTATCGAACGGAGGGGCCGGCGGGCAGGGAGATTCCGCTGCTGGGGAAACCGGGTTGCCAACCCACCGGGGCGAGACGCAGGGTGGTGAGGTTCCGAGGAGAAGTCGGCGCAGCGGTCTTTATATATGACGAAACAAGGAAAAGCCCCCGGACCACCATCCAGGGGCTTTTGCTGAAGCGACTCGGCGGCTCGTTGAGCTGCCGGTGAACTAGCGGCGGCCGGAGTGACCGTAGCCGTGGCCATAGCCGCCACCGTATCCGCGGCCACCATAGTAGCCACGTCCGTAGTATCCGCCACCGTAGTAGCCGCGATAGCCGTATCCGTAGCCGTAATAAGCCGGGCCGTAAGCGTAGGGGTACACGTAGGGAGCAGGCGCGGCGTACACGTAAGGAGCCGGGGCACCGAGAACCACCCTGACGCCAGGACGGCCAACACCGACCACGACCTGAGCGCTCGCCTTTTGCGGCGCTGCCAGCGCCAAGCAGAAGACCAATCCCATCAACCCGAGCAGCATTTTCTTGAAATTCGTTTTGTTCGTCATCTTGCAAGCCCTCCAAGCTTCACAGGTGAAAAACCGGGAGCGCGGAAAAAGTTTCGCGCCATCTGCCGCAAAGCACGCTTCGGCACTTCGGTGGGGTACGGGTGGGGTGGTTTGCATTTTCGCCAGCGCGGATTACAATTCGTCCCAACTGGAAGTGCTCCGGCAATCAGGGGCTCTGCCCTTCCATCCTTCGCGCCGCTGGCCGCACTGGCTCCGGGCGAGGGCAGAAACGATATCTGTTCAGAGAAAGAAAAGGAGAAAAAGATCCATGATAAAGAAATTGATTGCCACGGCGACGATGGCCCTGCTGTTGGGAGCGACCGCCACGATGTTTGCGCAGCACGAGCATGGCGGTGGGGCGCCCGCGGGCAGGCCGGCTGCCGCGCAGCACGCGGCTCCGCGCTCCTCCGGCCCCACCTACGGCGGTGGATTCCACGGTGCGGTGCAGAACAATAGGGTTGGAAACAACGGTGTACATCCCAGCGGCGTGCCGCAGCACCAGGGACAGGTGCGCGCCGGATTCACGCAGTCGCGCGCAGGGAACTGGGAGCGCGAGCACCAGACGTGGGCGCAGCGCGGCGGCTATAACGGCTACCGCATTCCGGATGCCCGCTTCCGCGGCTACTTCGGACACGACCACTTCTTCCGCATCCACGGACTGCCGATCCTCTTTGTCGGCGGCTATCCGCGCTTCCAGTATGACGGCTACTGGGTGACCTTCATTGATCCGTGGCCGGAGACCTGGGATGGCAACTGGTGGCAGAACGACGACGTTTACATTGACTACGTGAACGACGGCTATTACCTGTACAGCCGTTCGCATCCGGGCGTCGGACTCGCCGTCAGCATCAACTTCTAGGCCAGTTCACCAACAAAAGGGCCGGAGGCGATGCCTCCGGCCTTTTTTCGGCCGAGTATTTTTCGGCGAGGCGCAAAACCCCAGGCTATTCGATTCGCATGTCGCTGTCGTAATCCACAATCAGGAACTTGTCCGTCACGTGCACCTGGCGGATCTCCAACCGCTCGAGCGTCAAAGGGAAGCCGCTGGCCTCGGTGGATCTTGTCATGATCTCACGCAGCATGGTTGCGGCGTTGATGGTGACGTTGGCCGGAACCTTGCGGCTGAGAAACGGCGTGAGGATGAAGTTCAACTCCGAGGAATCGCTCAGGCGGTCGAGCTTTGCGTCGGTCACGCCGATGGTTTCACCTTCCGCGCGCGGCGCCAGGGAGATGACCGTATTCATAGAGACCGGAAAGCCGATACAGCGCCCGGCGATCACTTTTCCGTACCAGCCGCCGGCGTGCACGCGTACGAGGATGCGGTCTGCTGAAAAGGAGAGGTGCGGGGCTTCGGCATAAAGCGAACAGGGCGAGTGAGCGTCTCCGCGAAGGTAGTAACGCTGGTCGGGAGTGCTGAAGAGCCGTGCCTTCAGCGTGCGCTCCAGCGCTCCGGAGGAGACTTTGAACTCTCCAGCGTGGCAGGCCGGAACACAGCAGAACAACAGGCAAGAAAATAAAACTACGGAACGAATGGACATTGTCTTTTACGAAACACTCCTTGGAACGAAAACCGATTCAGCGCGCGAAAGAAAACGGGGCACAACCGAAACGCGCCTCGGAAGGCCTCTGTTTTCAGCATACTCTTCCACGAGCGCCGATTTCTGTGTCCCGGGTAAGCACCTGCGAACTGATGAGTGATGAGAATCACTGCGTTGCCGTCCACGTAATTCGTAGAGTATCCTCATTGTGATGACGGGCAAAGCCAGATTCGGGATTGCAGCGTTGCTGATGTTCGTGGCCCTGGCCACGGCTCCGGCGATGCGTTGCCTTGGATACATGGCATCGAGCTGCGGAATGGAGCACGGGCAACCGCATAGCTGCTGCCACCCGAAGCCGGCCTCCGGCGACACCGTGGTGCCCACCTGCTGCATTCACATTCCGGCCATGACCTCCAAGAGCACGGATGTGCCGCCGCCGAGCGTGGCCATGGCGACTCCGTCGGTGGCAGAGGCACAGTTGCTGGTCGTATCCATTACGGAGCCCAACGCGGCGCCTCATCTCGACACATCTCCTCCATCCAGTAGCTCCATCCTCAGAATCTAGATCCTTCTCCGGCACAGTCTGGTTCAGGCAACTTTTGCCTGCGTATGAACCTGTCTGTTCGCGTGCGCCTTCAAGCGCACACGAGGTCGTGGAGAAAAGGTGAGATACACATTCCTCGCAGTTGCTGTATGTCTGTCTGCGCTCGCACTCGGCGAAATGCCGCCGAAGGCTGAGCCGGCGCTCGCGCCACGCATGACTCTGGAAGAGATGGAGCGCGTGGCCATGGCCAATAACCAGGAGATTCGCGCCGCTGAAGGTCATACGGCGGTGATCAAGACTCGCACGCCAGCCGCCGGGGCGTTGGACGATCCCATGCTGATGTATCGCGACTGGGGGACTCCGCTGGCCAAGCCATGGGACCTGAACCAGTCGCAGCAGATGCTGATGTACCAGCAGACGCTGCCGGGGCCCGGCAAGCGCGGCGCGCGCACGGAGGTCGTCAAACAGCAGATCGTCGAGGGCGATGCCCAGGTGGAGATGCTGCGGCGCGAGATCAGCGTGCGCCTGCGGAAGTCTTATTACGACCTGCTGCGTGCAAACGAGGAGCATCGCATCCACGACCGGCAGATGGAACTCGCGCGACAAGCGTTGCAGTCGGCGACCGTGAAGTACACGGTTGGGCGCGTTCCGCAGCAGGATGTGCTGAAGGCTCAGATCGTGATGACCAGGCTGGCCGAGCACCTTGTCATGCTGGACGAAGAAGCGGAGACGGCTCGCGCCGAGCTGAACACCCTGATGGGCCGCGAGCCGGATGCCGCGCTCGAAATCGCCGGTGCATACGGCGACTCGCGGGCGTTGCCATCGCTGCTGGAGTTGGAGCGGACTGCCCTGGAGCAGCGGCCGGAGTTGAAGTCCATTGCGGCCAGCAGCGGCGTCGCGCAGGCGCAGCTTGCATTGGCGCGCAAGGCCTACACGCCGGACTTCACCGTTGCGGGCGGCTACATGCTGATGGCCACCGGCTCGCCATTTCGCAACAACTATATGGCGGAGGTTTCCATGAGCCTGCCCTGGCTGGACCACCGCAAGCACGATGGCGAGATCAAGGAAGCCGAGGCAGCCGCCATGGTCGTCAACACAGAGCGTGATGCGCAGGTGCGAGCTGCCTTCCTGCAAATTCAGCAGGCGCTCATAAAGGCGCGGGCCGCCGAGCGCAGGATGCAGCTCTATCGCGACACGTTGCGTCCGCAAGCCGAGGCTGCGCTTGAATCCGCCGGAGCTGCCTACGAGCACGACCGCACCGACTTCCTCAACTTGATTGAAAGCCAAAACCTGCTGCTGGACGTAGAGAGCTCCTACCTGAACGCCGCCGCTGATTTCAACCTGCGCGTTGCTGAACTGGAACGCGCGATTGGCGCACCGCTACCCGCCGGGCCGCCGGCCACTCCCATTGCCGAGGTGAAGTGATGATCTCCCGTGAAAAGAAATTTGTGCTGATTGGCATCGTACTGGGCGCGATGGTTGCCGGTGCGTTTATGTACGCATTGTTCCTCCGCGAAAGAGCTGCCATGGCGGCATCGCCGGATCATGCCGCGATGGCGGCTCCGGGCAAGGAGAGCACGGAGTCTGCCTCGCTTGGAACCGCGCCGGGAGCCACTGTGGAGTTGGACGCCAATGAGATTGCGGCCGCGGGCGTGGAACTGGCACCGGTTGCCAGCGCGCGTTTGAACACCAGCGTGGATTCGGTTGGCCGCGTCGAGCAACCGGAGGCGCAGTTGGCCACCATTCCGGCGCGCGTCGCGGGACGCATTGATAAGCTCCACGTGCAGTTCACGGGGGAGAGCGTGCGCCGCGGCCAGGCCGTAGCGGAAATCTACAGTCCGGAGCTCGCCGCCTCCGGCGAGGAATATCACCTGGCGATTGAGAACCGCGACCGGTTGCGCGCCTCCTCGCAAAAAGATGCCGTTGAGGGCGCGAATAGCCTGGTCGCGGCCAGCCGCAAGCGTCTGCAACTGCTTGGCGTCAGCGAACAGCAGATTGATGCAGCGGGCGCAGGCAACGCCGGGCTCCACGTCACGATCTTTGCCAATTCTGGCGGCAGCGTGGTGGAGCGCAAGGTCACCAGCGGGCAGTATGTGAATGCCGGAGACCCGCTGTTCACCGTAGCCGACCTCAGCACGGTTTGGGTCAAGGCCGACGTGTATGAGTACCAGCTTCCGCAGATACGCTCCGGCCAGACGGTGGAGATCACCAGCGACTCACTGCCCGACAAGATTCTGCATGGCCACGTGGACTTCATCGAACCCGAAGCGAATCCGCAGACGCGGACAATTCCCGTGCATGTGCATGTGCCGAACCCTGGGATGCGGCTGCGTCCCGGGATGTATGTTCGCGCCAAGTTTGTCTCCACGGCGGCGCGCGAGACGCTGGTGGTGCCGCGCTCGGCGGTGCTGGATACGGGAACGCGCAAGCTGGTGTATACCGCGAAAGGTGGAGGCGTTTTTGAGGCTCGCGAGATTCAGACGGGCAGCCCCACCGAGGAACTCTATCCCGTGCTGGCCGGACTGCAGGCCGGGGAGCGGATCGTTGTCCACGGCAACTTCCTGATTGATTCGCAGACGCGATTGAGCGGCGGAGTGACGGGACTGTACGGCGGCTCCAAGTCTTACGACGAGAACGCCGCGGCCACACAACCAGCGACCGCCCAGAACACGCCGCAGTCGTCGGCCAAGATCGGCGAGTCAAAGAGTAGCGCGGCGAAGATCAGCTTTGCCGTGGTGCCGAATCCTCCCAAGGGCGCGGCCGATAACACCTTCCACGTCAACCTGACGGATGCCGATGGCAAGGCGATCGCCGGAGCCGAGGTCACGGTCACGCTCGTCATGCCGGCCATGCCTGCGATGGGTATGGGGGAGATGCGCAACTCCTTTCGGCTGCCGTTCACGCAGGGCATGTACATGGGCAAGGGCAACATCGGCATGGCAGGCTCGTGGAACGTGACGGTGGAGGCTCGCCGCAACGGGCAGGTCATCGCAACCTATCGCACGCACCTGAACGCGGAGTAACGATCATGATTGACAGAATCATCGAGTTCTCCATGCGCAATCGCTGGCTGGTGCTGGCCGTCTACGTGATGCTGGCGGCCTGGGGATATTGGGCGCTGCTGCACACGCCGATTGACGCCATCCCCGACCTCAGCGAGAACCAGGTCATCGTGTTTACCGACTGGCAGGGCCGCAGTCCGCAGGAGGTGGAAGACCAGATCACCTACCCGCTCACGGTCAACATGCAGGGACTCTCCGGCGTGAAGAACGTGCGCTCGTCGTCGGCCTTCGGCTTCTCGATGGTCAACCTGATTTTTGACGACAACGTGGACGTGTACTTTGCGCGCACGCGCGTGCTGGAGCGGCTGAACCTCGCCTCCAGTTTTCTGCCCGCTGGCGTCACGCCGGTGCTTGGTCCGGATGCCACCGGCGTGGGGCAGGTCTTCTGGTACACCGTCGAGGGTCCGTATGACAGCGGAACACTGCGCTCCATTCAGGATTGGTACGTGAAGTACCAGCTCAACTCGGTGCCGGGCGTGGCCGAGGTGGGCAGCGCCGGAGGCTTCGTCCGCGAGTACCAGGTGGACGTGGACCCGGTGAAGCTGCGCGCCTACAACATTCCGCTGCGCGATGTGCTGATGGCCGTGGAGCGCAGCAACAACAACGTCGGCGCCAAGGTGGTTGAGGTCGGCAGCAGCGAGTATATGGTCCGCGGTCTTGGCCTCATTGAAAAGATGAAGGACATCGAGGACATTCCGATTTCGGCCGTGAACGGCACGCCTGTGTACGTGCGCAACGTGGCCAGCGTGCAAATGGGGCCGGGCTTCCGTCGCGGCGTGCTCGACAAGAATGGCAAGGACGCGGTGGGCGGAGTGGTCGTCACGCGCTATGGGACCAACGCGCTCGAAGTCATCAATGCCGTGAAGCAAAAGATGCAGGAGATTGCGCCGGGCCTGCCCAAGGGAGTGAAGCTGGTTCCGTTCTACGACCGCAGCACGCTCATCTATCACGCGGTCGGCACCCTGAAGCATGCGCTCATCGAGGAGATCATCCTGGTGACGCTGGCGCACGTGCTATTCCTGTGGCATTTCCGCTCGATTCTGGTGGTTACCATCCCGCTGCCGCTCGCCGTGCTGGGAGCGTTTCTCTTCATGCATAGTGCGGGTATCAGTTCCAACATCATGTCGCTCGGCGGCATCGCCATCGCCATCGGAGTGCTGGTGGACGCAGGCATCGTGATGACGGAAAACGTCATCCGGCAGGCGGAGAAATACTCCGAGGAGAACGGCGACTACCGCCCGCACATCGGGGAGATTACGCTCAAGGCGGCAAAGCTCGTCGGGCGGCCAATCTTCTTCGCCATGGTCATCATCATTCTTGCCTTTGTGCCGGTGTTCGCGCTGCGCGGCATGGAGGGCAAAATGTTTCATCCGCTGGCCTTCACCAAGACCTTCGCCATGGTCAGCTCCACGATTCTTGCCATCACTTTGGTCCCCGTGCTCTGCAGCTTTTTGATTCGCGGCAAGCTGCACCGCGAGGAGGACAACCCGGTGATGCGCCTGCTGCGCGGCATCTACCGGCCGGTGCTGGGCTGGGCGTTGCGCCACCGCGTGGCGACACTCGCCATCGCGGCGCTCCTGTTCTGCGCGGCCTTGTACACGGCCACCACGATTGGCTCGGAGTTCATGCCGCCGCTCGACGAGGAGACGGCGCTCTTCATGCCCATCACCGATCCGCGCATCTCGCTGACCGCGGCGACACAGATCATGGGTCAGCAGGACCGCATCCTCTCGGCCGATCCTTCCGTTGCCCTGGTCGTGGGAAAGATCGGCCGCGCGGAGACCGCAACCGATCCGGCGCCCATCAACATGGCGGAGACCATCGTGGTCTTCAAGCCTCGTGACGAGTGGCCCAAGGGCACGACCAAGGACGGCATCATCCAGCGGTTGGACGCCAAACTGCACATCCCCGGCATCTCCAACATCTGGACGCAGCCCATCCGCAACCGCATTGACATGCTCTCCACCGGCATTCGCACCCAGGTTGGCGTGAAGGTCTTCGGCCCGGATTTGAAGATCATCGAGCAGAAGTCTGAGGAGATTGAGCGCGTGCTGCGGCAGGTTCCCGGCGCCGTGGATCTCTACGCGGAGCGCATCACCGGCGCGCCATATCTCGAGATCAAGATCAACCGCGAAGCGGCGGCGCGATACGGCATCAGCGTGGCCGATGCGCAGGATGTAATCGAGGCCGCCATCGGCGGCAAGACCATGACGACCACGATCGAGGGCCGTCAGCGTTTCCCGGTGCGCGTCCGCTATGCACGCGACTTCCGGCAGGACGTGGATGAACTGAAGAATGTGCTCGTGACCGGCAGCACGGGTACACAGGTGCCGCTGCAGGAGATCTCTACCATACAGATGGTCATGGGGCCGTCCATGATCAGCAGCGAGAACGGACTTCTCCGCGGCACGGTGCTGATGAATGTTCGTGGCCGAGATGTGGGCGGGTTTGTCGCCGAGGCCAGCCGCGTGGTGAACAGCAACGTTCATATGCCGCAGGGTTATTACGTACAGTGGAGCGGGCAGTTTGAAAACCAGATCAGCGCCCGCAAGCGGCTGGAGATGGTCATCCCGGCCGTGCTGCTGATTATCTTCTTTCTGCTTTACCGCACCTATCACTCATGGAGAGAGGCTGCCCACGTTCTGTTGGCCGTACCCTTCGCTCTTACCGGCGGAGTCTTCCTGGTCAAGCTGTTGGGGTACAACTTCTCGGTCGCCGTGTGGGTGGGCTTCATCGCATTGTTCGGTACGGCCGTGCAGACCGGTGTCGTGATGGTCATCTACCTGGAAGAGGCCGTGGCTCGGCGCACCGCATTCGATGGAACGCTGACGCGCGAGGGGTTGCGCGCTGCGGTGATGGAAGGAGCGCTGCTCCGGCTGCGGCCCAAGGTGATGACCGTGGCCACGGTGGTCGCCGGCCTGCTGCCGCTGATGTGGTCCACCCGCGCCGGCGCGGAGTTTATGAAGCCCCTGGCCGCTCCTGTGCTGGGAGGCATGGTGAGTTCACTGCTCCATGTTCTGGTCGTCACGCCGGTGATCTTCACCTGGTTGCGCGAAAGGGAGATTGAGAAAAGCCATCTGCTGTGAGTGCCGATGCGGAAGTGCAGCTTGCACCGATGTAACAGGCAGGTTGCGAACGCTTCACGGCAGCCAGGTTGGCTGGTAACAGGAAGGGGACTTAATTCCCGCAGCGCTTTCGAGTCTGCAGGAATTAAGTCCCCCTCCGGTTCTTGTAAGAGTCTGTAAATACTACTTTGGGTTTGGATTGCAGCGCTGGGCTCAACCTAACTCGGCTGAACCTGCGACTCCAGGGGATAAAAGACCGGGACCCCTTCGCGGAGGCACTCCAAATATGCGGTGCGTTGAGCTTCGCTCAGTCGGGCATGGAGTTCGTTCGCAGTTGTTGCAGAGCACTGTCAATCACCGTTAGCAGGGAACCATCCAGCGGATTGTTTAATACTAAAGACCGGGCATACTCCAATTCACTGATGGCAGCGTTGCGGTCACCGAGCTTTGCCAAAATAGCGGCGTGCACGTTGTGTCCATAAACGCTTTGCGGCGCAATCTGAATGGCGTAGTCACTGAGTTCCCGGGCCTGTTGGAGACGCGAGTTCTTTAACTCATTGACCGCTCTAAGTGTTGCGGACATGCTTGCAGTTTCCCTGGTATCAAAGCTTCCCCTGAAGACCAGAATCGCACTGCCGCCTATTGTGTCCGTTGGACGGATGTTCTTGAACGGTGTCACTTCCTCGGACTGTACAGGGTAGATTGAATAGAGGTCCTTCGACTCCACCATTACGGTGCCGTTCATCTGAGTCGGCGCCAGTCCGGGGTACAAAACTCCAATCGGTGTGCAAGGTACTCCGTACACATCAGAAACCATAAGGTCAGTAAGGAGCCAGCATTTCTCCGAGGGATGTTGCTCCATATACGCCTTCGCCTGCCAATAGGACTGCCCCCAATCGCTTTCTCCTCCCAAGTATTGGTAGCTGTGTGACGGACCTCCCCAGAACTCATTGCCATAGGAGAGGTAGTTCGGGAAGGCGTGCAGGGAACTTGCAACGTGGAGCATAAGCAAGCAGGGCAAGGCGTATTTTATCCACCGCACGGACTTCGCCAGCTCCAGAGATCCGGCAGCTGCAAGGATGATCAGGAATGGCAGGATGGGCAGCATGTGGCGCATCCCAGCGTTCCAGGAGGAGTGGATGATGGCTGCCGAAAACAGCACGACAGGAACGAGAAGAAATACAACCTCTCGCCGGTACTTCGCGAATGTGAGCACAGTGCCCGCGATGGAGAGGAACAGGACTCCCAAGAATCCCGCGGTGCAGCGAATCAATAGATGTACTGGGAGTGAAAACCACTGCGCTCCGGGGTAGAATTTTCCAAGGATAAAGACAGGCGTGGACTTGGAAGAATAGCTGAGTCTTGCTGCCGAAACGAATCCTTCGAGATAGGCTTGCGGCAGCAGATGCTTATCCTCCAACGCAAATACCAAACGTCCGGAAAGCGAACTGGGAAGCCGAGAAGACGACGGGACCTGTACCAGGGGAGTTCCAGGGTGAGCCGAGTAGCGCATTCCATATCCCATCCAAAGCACAGCCCATGCGATGAGGAGAATGAGCCCCACGGTCGCCAGGTTACGGAGCATCCGCTTGGACAGCCGCTGGTTGGTATCCTGCGCCAGGAGTGGATCTGCAATGGCAAGGATGAGAAGCATGGGGATGGCGAGCACGCCGGAGTTCTTGGCAAGCAGCGTTAGGCCGACGGCGATCCCCGCGACTACGAGAAGCGGAATTCCGGGCTTGCGAGTCCAGAGATAGAACCCGAACACAGCGAATAACAGCATTGCTGTTACGGCCATGTCGGTTGTTACCAGTGCTCCATGTGCGAGCACGTTGGGCTCAAAAATCAGAAGCAACGCCGCTAAGATTGCTGCCACCGAACCAAACATCCTGCGCGCAGCGGCCCACACAAGGACGCAGAGAAATATGGAAAAGAGGGAAACCGCCACGCGGGCGAGCGACAGTTCCCGGTGCCAGTCCGTCGAGTAGAGCCACCCGAATGCCGCGACAAAGGCCTCGGAAATGTCGCCGCGGAATGGAGTGCAATCCACCTTTGGATTCATCGCCAGCAATGGGAGTGCGGCGATCATCTTTGCCAGCGGCGGATGTTCGGGGCTGAAAGTCAAATCGCCGCATTGAAGATAACGATAGCCGGAGTATAGGTGGACCGCCTCGTCCTCTGTTTGTGAGAGTTTGCTGACGCTAAGCAGCAACTGCGACAACATCACCAAGCAGAGCACCAACAGGATTGCCCACTCCAGCCAAGGACGCTTTTGAAATGTCTCCAGGGTGTCATCCAAGGGATCGATTGGCGCGGGTTCGTTTTTCGTAGCCACGGTTGGCAAGGGGACAGTCCTTTACAACTGGCGGGAGCAGCTACTCATGAAAACCACTCATGAACATCACGCCGCTCAGCGCGCAATAATCTATTTACCGCGGGAACGGAGCTGGGCCCGTGCCCATTGTGCCGCGTCATGGCGCCCCTGACGATCGTACAAGTCGGCAAGCATCGTCCATGAGTCCGACTTGGAGGGCACAAGGCCGACGGCCTCTTCTTCACAGGATACCGCGCGATCCATATCCCCCAAAGCGGCCCAGGCAAGAGCTCGGCCGTGGGCCAGCTCGGCCAGGATAGGCTTATTTTCGCCATCTGTTGTGGGCGGACGGGGCAAGCGCCCGGCAGCCTCATCGAAAGTCTGCAATGCTTCCTGTGGCTGGTGAGCCTCCAGATACGAGTTTCCAAGCGCAAGCAGCACGGCCGATGAGGTGGATACAGGAGCCAGGGATGCCACATGTTTCCAGGCGTCAATCTTTTCGGCCAGCCTACCTTGCTGGCCATAGAACACTGCCAGGGTGGCCCAGGAGTAGCCTGTGGACTCAAGACCGTTGGCCACGAGGTATTCCTGCTCAGCCGCGCCCCGATTACCGGTCTGCGCCAGCATATTTCCCCGAAGTATGTGAATCATTGTGCTGCCGGGAAAGATATCGAGCGCCTTGCTGGTTGCCGCAAAGGCCTCCGAATTCCTTCCCAGAGCGTAAAGCACGGCCGCGGCATTGGCCCAATGGTTGAAGGCCTTACTGCCTTTGTCGGCAGGAGCTATGGACGGCAGGGGAGCCGTGGAGCAATCGATTTGCCGGCGACTGATCAGGCTCTCGGTCTCTGGACGACGCCGCACAAATACTACCGACACCTCATCGAGATAGACCGGCCGCCATTCATCACTCGCGCAAAACTGACGCAGCACTGGAAAGTACTGCAACGCGCCATACCGCGCCAGGGGAATGATGATTGTATGAATGTCATAACGCTCCGCCTCCTGCCGCCACTGCGGAGATTCGGGTGTGGCCGCCATCAGGACGGCGCTGCGGGTGAACAGCTCCGAGCCAAACGGGATGGCTCGTCCGTCAATGTAATCGCTGTATTTCGGGCCCAGCTTCCACACCAGGAAACCGCCCTCGTTGTAACTGTTGAAGACCTGCCCGGGGATATTCTCCCGCTCAATGAACTCCGCCGCGCCCTCGGGAAACCACCAGGACAATCCCGTACCGAACGACCCCAACTCCGTGCTGCCGCCGAGATAAGTTCGATCGGTAATCAAGTCAACGGAACGAGCGCACGTTAGCGCGGTCGCCGCGCACAGAAACCCCAGGACGAGGATTGACCGCAAGCGCTGATCTTTAATCCTTACACCGAGCGCGCGAATTGCGGGCGTAAGTACTGCCCCGGCGACGACCGTCACAATCAAACCGAACAAGGCTCCAAAACGCTCATGCTGAAACGCCAGAACCGCCGCGCAGGAGAGGAGCGCCGCGGCTCCGATCTGCCGGCGCCACAAGGCCACCGGCACGGCCATCATGGTCACAAATAAAAGAATGAAGAACGTGGCACTCTTCGGGTCGCGCTGAGTAAGCGCGGCAGTCAACGCAGTCCAGTTCAGCCGCACAGAGGCCCACTCGCTGATCTCTTGAGAGTGGCTGGACATGGCGCTTTCCTGGCGGAGCAGGGCCTGGCCGATTCGCCACCCCCATGGGTTCGCCAAGACCGCGGCGAAGGTAGCGAGCAGCCAGAGCCAAGAGTGCCGAAGCCGCTCGACTGCGTCGTGGCGTAGCTCCGGCCAAAACAAATCCAGAACTTCCACCAGTACGAATGCAGCGATCAACCCCAATCCAGCAAGAAAGCCCAGATGAAGATTCACCCATGCGACCATCAACAGCGGCAGAAGCCACAGCGGAGTGCGCCCGGTATTACTGCGTTGGAGGGCGGAAGACGTATCATGCTGGTGCCACAGCAGGGTAAGAAAAGCCGTAAACAGCACTACCGTAAACATATCGGCGCGCGGCGTCGTGCGATCTGCGATCAACGGGATGGAAAGAATGGCCAGCAGAGCGGAAACCGCCGATCCTCTGCGCAAAAGCAACGCCACCGTCCCGACGCAGGCCGCGGCGCCAATCCACGAGAGCAGCGCATAGTGGCCAAGAAGATAGGCAAAGTAGAAAAACAGACCCGATCCTATCGGGTAGATCCAAGGTGCGCCGTGGGCCGTATAGGAGAAGACTTCGGTTGAAGGGATTGCGTGATGCTGCGCCACCCAACGCCCGGTGGCAAGCTGCCATCCAAGGTCCCAGTCTGTGACCGTGTGCAACCCGGCAAAGAATGCGTAAGCCAGGGCGACCACGCGGAGGGCGAGAAAAGGACGCAGCTTCCACTCCCCAGCAGCCACAATTCGCGGTTTTGCAGTCCTCGTCATGGGGGAGTCGCCTACCCTGTCTTCATCGAATACCGCTCGCATGCGGCATCAATTGTCTTTTGTTTGAACAGACTAAATCATACTCGACGATTGATTGGCGACGCGCCCGATAATGACAGGGGTGCATGCTGCAACAATCGGACTTTGGGTGAGGGCCATAGCGGTGGCCAGCAGTCTTATTGCCCGCTGTCTCGACCATGCTAACGAACGGTACAGGCTGCAAACCCTTAAGGGAATTCAGGTTATTTGATTGGTGCCGGGAGGGGGAATCGAACCCCCATGACCTTGCGATCGGCGGATTTTGAGTCCGCTGCGTCTGCCAGTTCCGCCATCCCGGCCTTTGGGGTGGTGGGCAATTCCAGTATCGCACAGCGAGCTAGCGAGGCCAACCCATGGGACGGTCGCTTCGACTTCTCCGTCTCCAGGTTCGCAACTCCCAGCCCGCGGCTTCGGCATCGCCGCCGCAGTATGGTTTGGCGCATCAGCCTCTCCGGCGCCGGCGCGGGGTGCTTTTCTCGTTTCCTCATTCTGTTCCCCAAGGGTGACAAACCCCGGCCACGGCTTATCATGGAGTTATGAAACGGTGGAGCAGGCTGGCCGTGGGGCTGGCAAGGTGTTTGGCTGGAATCTTCTTGCTGTTGCTGCCTTCGGCCGTGTTGGCCGGAGACGCGGCGGCCTTTGACCTTGTGGGCCCCCGGGTGGAGGTGCGCGTCACCCGTGACGGTATGACCCTGCCCATTGCTGAGGTTCCCAACCTGCGCGAGGGCGACCGCGTGTGGATTCATCCCGCGCTGCCCGACGACCAGAAGGCGCGCTACGTGATGGTGGTGGCGTTTCTTCGCGGCGCCACCAATCCGCCGCCGGAGAACTGGTTCATCCGCGCCGAGACCTGGGATCGGCAGGTACACGAGGAAGGCACCACCGTTACGGTTCCCAACGGCGCGCAGCAGGCGCTCATCTTTCTTGCGCCGCGCACCGGCGGAGATTTCGCCACCCTGCGCTCGGCCGTCCAGGGCAAGCCCGGAGCCTTCGTCCGCGCCGCCCAGGATCTGCAACTGCTCAGCCTGAACCGCGCCCGCTTGGAGAAGTACCTGGCCGCCATCCGCGAATCCGGCGAGCAGGATCCCAAGACCTTGCACGACCACGCCCTTCTGCTGGCGCGCAGCCTCAGCATCAAGGTGGATGAGTCCTGCTTTAGCAAGCCGTTGCAGCAGCAGGCAAGCTGCTTGATGCAGAACAGCGACCAGTTGGTGCTCGACGACGGCCACGGCCAGTCCATGGTGAGTGCGCTGGCCGCAAGCGGCGGCAGTGACCTGTTGGGCGCCTTCTCCACCACCAAGATCGGCGGCGGCGGAGCCTACAGTCCCTACGTCGGCGTGGTGGTGGACCTGGCCAAGCTGATGGAGAACCTGCACACCGCCAAGTATCAGTACATCAGCGCCCTGGCGCTGCCGCAGGGCGATGAACTGCACCTGCGCCTCAATACTCCGCCCAGCTTCCACAAGCCGCAGTCGGTCATCGTCATAGGACTGCCGGTGGTGCAGCCTCCGGTGTTGCCGCAGTTGCATGCCGTGGCAGACGAGCTGCGCTGCGCCCAGAATCCGCAACTGGTTCTGCCGGCGGATGGCGCGCCGCTGGTCTTCAGCGGGGAGCTGGCGCACCATCTTGTGCTGCACGTGGAATCGAAAGACGGTCACGTGGCCAACCTTCCGGTGGCGGCCAACGCGCTGTTGGGCGGCTTTGTGCCGGCGGAAAAGGTTCCCACACTGGAGTGGCTGCCCCTCGGCTTTGAGGCCACGCTGCACGGCGAGTGGGGATTTGATGCCTTCACGGGGCCCACATACAAACTGCAGCGCTCCGATAGCGGCGTGACCTGGAAGGTCTCCGACGAAGACCGCAGCGGGCCGGTGGCGGGCAGCGACCGCACCCTGCGCCTGCACTCGCCCAACGCCGTCTGCGTCGAGCAGATCACCTTCCGCCCCAGCTCGGGTGAGGCGTTGAAGGCCGAGTGGAAGCCGAAGGACGGGCAGATTGAGATTCACCTGCCGCTGGCCAAGGCTCCCGCGGGAGACAGCGCGCTGGTGGTGAAACAGTTCGGCCTCACGCAGGCGGCCGAGGTGCCGCTGCGCATCTACGAGGAGGCCTGCCGCCTCGATGAGTTCGACCTGCACACTGGCGACTCGCAAGGCCTACTGAAGGGCAGTTGCCTCGACCGCGTACAGTCCATGGAGGCCTTCGGCGTCAGGTTCAAGCCTGCGGAATCCGCCACCCCGCCTGCCACCGCCGCGCTCGCCCATGAGCCGCTGGCCATGCTGGCCGAGAGTGCGCCGCACGCCGCAAAGGACGCGCCCGCATCGGCCAGCGCGCTGCTGCTGGACGGGCGAAAGCTGGAGGTCAAGGTCGTTGTGTTGCCGCCGCGCCCGCGGGTCACCCTGCTGGGCAAGGCCGTTGAGCCGGCCGCCTCGCTCATTCATCTGGGCGGAGAGGAAGACCTGCCCGTGGATGGCCGTTTGCACTTCCGCCTGCGCAGCGATGTGCCCGCGGTCTTCGCGCCGGCAGAGAAGATTGAAGTTGCCAGCGTGGACGGTTTCTATCACTCCGAGCTGACGTTGGAGAACGGCGGCCTGATCCGCCAGAACCAGCACACATTGATGGCCACGCTCGAGCTGACGCGCCGCTCCGGTGCCTCGGCCTTCGGAGCCATGCGCTTCCGCCCGGTTTCTCCGGAGGGCTATGCCGGAGACTGGCTGCCGCTGGTCACGCTTGTCCGCCTGCCGGAGATCACCGATGTGCGCTGCCCCGCGGCGCGCGAAGAGCCCTGCCAGTTGAGCGGCGGCAACCTTTTCCTCATCGAGTCCATTGCCGCCGACGCCGACTTCCAGCACGCGGTCACCATCAGCGAGAGTGCGCTCAGCGCTGCGGTGCCGGTGCCGCGTCCGCGCGGGCGCCAGCTCTACCTCAGGCTGCGCGACGACCCAACGGTGGTGCATACCCTGGAACTGCCGCAGAAGAAGGAGCCGGCCGCGCGCCGTGACGAACGTCCCGACGGCGTTCGCGATACCGGCAAGTCCGCCGCCGTTCCGTCCGCAGCCGTGCCACAGTCCGCTGATGTGGCGGCCACCGCAACACAGGCACCTTCTGCGGCGCCGAGACCCTGAGTAGGCATCGCAGCATCCAGGCCGCCCAAACGGCCGCTCAACCCAGGCTAACTGACGGCAACAAATAGAGGACAGAGACCGCGCGGGAGCCGAGTACGAGCCCCTCCAATTCAGTGGTGTGCATCCATACCGCAACCTTCGATTCTCTCAACTGGTTGAATTGCGGCCGCGTTCTTGTCCCCGGGTGGAATTGCCTATATGGTAGAAACCACCCCATCCATGGAGAATATATTGCCCGAGTTGACGACAGCCGAGGTTTATTCCCCAGCGATCCGCCAGCTTCAATGGCCTTCCCGCACCGCGCTGATCATCTGCTTCTGGGTGGGCGCAGCCGTTGGACTTGGCGTGATGGCCTACACCAGCCATCCGGGATGGGATTTCCGTTATTACCAGGCGACCGTTCACGATCTTCGCCAGGGGATTGACCCCTATGCCAGGGGCAACGCCGAGATTGCGGAATTTCAAAGACAATACGTTGCGGGTTTGGCCGAGAATCTTCCCCTCACCTATCATTACGCTCCGCTAACGCTGATCCTGCTGCGCGCGGTGCAAGGCCTTCCGGACTGGGTGCTCGGTCTTCTGTGTGGCATGACCGTTGCCCTTGGGGCGCTGCTGGAACTCTGGGCCGGATATCAGATGGCAACCAGGCTTGAGCGCCGCTGGTTGGCCCTGGTTCTACCGGCCATCATCTTTTTCCCGGGCCTGGTGATTGACGATGTGGTTCTGAGTGGCAACGTGGCGTTCATCCTTTACGGATTGATCCTCGCCGCTGCCGTTCCGGGCTGGAAGCGCAATCAATGGAGTTGGTACTACCTGGCCGTGCTGGTTGCGTCGCTGTGCAAGTTGCCGTTTCTCGCGCTGCTCGCGTTCCCGGTCCTGCTGGCTCGCCACCAGTGGATTCCCTCGGCGGCGACCGCTTGTGCCGGGGTGATGGCCTTTGCCATCCAGGCTCGTCTATGGCCCAGCCTGTTTCGAGAATACGTTGCCGGTATCCAGATGATGCTCGACTGGAAGCGCGAGTTCGGCTATGGCCCGGCGGGCATCGTCGGCAAGGCTCTGCTGAGCCGTGGATACTCTCCGTCTCATGCCTCCGCCATCTTCCACGCGCTTTTTGCGGCCGTGCTCGGAACCTTTCTTCTTATTCTTGCCGTGCGGGTTCGCAGATATAAGATTCCGGCGGAAACGTGGGCTCCCGTTGCGCTGATCGGGACGCTGCTGTTGGGGCCGCGCATCATGAGATATGACCTGGCCGCCATCTCTATCCCAATGCTTCTGGTTGCCGTGCGGGCCCTGTGCCACGTACTGCGTCAACAAACGGACAACGAAACTACGCGCTCCGACACGCCGTTCTTTCTGCGGCTGCCGGTGCTGATTGCCGGCTCATGTTTTCTGGTTGTCAACGTCATCGCCATCACGGGCCCATTCTCATTTCCAGGTGAGACGTTGATCCTGCTCGCAGTGTTTTCCCTGGGCGCGTGGTCCATTCTCCAGCCGCAAGCTGCATCATCTGCGGTCGCCGACAGTGCGAATCTTCGAGCTATAAGGGCATTGGACTAAGAGGCCGAGGGACTAAAAGACCGAGCAGACCAGGCACTTCAGGTAATGCGTCTCCGGAACGTTCAGCAGCACGGGGTGGTCCACGGCCTGGGCGCGCTTTTCGATGACGTGCAGGTTGCGCCGCGCATCGAAGGCCGCCGCCTGCAGCATCTGCACAAAGTCGGCCTCGCTCACGTGGAAGCTGCACGAACAGGTCACCAGTACGCCACCGTTGCGCAGCATCTTCAAGGCCCGCAGGTTCATTTCCTTGTAACCGCGCAGGGCATCCTCGGCGGTGCGGCGGCTCTTGGCGAAGGCCGGAGGATCGAGCACGATGGTCTCGTAGCGCTTCTCGGCCTCGGCATACTGGCGCAGCAGGGCAAAGGCGTCGGCCTCCACCCACTCGATAGGATTCTGCTGGTTGGCCACGCGGTTCTGTTCCGCCACTGCGAGCGCTTCGGCGGAGATGTCCACGGCCGTCACCTGCTCGCACCGGCGGTTCAAGTGCAAGGCAAAGCCGCCCTGGTAGGTGCAGATTTCCAGGGCTTTTCCGCGGGCATGGCGCTCGGCGGCCCGGTAGTTTTCGCGCTGGTCCAGGAAGGCTCCCGTCTTTTGCCCGGCGCGGCCATCGTAGTGAAA
>Ga0181528_10000176_pt1 | contig 58999 bp, 50 predicted proteins | sample PEATcosm2014_Bin_47_FD_119742 | JGI IMG/M metagenome (GOLD analysis project Ga0181528, IMG submission 119742) | Peatland microbial communities from MTU Mesocosm Facility, Houghton, MI, USA - PEATcosm2014_Bin10_10_metaG | ecosystem: Environmental > Terrestrial > Soil > Wetlands > Peat | place...
ATCTCAACAGTTCCCGACTGGAGTTGATTAATGCAAAGGCAAACCGGGAACACTGCAGGGATTGACCGCACTGCTCCCCACCTTAACGCCGAAACCCACGGCGTGAAGGTGGGGCACCCGGCTCTGCCCAACGGGGCTACAATTCAGAGTATCGACTCCTCAATAATCTGGAGCTGGACATAAGTAAAGATCTGAGCATCTGAAACAGAATGGGAGCGACAAAGATGGCAGAAAAGAGAAGCGCTGCAATCAATCCGGCGGCTGCGGTAAATCCTTTGGAGGAAGTGCTGCAGGGACGCAGGCCGAGCACAAGCGAGCGCCGCTGGGCGGAAACTACGCTGGCAGCGGCCTTGGAGCAGCACCCGGAGAAGCCGATTGGCGCGGCCACGGGCATCAACCTGGACGCAAATGGCGCGGCGCAGTTCACAACCATTTCGGGGAGGCCGATTCGGCGGCTCTACACTAAGGCTGATCTGCCCGAAGACTGGTCCGAGGAAAAGTATCTCGGCTATCCGGGAGAAGCTCCCTACACGCGCGGAGTTCATGCCACGGGATACCGCGGAAAGCTCTGGACAATGCGCCAATTCTCCGGCTTCGCCTCGCCGGAGGAAACTAATGAGCGCTACCTCTATCTGCTGGAGCATGGCGGCAACGGGCTCTCTGTGGCCTTCGACCTGCCAACCCTGATGGGCTACGACAGCGATCACCCATTCAGCGAGGGCGAAGTGGGCAAGTGCGGAGTGGCTATCGATTCGCTGGAGGACATGGAGATCCTGTTCCGTGGCATCGACTTGGAGAAGACTACGGTTTCGATGACGATCAACTCTCCGGCAAGTGCGCTGTGGGCCATGTACCTGGTGGTGGCGGAGAAGCAGGGAGCAGATTGGAAGAAAATTTCCGGCACCCTGCAGAACGACATACTGAAGGAATACATCGCTCAGAAGGAATACATCTATCCGCCCGCGGAATCGATGCGGCTGGTGATTGATACGTTTGAGTTTGGTGCGAAGTACACCCCGCGTTTCAACACAATTTCCATCTCGGGATATCACATTCGAGAGGCAGGTTCGACAGCCTTGCAGGAGCTGGCATTCACCATCTACGACGGCGTTGAATACGTGGAATGGGCGCAACGGCGCGGGTTGGACGTGGACGATTTCGGGCCTCGCTTGAGCTTCTTCTTCAATTCGCACAATGACTTTTTCGAAGAGATCGCAAAATTCCGTGCAGCGCGCAAGATCTGGTACCGGCTGATGAAGGAGCGATTCGGAGCAAGAAAGGAACGGACGTGGATGCTGCGCTTCCATACCCAGACCTCGGGAGTCTCATTGACGGCACAGCAGACGATGAACAACATCGCACGCGTGGCGCTGCAGGGGCTTGCGGCTGTGCTTGGCGGAACGCAGAGTCTACACACGGACAGCGCCGATGAGGCCCTGGCGCTGCCAACGGCGGAAGCCGCCCGGACAGCCTTGCGGACGCAACAGGTGATTGCCTACGAGAGCGGAGTAGCGAACACGATCGATCCGCTGGCGGGCTCCTATTTTGTGGAACGGCTAACGCTGGACATGGAAAAGGGAGCGCTCGAGTATTTCGATAAGCTGGACGCGATGGGCGGAATGGTGAAGGCAATCGAACGCGGCTTTCCGCAGAAAGAAATTGCGGAGGCGAGCTACCAGTTCCAGCGGGCGACCGAGTCGCACGAGAAGATTACCGTGGGCGTGAACGAGTTCGTCATCGAGGAGGAGTCGCCGAAGATCCTCTACATTGGCGAGGGCGTGGGAGAACGGCAGACGGCCAAGCCGAAGGCGCTGCGCGCAAGGCGCGACAACGACCGGGTAAATCGAGCTCTGGAGGCCCTGAAACGTGCAGCGGCAATGACGCCGGACGCAGGGCGGGATGGGAAGATTTCCGAGGCGAATACAATGCCCTGCATCCTGGAAGCGGTACGGGCCTACGCGACGGTGGGCGAAATCTGCGCCGCGCTGCGCGAGGTTTACGGGAGCTATACCGAGACTTCGATTACGTAGCTTCCATTTTTGCCATACCGCATCTTGGCGTGGCGCTGTATCATAAGATAGTAATTTCGTACGAATTTCTGGGAACTCTACGCACTTATATGGGAAATATGGCAAACGAAGGCAGAATTCGCGTACTGGTGGCGAAACCCGGGTTGGATGGACATGACCGGGGCGCCAAAGTGATTGCCCGCGCCTTGCGCGACGCTGGCATGGAAGTGATCTATACAGGACTGCGGCAAACGCCGGAGATGGTTGTGAACGCGGCGCTGCAGGAGGACGTGGACGTGATTGGATTGTCTATTCTCTCCGGGGCGCACAACGCGATTGTTCCGCGGGTCGCGGAGTTGATGAAAGAGCATCAGATGGACGACGTGCTGATGTTGGTCGGCGGAATTATTCCCGATCAGGACATTCCCGGGCTGAAGGCTGCGGGAGTGAAGGGCGTTTTTCAGCCCGGTACGGTGATGGACGATATCGTCAAGTTCATTCGTGAAAACGTTAAACCGCGCGGGGTTGCCGCGTAGGAGAGAGTGCAATGTCTCTCCCCGAGCAACTGAATAAGCTGGTGCAATCGACGACGGGACCGGCGCCGTGGTTCTGGGAGACTTTTCCCGAGGTACGCGGCGGCGGTTCGCGACGTTACCGGTGGCGCTTCCATGGAAATCAGGAAGGTTTGAACTTCCTGGTGACATTACATGCGGAAGGCGATCCGGAGAAACCAAGGCTGGCGCTGAATACCTACTGCCGGCCATTCCCCATCGAACAAGGAAAGATCGGCGTGTGCTGTCCCGAAGGCCGCACGCTGCGTTTTGTTTGCTTTGCCCCCGACCGGATGCAGCCGTTTGGCCTCGAAGAAATCGCCGGTTGGTTTGCGAATTCCAGCGAACGGATGTACGCCACCACGCCCCCCATAGCAGAGTTCGAACTAGACACCCAATTGGAGCCGGGAACGCACCCGTTCCATGTGCCGGAGAGCTTCCGAAGCGTGGATGAACTGCTGGCTCCCGCGACCTATAAGTCCGCTGAAAAGAACGATCCCGCATTCGCAATTTTCGTAGTGTATCCGCAGGCAGGCCTGGTAGAGGTTCTACCCCAGAACTGGGTCACGCGTGAGACCTACGACATAGCAAGTCACTGGATCACCCGCGCGGCACGCGATCCGCAGACCCATCGGATTGTCGGCGAATTGTCGCGGGCTGGAATGTTTGAGCTAACGGAAAACGGAAGGGACCTTGCCCGCTGGCTGTGAGAACGCACCTGCAAGGGCCCATAGCGCCGGCGGCCCCGCTGGACCCGGTCGCCCCATTCTGTCTAGGGCAAAACCAGGATCCGTATAGACCGGACTTGAAAGGGCACGGCTGCGGTGACTCTAGCCCTGCTCTAGAACCAGGAGATTTTCTTCTTCGGAGGAGCGCTATCGGAGTTGTCGTCCTTCGTATTCTTGACTGTGGATTCTTTCTCCTTGTCGCTTGTCTTAGCATCGGCCACGGGCTTGGCGTGGTCCGGTTTGCTGACGGCCTCTCGACGCACGGCCGTTTCGTCATCCGGCGCGGAGATCTTCCTAACCCAAAATTCCTTTTCGGCGGCAAATCCCGCTGCGGCCTTTGCTCCCGAAATGCTCTGGAATGTTTCAGAGTGGAAGCGGCCCGGATTGTAGCGTCCTGCCTGTTGCAGCACCCCGGCGTGATTGGCCCGATACGTGACGCGAGTGTCGCCCTCTTTCACCGTGAACAGTAGCGCGCCAGTCGTGTCAATAACGTAGAACGCCCGATGGGTATCATTGGCTGCCAGAGCGCGAGCCAACACCGGAGGCAAATCATACGAAGGGCCTTTGAGTCCGAAATCCACCGCAACGTAGTCGCGGATCGTTGTCAATTGGCCGTCCTTTTCTGCCTTTCGCACAACGTCCTCAAACTTGAGGACTGGCTTCGCTGGAGTGGGAGCCGCGGAAGTACTATCGCTGCCCGCCTTGGCTGGCTGAGTCGCAGACGGTGTCGCCGGCGGTACTGGTGACGGAGCTGCCGACTGCGCACTCAAGGACTGACCTGCCACGAGCGATAGGACAACCATCAGAACAACCTGGCATGTAAGGAGAAGCCGCACCCGTATCAGCATATGTCGCGCACCAGCCCAGAGATTGAATCAATTATTCCCTGATTCTACTTTTGATTTCAACGTGGAAGCAAATGACTCGCCCAGGGATGGTGTGGAATCTTGCGCGGAAGACGGCGACTGCAATTTCTGAGTCGCTGTCCCACCTCCTGTCTGCACATGTTCAAGCGGGATTCGTTTTCCAGTGTGTCATTCCGAGCTTGCGAGGAATCCCCACGCAGCTCAAATCTTCCGTTCGGTCCCAAAGGCAATTCAATCAGGAGAAAGGGCCACGTTAGCAATTCCACATTCGCCAAAAGAAGGCGGATGTGGGGCCACCCGGCCAAAGCTACACCTTCAGCCACGATTCAAGTCTCGCATTGCTTGTTCTCTCCGCCTCTTGTAGGCTGGTGCGTTCGCATCTGACTCTGGATGAGGAGCAAGATGACCGACTTGAAATCCCTCGACAACCAATTGACGACGGCGGCAAAGACCGATGCGCCGCGATATCTACGCAATCTGGAAACGATGCGGGCACTGATCACGGCGGTTCGCGCCGACGAAGCGAAGATTCGCGAGGGCGGCGGAGCCAAGGCCATCGAAGCTCAGCACAGAAAGCAGCGGCTGACCGCCCGTGAGCGACTCGGGCTGCTGCTGGACGAGGGCACGGAACTGTTCGAGGTGGGACTGCACGCGGCGCACGGGATGTACGAGGAATGGGGCGGCGCTCCGGCGGCAGGTGTGGTGACGGGGTTGGGCCGGGTGCATGGACGGCTCTTTATGCTGATTGTGAACGATGCCACGGTGAAGGCCGGCGCGTTCTTTCCCATGACGGCGAAGAAGGTGATCCGGGCGCAGAATATCGCCATTGAAAACAGCTTGCCGACAATCTACCTGGTGGATAGTGCAGGAGTGTTTCTGCCGTTGCAGGAGGACGTATTTCCGGATCAGGACGATTTTGGACGGGTCTTCCGCAACAACGCGGTGATGTCTGCCAAGGGGATTCCGCAGATTACGGCCATCATGGGAATGTGCGTTGCCGGAGGCGCTTATCTGCCAGTAATGTGCGACCACATTCTGATGACCGAGGGCAGCGGATTGTTCCTGGCCGGTCCGGCGCTGGTGCAGGCGGCGATTGGGCAGAAGGTGTCTGCGGAAGAGCTGGGCGGAGCCAAGATGCACGCCGAGATCAGCGGCACGGTGGACTTCCGCGAAGCCAATGACGAAGCCTGCATTGCGCGCCTGCGCTCGCTGGTGGAGAAGATGGGAGCGCGGGCGGAGGCTCCGTTTGATCGCCGTGAGGCCGTAGCTCCATTGTATGCGGCAGAGGAGTTGTACGGCATCTACGAGAGCGACGTTTCGCGGCAATACGACATGCGAGAAATCATCGCCCGCGTGGTGGACGGCTCGCGCTTTGACGAATACAAGGCCGGGTACGGCGAGACGCTGCTCTGCGGATACGCGCGTATCGACGGGCATGCCGTAGGGATCGTAGCCAACCAAAAGATGCACGCCACCCAGATTGACCACAACGGCGACAAGCGCACGGAGTTCGGCGGCGTCATCTACACGGAGAGCGCGGAGAAGGCGGCGCGCTTCATCATGGACTGCAACCAGGGCAGGATTCCGCTGGTCTTTCTGCACGACGTAAACGGCTTCATGGTGGGGCGCGATGCAGAGTGGAGCGGCATCATTCGCGCCGGGGCGAAGATGGTGAACGCAGTCTCAAACTCGGTGGTACCGAAGATCACGGTCATCATCGGCGGCTCGTTTGGCGCGGGACACTATGCGATGTGCGGCAAGGCCTACGATCCGCGATTTGTCTTTGCATGGCCGACGGCGCGCTACTCGGTGATGAGCGGCGAGGCTGCGGCAAGCACCTTGGTGGAGATCAAGCTGAAGCAACTGGAGCGCGAAGGCCGAGCCGTGGATGAGGCCGCGCGCAAGGAACTCTACGACTCAATTCGAGCGACCTACACCGCGCAGATGAAACCCGAGTACGGCGCGGCGCGATTGTGGATCGACAAGATTATCGACCCGGCCCAAACGCGTGAGGCGCTGGCGTGGGCACTGGCGGCAGCGCGGTGCAATCCAGTGGTAGAGAAATTCAGCGTGGGCATTTTGCAGACGTAAGCGTTACGCTAAAGGTCAGAGGCGTAAACCTTTTCATGGAACTTGTTCAGAACGTATTTGAACTTCCAATCAGCATAACCGAAGAAGATATCGACCAATTGGGCCACGTGAACAACGTGGTGTATGTGCGATGGGTTCAAGAAGCGGCAATTGCGCATTGGAACGTGTTGGCCTCCGCCAAAGAACGGGAAAAGCTGTTCTGGGTGGTCATCCGTCACGAGATTGATTACAAGCACCCCGCGTTGCTGGGCGATGCCATTGTGGCCCGGACGTGGGTAGGCGAGGCCAAGGGGTTGGCGTTTGAGCGCAACACGGAAATCGTGCGCGTGCGCGACCGCCGGTTGCTGGCGCGGGCGCGGACCTTGTGGTGCCCTATAAATGCAAAGACCCTGCGACCAACCGAGCCGGGAGATGAAGCTCGGAGGCGATTTTCAACCTCTGCCCCTAAGATGTTGTCGCCCGATGTATTCTGAAACCTTATGACCGAGAACGTTGTGAAAATCGTGGAGTGTCCGCGAGATGCATGGCAGGGGTTGTCGCGGCAGATTCCCGCTGAAACCAAGGCCGAGTATTTGCGCGCGCTGGTGGCAGCGGGTTTTAAGCATATTGACGCGGTTTCCTTTGTGTCACCGAGGGCCGTGCCGCAGATGGCCGACAGCGAAGACGTGCTGAAGCGATTGGACCCGCCAGACGACGTGGAGATTATCGGGATCGTGGTGAACGACAAAGGTGCCGAGCGGGCGCTAGCCACCGATGCGGTGCGCACGCTGGGTTTTCCGTACTCCATCAGCGAGACGTTCCTCAGGAAAAACCAGAGCCAGAGCGCGGAGGAAAACAGCGACGCGCTGGAAGCCGTGTGGCGCAAGGCCGAGGAAAACGCGTTGGGAATGGTGGCCTACGTTTCCATGGCGTTTGGCAATCCGTATGGCGATTTCTGGAACGTGGATGAGGTTTTGCAGGCAGTACAGAATATCGCCGACATGGGAATCAAGACCGTCTCGCTGGCCGACACGGTTGGAGCGGCGACCCCGCAGACGATCGCGGAAGTGGTGGGCGCGGTGGTGAAGGAATTTGATTACATCGAGGTAGGCGCGCATCTCCACGGACGCAAAGAATATGCAGCGGCGAAGGTTCTGGCAGCATATGACGCAGGCTGCCGCCGATTTGATTCTGCGCTGGGAGGCCTCGGCGGATGTCCATTTGCGCAGGATGCACTGGTGGGAAACCTCCCGACCGAAGTGGTGTTACGGGCTTTGGCAGAGCACGGCGCTGAGGTGCCGATCCGTAAGCCTCTGGAGAACCTGCTGCGCATGAGCGAGGACATTGCACTGCGGTTTACGCGATAGAGTGCTGCGCAAATTCAATGAGTGCAGTGCAATTCAGCTTGCGTTACAATCTCGCGGGATTATGAAAAGAACTCAACACATCACATTAGGCCTGCTTGCAGGCATGGCATTGGCGTTTACCTCTGGCTGCAACCGGCGACCGGAGCGGCGCGACTGCGTGGACGAAACGGGCCGCATCACCGGCGAGCAGAACTGCCAGATGGTGGAAGAACGCAGGCACTCGGGATATGTGGGCCCGATGCCCTACTACCACTATCTCTATGGCGGCAGTACCGGCGGACACATGGGCGACGTGGTGGTCAATGGCAATCCGGTGCCGGGGATGAGTTCCAGCAGCGGATTCTTCGGCGGAATTTCGCGTGGCGGATTTGGCAGCACGGGAAGCGCCGGCAGCGGCGGCTCGGGAGGCGAGTGATGCAGCGCCATAAGTCAACTCCGCGTGACGATTGGAAGGCAAAGGTCGAAAAAGTTGGACTTGTCTTCCATACCTTGGACGGCGACAGCGGAAATTACTGGGACGAGTCCGCTTACTACGAGTTCACTTCAGCCGAGGTAGATCGTCTGGAAGCCGCCACCGAAAAACTGCAGGATATGTGCCTTGCCGCCGGACAGTTCATCATCGACAACAATCGTTGGGCCGACTTGAAGATTCCCGTCGAGGCCATCGCCGCGATCAAGAAGACATGGAACGATGAGCCTCCCGCTCTCTACGGACGCTTCGATCTGGCCTATGACGGCAAGCAGATCAAGCTTCTGGAGTACAACGCCGACACCCCGACGGCGCTGCTGGAAGCCGCCGTTGTCCAGTGGTATTGGCTGCAGGATTTGTTTCCCAAGGCCGACCAGTGGAACTCGATTCACGAGAAGCTGATTGCAAAGTGGAAAGACCTGAAGGACTACGTGACCGAGCCCGTCTCATTCGGATACGTGGAGACGGTGGAAGATGAGTTCACCACCGGCTATCTGCGCGACACCGCTGAGCAGGCGGGCATCAAGACGCAGGCGCTGAAGATGCAGGACATAGGCTTCGACATCAATACATTCATGTTTGTCGATCTTGAAAATAAGCCGATCAAGACAATCTTCAAGCTGTATCCGTGGGAGTGGATTCTGAAGGAGAAGTTCGGGACGCGCGCGCTGGACTTTATGGACAAGACGCAGTGGATCGAGCCGATCTGGAAGATGATGTTCAGCAACAAGGGCCTGCTGGCGATTCTGTGGGAGATGTATCCGCGCCACGAACTGCTGCTGCCTGCGTATTTTGACGGCCCTCGCGAGATGAAAGACTACGTGCGCAAACCGCTGCTGGGACGCGAGGGCGCAAACGTGCAGGTCTTCCGCAACGGCGAGAAAGAGCAGTCATACGGACCCTATGGCGAAGAGGGATTCGTCTATCAGGCGCTCGCGCCGATTCCCTGCTTCGACGGAAACTACCCGGTGCTTGGCTCGTGGATGATTGCCGACCAGGGCGCGGCGGGCATGGGGATTCGCGAGAGCGAGACCATCATTACGAACAATCGGAGCCGGTTTGTGCCGCATTTGTTCCGGTAGGTGAATTGAAAGCGGGTGCCCTCAACTACCCCACCCGCCCCAAGGAGATCATCAAAATGATCTGCGATGGCTGTGGCAAGGAATCAGCCGACGAGTTCAAGTTTTGTCCGCATTGTGGAAAGGCATTTACTCCTAAACCTTCCGTGGTTGAATCGTCCCCGAGCCCTTCGCCAGAAGTCCACTCGGTGACAGTTACCCGGACGGATGAATCTCAGCCAGTTAAAGACGGCGTGGCCGGGTGCCCCATATCTGCCGCAGTTAGCAGATGTGGGATGCAGCGCCCTCCACCCCGGCAACGGTGTTGTTCTTCAGCCGTACTTGGGCGGGTGGTCCCACCCAACGCGATTTTCGTTGAGTGGGGCGTTTCAGTCGCGTACGTCTTCCCGCGTCTTCAGTGCTTCACCGATCCGTGCATTCCAGCCTCATAACTCCGGCGGTCCAGCCGCGGCAGTTTGCGCGCAACCTTGTGTGGAAATAGCGGGTAATGTCGAACCTCCGCGAGGTATTCGGGCACGCACCAAACGTCCTGTTCGGAGGTCATCCAATGTTGTGAATCGAAGCGCGACAGCTTTACTGCCGCTGAATAAGCGCGCAGCGTGCGTTCGCCTCGCAGATTGTAGTAGTGCTCGAAGTAACTGAGCGCCAGCTCGCGCAGCGTGCGATAGATCGGCGCGCGGAATCGTAGTCCCGCGTAATTTGATTTGGCGATGCCGCCCCAAAGTCCGTGCTCGCGATAGAGCGCAACCACGTGGTCATCGTCGCGAACCGCTTCCAGGTCCATCAGCAGCGCCGGATAGCCGTTGACGCGCAGTGCCGCGGCTGCCAGCAGCGCGCCTTCCATGCAGTGTCCTGCACGCTCGCGCAGCACGCGTCGCGGAGATCGCGCCGTGTCCGCGTAATCATAAGGAATCGCATCGATGAACTTCTGAATTTTCGCCGGAGTGTTCAACGAACGCAGCGTGCGCAGATCCTTCGGAGACAGGCCGTCAGTAACTCCATTTAAGCGAAGCCTTTTCCTTGTGGATGGAGCGGCTTTTTCTGCCAAGGCCTTCCTCTCGATATAAAAGGTACGGCGGAGAAGGAGAACCCACCGCTCTCCGCCGTGACCAATACTAATTGCTTCTCGCTGTTACTGCACCGGCGGGTGTCCCATTCAAGCCGCAGTTGGCTTGAGTGGGGCTTTCGATCTTGTGTCTGTGTTTGCTTTTCTCTTTGCCTTTGCGTTGTCAAGCAAGAATTCTCGCGCATTCCTCCCAACGCTCTCATTCCAATCCAAATAGAGTTCCGCCTCAACTGAGGGGATCGCCCCTGCAACCTGCTATCCTGAAAATAGAGGGAAGCGCGGGTCAGGGTTCAACCTTGAAACTTTGAGACCTGCGAAACCCCTCCTTAACTCTCCTGTTTTCAAATTTTTACGCGGATATATAGGGGGTACCTACCGCGCCATTTGAGCGCGGTTTCCCTATTTATACGAACCAAAAAGAAGCAATGCAATCACGTTCTCACTCTCACATTCGCGTGTATTGCCGAACTGCCCCGCGCGAATGTAAGCTTTTGCGGCTATGTACACGACGCTCAAACTGACCTTTGAAGGCAAGATTGCGACTCTGACTCTGAGCCGCGCGGAGAAACGCAACGCGATCAGTCATCAGTTGATCGATGAATTTCTGGCTGCACTCGATGATGTCGAGCACTCCGCCGCGCAGATACTGATTCTGGCCGCCGAAGGCAAGGCTTTTTGCGCCGGAATGGACCTGGAAGATCTGCATCAGTTGGTCGAGCAGACCTCCGAAGACAATCATCGCCACAGCCAGCGCATCGCTACCCTCTTCCGCTCGCTCTACAATTTCCCGAAGACAACGATAGCGGCGGTAAACGGCGCAGCCATTGCCGGAGGAGCCGGATTGGCCACGCTGTGCGACTTTACCTTGGCATCCAAGGCAGCGAGTTTCGGCTATACAGAAGTGCGAATTGGGTTTGTGCCTGCCATCGTTTCGGCATTCCTGATCCGGCAGATTGGAGAGAAACATACCCGCGAACTGCTGCTTACGGGCCGCATTATCAGCGCTGAAGAAGCCTACCGCATGGGGCTGGTGAACGAAGTTCTGGAGGCTCCGGATTTGCAGACGCGCGCAAAACAACTTGCCGACGAGTTGCTGGAGAATTCTCCGGCATCGCTGCGGGCAACCAAGGCTCTGCTGCAAGGCTACGCAAGCGAGGCGCTGGAGCGCGATATTCAGAGCGGGATGGAAGCGAACGGATCGATTCGCATGAGCGCGGATTTCGAGGAAGGCGTAAGGAGTTTCCTGGAGCGGCGAAAACCAAAGTGGAGCGAATAAGAACAGTCCTCCGTTGCACTGTCATGTCAAACCTGATGATGTAACCTAAACACATGAGCACAATTGGCGAAACAACGTTACGGGTGCGCTATGCCGAAACCGACCAGATGGCCGTGGTGTATAACGCAAATTACCTTATCTGGTACGAAGTAGGACGAGTAGAACTGATGCGGCAACTGGGCTTCACCTACCTGGAGATGGAGCAGGATGGAATCAACCTTCCGGTGGTCGAGGTGAAGTGCCGGTACAAGCATCCGGCGCGCTATGACGACGAAATCACGATTCGCACGCGAGTGGAACAGATGCGGCCTTCCATGCTGCGCTTTCATTATGAGGCGGTTCGCAAGCCCGACGGGCAGTTGCTGGCCACGGGCGAAAGCACGCACGTGGTAGTGGGACGCGACATGAAGCGCACCCATCTGACCCCGAAATATCAGGCAGCAATCAGCACGGCAACCGGAGCGGCGCCGTCAACCACGCATCACGGAACAACATCGCGTGCAACACAATCGTAAACACTTAAGGGAGAGCAATGGCTGCACTGCATTTGAATGGAAATGATCTGACACTGGAAGATTTTGAGCAGGTCGTGTTATACCGTCAGCCCGTATTGTTGGAAGCCGAGGCGCGGGAGCGCGTGCTGCGGGCACGCGAGGTAGTAGATGCGCTGGTGGCGGGAGACCGCGTGGCCTATGCGATTACAACCGGCGTCGGACACTTGTCCGAGGTTCGCATCTCTGCCGACCAGGCGCGCGAATTGCAAATTAACCTGGTGCGATCGCACGCGGTCGGCGTGGGCGATCCACTCAGCGAAGCCGAGGCACGGGCGATGATGGTGCTGCGCGCCAACTCGCTGGCCAAGGGTTTCAGCGGCGTACGCGCCATCGTGATTGAGACCCTCTGCAACATGCTGAACCGTGGCGTGCATCCGGTAATTCCGTCGCAGGGATCGGTGGGAGCTTCCGGCGACTTAGCCCCGCTAGCACACCTCGCGCTGGTGTTGATCGGCGAGGGCGAAGCGACCTTCGAAGGACGCCGCATGAGCGGCGGCGAGGCGATGAAAGCCGCGCAGATTGCGACTATCCGGCTGGAAGCCAAGGAAGCTATTTCGCTGATCAATGGCACGCAGGCAATGCTGGCCGTGGGATCGCTGGCGCTGCTGGAAGCGCGGACGCTGGCTACTACGGCCGACGTGCTCGGCGCAATTTCATTGGACGCGCTGCAAGGCACGGATGTGGCCTTCGATGAGCGGATTCATCAGGCGCGTCCCCATGCCGGACAGATGCTGGTGGCTCGACATCTGCGCACGATGCTGGAAGGCTCAATATTGAGAGAGCGGCATCGCGATTGCCAGCGGGTGCAGGATGCGTATTCAATGCGCTGCATTCCCCAGGTACATGGGGCGGTGCTCGACGTGCTGGATTACGCGCGGGGAGTGTTTGAGATCGAGATGAACTCCGCGGTGGACAACCCCTTGGTGTTCGTGAAGGCCGCGCCCAAGGGCGTGAAGGCAAAGCCGGAAGAAGATCTGCCGCAAAATGTAGCCCAGGGCGAGGTTGTTTCCGGTGGAAACTTCCATGGGCAGCCGATTGCCTTCGCGCTGGATTTTATGGCGATCTCCATCTCGGCGCTGGCTGGGATCAGCGAACGGCGTATTGAGCGGCTGGTGAATCCTGCACTCAGCGAGGGACTGCCCGCCTTCCTGGCGACAGGGGCAGGACTGAACTCCGGCTTCATGATGCCGCAGGTGACGGCGGCGGCGCTGGTCAGCGAGAACAAGGTGCTGGGACATCCGGCCTCGGTTGACTCGATCACAACCAGCGGAAACAAAGAGGATTACGTTTCCATGGGCATGACGGCAGCGCTGAAACTTAGGCGCGTGATCCAGAACGTACGGTATGTGCTGGCGATAGAGGCGCTGGCAGCAGCACAAGCGGTGGATCTGCTGGCTCCCCAGAAGCCGGGCAAGAGAGCCCAACAGGCGCTGAAGGAGATTCGCGCAGTTTCGCCGGTGGTCTCCCAGGACAGGTCGCTGGCGCCGGACATCGCAAAGGTCGCCGAGGTAATTCGGCAGGGGAAGCTGGCTGTGGTACTACGCTGAATTGACGTCGGCTGACTCGAGGGCCTCGAATTCTACGGGATTCGGGATGATCTCAGGCGGAAAGTATGGATTTCAAGAGAAGGAATCCACAGCGTGGTTGCAAGCTGATGAGACGGAAAGGTTTGTCTGGAGCACCAATTGGCCGATGGATTGCTCTCACAATGGCATTCATTCTCACATGGTGCCTTGAGCCATATTCTTTGAGGCAAGACGCGATGTGTGCGTGACCCGAAGGCTTTGACGCGATTCGCGCGAAGGTCATCGGTCTCACATGTTGAATTTGTGCATAAAATGCTTTTCAAGTCAGGGAGCAGTCTTGCACGGAGCCAGCCTACCGGCTGGCTCTTTTTTGCGGTGGATATGCAGCTCCCGAATCGAAGTGCAACCAATTCCTCGCGGGGACGAACCCGATTAGTAAACAAGTATGTTTGATCGAGATTCCTAGACTTTCGCCTAGATTTCTCCGTTTATTTTCGTATGTTAGCTGTCTTTTGATGGGTTTTGTGGTGGATTACCTGAAATTGTTGTTGACATCGAGGCGGGAAAACCTGCAAATTACAGTTGTCACAGGTGTCGGCTCGATTCCTATCGATTCGGTTCCTGAGGATTGGAGTTTGCCCCTGCTCTGGCGGCTCCGTTCAATTCGCATGGCTACGACTCTAGCGCCCGTGGATTCTCGGGAAGTAGTTCGCTGTGACGATTGTCATCTGGTCCAATTCCGGACCTCCAATAACATATGCCGCCGGTGCAAGACCCTTCTGGACGCGGTTCCAGAGGTGGTCCACATGCAGGCTCCGGCGACGATGACCACGACGGCGACGATGACGCCGTCCAATCAGCTTCCCGTGGCGGCAGCGATACGGTCAACGCGGATGCGGGCGGGGCTGAGCCAGCGTCAACTCGCGTTGCGCATGAGTGTCCCCCGGACTTACGTTTCGAAGATAGAAAACGAGAAGGCATGTCCGACGCTCGGTTCGCTGGAGCGGTTGGCCGGAGCCCTTCGGGTGCGGGTGAGCGATCTGCTCACGATGGGGCGCACGACCGAGGACGATATCCGCGAGCTGTCGCGGGATGAGTTTATCTCCGAACTGATGCCCTACATGCGCCGTCTGAATGGGGTGCAATGGACGAGTGTCCTGAACCAGGTGCGTGAGCTGACGGCGATGCCCCGGAGAAGCGCCTGAGCCGATTCCGTGCCACTCGCTCTGCGTACGGCAGAAGCGGGTGGCCGTGCGTGCAGCGGAAGCCCGTTTGGTTCCCAAAATAACGAAGCGGCTCCGAAAACTTCTCATAGGGTTTCGTACCAGAAGCAGAGTACCGGAAAGTCGGGTGACGAAGGTCCGTCCACGCGGTGGTTGGCCTGCCAGAAGCGTGGCCGGAGAAAGGCGACAAGGAGCCGAAACGGAAGGTACTTTGGCTCTGTGCGAGTTGTGCCGAACATTTTGATTTGCGCCACGAGCGTCACAAACAGGAGTATGTTCTGATTACCCGCAGACGCTTGCCCTAGTCGACCGGTGAACCCTTCGTTGCAAGAAGGCGTAGCGTGTGCTAGCTTCAAACTACTCGTTTTCGAGGAAATGCTTTGCACACCACAGTCCCTGCCGGTCTGACTCACAAACAGGCAGAATTATTCGCCGAGCTTGATCCAGAGCGGCTACCAAAACACATTGCGGTAATCATGGACGGCAATGGGCGCTGGGCCCGCCGCCGCCATCTGCCTCGCGTTGCTGGACATAAGCGCGGCGTGGAAGCGGTGCGCGACGTGATCACCCTGGGCGCACGCATCCATCTGCCGGCGATGACGTTGTATGCGTTTTCAGCGGAGAACTGGAAGCGGCCTAAGACGGAAACCAACTTCCTGATGGCATTGCTGCGGACGTATCTGAAGAACGAAGTTCCCTTGATGAACGAAAATAATATCCAGCTTCGCTATATTGGGCGCATTCATGAACTGCCGCCCGAAGTGCAGGAGCGGATGGCCTGGGCAACCGAACAGACATCGAGGAACACCGGCATGATCATGACGCTGGCGCTGAATTACGGCGCACGTGCCGAGCTGATCGATGCCTTTCAGGCCATTGTGCAGGCCGCGGCCAGTAATGGCGGGCTAAAAAATCTGGTCATCGACGAGGAGCTGATTTCCCATCATATGTACGCCTCCGACCTTCCTGACCCGGATCTGGTGATCCGTACCAGCGGCGAGATGCGGCTATCGAATTTCCTGCTGTGGCAACTGGCCTACACAGAGATTTACGTCACCTCGACGCTATGGCCGGACTTCACCGGAAATCATCTTCTGGAGGCGCTGGCCGACTTCCAGAAACGCGAACGGCGCTACGGCAACGTGGGCGCTGCCGTTTAGCGGAAGTCTATTCGAACCTTTGCTTTTTCTCTCCTGCTTTGCTTCCCGGGCGTGCCAGAAGGTACCCTGCTGGTATCGACATGAAACGCATTCTTACCGCCGCAATTCTGATCCCACTGGTGCTCCTGGCCGTATTCCGCGCACCGCTCTGGTTGTTTCTGCTGATTTCCGTCGTTGTTTCGCTATTGGCGGTGTTCGAGTACCTGGGCATTGCCGCGAGCTTCGGATTTGAACCCTTCCGGCTTCTGACCTACATCTACACGGCTGCGCTTTTCGTGGTGTATTACTACGCGTTCCACGGATTTGAGAGCGGTGCCGCGCTGCTGGCGGGAATTCTGCTGCTGTTCCTGTTTGCTCCATTTCTGCTGATGATCGCAATGATGGGGCGTGAGGATTTGAAGACCGCGATGCCCGGCGCGGCGATGAGCTACATGGCGCTTCCCTACATCGGAATGCCGCTGCTGTTGATGGCGATCATGCGCGACTCGCCGCGCGGATGGGTATTTGTGTTGTTTACTTTCTTCGCCGTGTGGGTGGGAGATACCGCCGCGATGTATGTAGGAAAAAGCATGGGCCGGCACAAGCTTGCGCCACGGATCAGCCCCGGCAAAACGGTTGAGGGCGCGGTGGCTTCACTGGTTTTTGCGGTGGGCGTCTGCTGCCTGTTTGCTCATTATGTGCCGGAGATTGCCGCCGCGCTTGCCAGGGCACATCTGCTCATCGACGGGCAGGAATCGCTTCTCATCGACGCTCCTGCCTATCCGCGCGCCCCGCTTTGGCTGGCAGCCCTGCTGGCGATGATCATCAACGTGGCGGCGCAGGTGGGAGATCTCCTGGAATCTGCTTTCAAGCGGGGAGCGGGAGTCAAGGATTCGGGAACTTTGCTCCCAGGGCATGGGGGTATTCTGGACCGGATTGATGCTTTGCTGTTGGCGCTCCCGGTGGCGTTTATCCTGTTCCTCGCCTTTGGACAGAAATTCGTGCAAGGCTAGGCTATCGGGTTAAACTGTAAGTAACTGTGATGAAACGAATCGCAATCCTGGGCTCGACTGGCTCGATCGGTTGCAGCACCCTCCAAATCGTTGAAAGCTACCCAGACCGCTTTGCAGTTGTGTCCCTGGCTGCGGGTTCTAATCTGGAACTTGCGTTTAAGCAGACGCTGCGCTGGCGTCCAAAGCTGCTCTCGGTGGCTCACGAGAGTGCGGCGGCGGGTTTGAAGAAGCGCCTGCGCGACGCCGGCGAGGGCGAGACCGAAGTGGTCTGGGGCACGGCTGGAACCGTAGCCGTGGCGACTCATCCCGAGGTCGATTTCGTGGTCAGCGCCATTGTCGGCGTGGCGGGCATGGAAGCCACCTACGCGGCCGTAAAGGCAGGCAAGGAAATCGGGCTGGCCAACAAGGAATGCCTGGTGGCCGCCGGTGAATTATTCATCGCCGAGGCGCTACGGCAAGGCAAGCCACTGCTGCCAATTGACAGCGAGCACAATGCGGTACACCAATGCCTGCGCGGCGGGCGGATGAATGAAGTCGAACGGGTGTGGCTGACTGCTTCCGGCGGTCCGTTTCTGCACACCCCGCGCGAAGAATTTGCCCACATTACCGTTGCCCAAGCCCTGAATCATCCGACCTGGAAGATGGGGCGGCGTATCACCATCGATTCGGCAACCCTGATGAACAAGGGGTTCGAGGTAATTGAGGCGGTGCGGCTATTCAACAAGCCTCCCTCGCATGTCAAGGTCGTGGTTCACCCGCAGAGCACGGTACATAGCATGGTCGAGTTCGTCGATGGCAGCATTCTGGCCCAAGTGAGCGTGACCGACATGCGACTGCCCATCCTGTATGCGCTGACCTGGCCGGAACGGATTACGAGTGATCTGCGCTTTGACGTACTGTCACTGAAGCATCTGGATTTTTGTCCGCCGGACCTGGATAAATTCCCATGTCTGCGGCTGGCCTATGAAGCGGTTGAAGCGGGCGGAGCCAAAACAGTGGCTCTGAATGCAGCCGACGAAGTCGCAGTTGCCGCCTTTCTTGAGGGCAAAATCCCCTTCCTGGGCATCCCCGCGACAATTCAGGCAGTTTTGAATGAAACGCCAGCCCACAAACCGGAATCTATACAAGGGGTACTTTCCATGGATTCTGAAGCACGCGCACTGGCGCAACGGTTTGTGGACGCAGGCGCGGGCGGTTCGCGCGTGGCAGCAACGAAATAGGCACCCGGTGTTTGGAGAGAACATATCCTGATTATGACTAACGCACTTTATACCTTGGCCGGTGCGGTCCTCGTGCTTGGCGTGATGATTCTGGTACACGAGTTCGGCCACTTTGCGGCCGCCAAGCTGCTAGGTGTGCGGGTGGAAGTTTTCTCCATTGGCTTTGGCAAGCGCCTGTTTGGATTCAGGCGCGGGGATACCGACTACCGCATCTCCGCTCTGCCCTTGGGCGGTTATGTGAAGATGACCGGCGTGAATGCCATCGAAATGCCCGAGGAGCGCACCGAAGGTTCGCCTGGAGGCGACGAAGGCGAGTTTTTGAGGCATCCGCGCTGGCAGCGCCTGATCATAGCCGTGGCGGGGCCGTTCGCGAACGTAGTGCTGGCCGTTGGGCTGCTGACGATAGTGTTCGCCGTTCACCATGAAATTCCCTATGGCCTCTACGAACCGGCAGTGGTTGGCTGGTGCATGCCTGGCTATCCGGCAGAGCAAGCCGGGCTGAAAGAGGGCGATCGGATCCTGCAGATTGGCGAAGTGCGGAATCCTACCTGGCAGGACGTCCACAACAAGATCATGATCAATCCCAACCAGCCGCTGGCGCTGCAGGTGAAACGTGGCAGCGAAGTGATGCCGCTGACCCTGGTGCCGAAGGCGGACGGGAAACAGCAGACAGGCGAGGCTGGCTGGCTTCCACGGCAACCGTTCCTGGTTACGGCGCTGGAACCAGACATGCCCGGAGTGCAGGCCGGATTGCAGCTCGGAGATGAAATCATATCCGTGGACGGCACACCCATTCATGCCACCGGCGCGATGCAGGCATATCTGCAGTCAACCAAAGATAGGCCGGTGCACCTGGAAATCCTACGCCAGAATCAAAAGCTGATGCTGACGATTACGCCTAAGCTGGTTCCATCTGAAGGACGGCCTAACAGCTATCGCATCGGCTTCGGTTCCGAGCCCATGCAGGTTGAAAAACTGCCCCTGACTGAGGCCTTCAGCCGCTCGGTGGACGAGTGCAAGAAGCTTTCCGGTCTGATCTTCGAACTCATCGGGCGCATGGCCGAGCGCAAGGTTTCGATGAAGCAGATGTCCGGGCCAATCGAAATTGTCCGCGTTTCCGGCGAGATGGTACATCATCGCAGCATCAACGACCTGATGGAGTTCATGTCGATGATCAGCCTGCAGCTTGGGCTCTTCAACCTGCTCCCAATTCCTATTCTGGATGGCGGACTGATCGCCATGCTGGTGGTGGAATCCGCAATGCGGCGCGACATCAATGAAGCAATCAAAATCCGGTTATATCAGGCGGCGTTCGTCTGCCTTGTGCTTTTTGCCGGCATGGTGATCTTTAACGATGTGGTGAAAATGCTGCCCGGCCAGTAGTACCTCAGGGTGGCCCATTCTAGCCCTCTTTTGGCCTGAGTGGGGTACGAGACAAGGACAAGAGTTTTTCATGGCAATCATCAAGCGACGAAAGAGTTTAACCGCAAAGATTGGTAACGTCCGCGTCGGCGGAGACGCGCCGGTAATGGTTCAGTCCATGACCAACACGGACACGGCAGATGTGGTTTCAACCGTGAAGCAGGTAGCGGCGCTGGCTCGCGCCGGCTCCGAGGTGGTGCGCGTCACGGTGAACAATGAAGCCGCTGCCGCCGCAGTTCGCCCCATCGTGGACGAACTGGCAAGCCTGGGCGTGCATGTGCCCATCGTGGGCGACTTCCACTACAACGGACACATTCTGCTGAAGAAGTTCCCGGAGTGCGCGCGAGCTCTGGCAAAGTACCGCATCAATCCCGGCAACGTTTCGATTGGGCGCAAGAACGACGACAATTTCCGGACCATGGTCGAGTGCGCCATCGAGAACGACAAGCCGGTGCGCATTGGCGTGAACTGGGGCTCGCTTGACCAGCAACTGCTGGCCCGCATGATGGATGAAAATGCAAAGCTGGCGGACCCGAAAGAGCCGCGCGACGTGATGATCGAAGCAATGATCATGAGCGCATTGCATTCTGCGGAGCTGGCTGAGAGTTATGGCCTTCCGGCCGATCACATTCTGCTATCTGCAAAGGTAAGCGGCGTTCAGGATCTGGTGGACGTGTATCGTGATCTGGCTTCGCGCTGCGAATATCCTCTACACCTTGGACTGACTGAGGCGGGGATGGGTGCCAAGGGTATCGTTAGCAGTACCGCAGGGCTCTCGATTCTTCTGCAGGAAGGCATCGGCGATACGATCCGCGTCTCGCTGACTCCCGCGCCCGGCGGCGACCGCACAGAAGAGGTTCAGGTGGCGCAGCAGGTATTGCAATCTCTTGGAATACGCAGCTTTTTGCCGCAGGTTACGGCCTGTCCTGGATGCGGGCGCACCACCTCGACATACTTCCAGGAGTTAGCGCAACAGATCCAGCTCTACGTGCGTGAGCAGATGCCCGCGTGGCGCAAGGCGTTCGATGGCGTAGAAGAGATGAAACTGGCCGTGATGGGCTGCATCGTGAACGGACCGGGCGAGTCGAAACACGCCAACATTGGCATCTCACTACCGGGAACATTCGAAGATCCGAAGGCTCCAGTCTTTATCGATGGACGCCTGGTGACTACGCTGAAGGGCGACCACATCGTCGCGGAGTTCAAGCAGATACTGAGCGACTACGTGGAGAAGAAGTACGCAAAGAAAGCCGAACCGGCAAAGGTTTAGGCCAGACAGACGCAACACCATTGCAAAGGTGGGAGACATTGCTTCCCGCCTTCTCGCCGAAATGCACCGCGAGAAGGTCGGCTAGCCCAACATTTCTTATTCTTCCACTTCAAAGAACGCCGTTATTTATAATGAAGACAGCTAATCAGGATCAAAAGTCTTATCAGCAAATCGAAAAACGGGAATCCATAATTCTGCCTTGATGATGACCAATAGTGCTCCTCCGCTAATTGAACTGCAACACGTCTCGATTGCCCGCAATGGCCGCGTGGTGTTGCATGACCTGAACTTACGCATTGAAACCGGCGAACACGTCGCGATCCTGGGACCAAACGGCTCCGGCAAGTCCACGTTGATTAAGACCATCATGCGTGAGTTTTACCCGATTCGGAACGAAGCTTCCACCATGAAATTCCTTGGCGAAGAAACCTGGAACAACGCCAAACTTCGCTCCATGCTCGGAGTTGTGACGAACGACATCGGCGGGTTCTACGAGCGCGCCGTCACTGGACGAGAGGGCGTTCTCTCTGGTTTTTTCAACAGCGTTGGCCTGGGGGCACACCACAAGATCACTCCCGAAATGTATAACAAGGCCGACGAACTGCTGGCATGGCTGGAAATCACGGAACTAGCTGACCGGGAGGTTGGAGAGATGTCTTCCGGCGAAGTTCGGCGAGTGATGATTGCCCGCGCCCTGGTTCAAGAGCCAAAGGCTTTGTTGTTTGATGAGCCTAGCAATAGCCTCGACGTTTTTGCCCAGAACGAACTGCGGAGCACCATGAGCAAGCTGGCGCAATCTGGCATTGCCCTGCTGTTAATCACGCATCATCTCCCCGACGTGGTTCCCGAGATCGAACGTGTCATCTTCATGCGCGAAGGTCGAATTGTTGGCGATGGTACGAAGCCGGAACTGCTGACTCCGAAGCACCTCAGCTCTCTGTTTGGATGTCCGGTGCAAGTAAGCACGCACGACGGATTCTACCACCAGGTTTCCCACTTCTAGCGCCCTCCGGCTGCCGCTGTCATCCTGAGCGGAGCAAGCCGCGTTTCTTGCGGCTTGCGGAGTCGAAGGACCCCTATGGCTCCTCCGAATTCTGTCACACACCTCCGGCGCACTAGACTAGCCGAGAACGAACGCGGGCAATGGAGCCCGCGTTTTCATTGGCCGCAATCCACGGCTTACTACCTGGTGGCAAAGAACATGAGGCCGAAGGCCGCGCCAAACCAGACGGCGAACGCGGCGGCGTTGATGACAAGACGAATCGGCGTGCTGTCGATAATCCAGTTATATCTGGCTTCCATGTGTACCTCCGGCGCGATTGGATGAACACCCCGCGTGTTCATTAGCGCATGGAGACAGATACGGCGGTCGAAGGCAGATAGTTCAGCGCCTGCGCTGAATTTATGCAAACTAGAAATAAGTTACTACCACGATCCAGAAGACCGGAGTATCGTGGGACGCGCTGGCTTGGAAGCAGGCCCCCACCGAGAAACCGCTGGCAGAGCTTGTCTTGAGGCGCTCCAGTGGATGGCAATCTTTTGGGAAATCGAGTGCAGTGAAAGCGACTGCGGAACTCGCTCTGGACGATGCGAGTCCGGCGCTCGGATTCAGTTTGTCGTTCGTCGCCATCCGGCAGGCCATCTTGCGGAGTTCAGGCGCAGACAAACGCCTCAAGGCTGGGGCCCCTATGTCGCGGCGTAAGCGGTTCAGGCTGGCGGCCACTTGATCTTCTGCCTCACCCACGCTCACTTCGGGAACGCGACGGGCAAAATCCTCCGTTACGTAGATTCCCTCTTTTGTGCGCACCACGCCGACGCCGATGGAGTTGAAGTCCGAGTCGAGGATATTGGCGCGATGGTCCGGCGAATGCATCAGAGCCGTGTGAGCGCGAGCGGCATTCGCGGTACGAGCCACGTTTTCCCCACTGACGTCAAAGCGTAGCGTCGTCTCGCCGAGGCGTGTAGTGAGCTTCGACTCGCCGCGAAGGTCATGCTCAACTTCTTTGGTGGCGGCCATCCGCTGACTGTGCTTGCGAGCTGCTTGCTGCAGACGCTCATCCGTAACCAGCGTCGCAAGGCCGCGGGACTGGCGCTCCTGATTCACAAGACGGACAATCTCCTGCTCGTCGGCTGGAACAAAGGCACCTTCGGATTGCGCAAACCCGACTTCGGCAAGCCCGAACAACAATAGCAGCAGGGGGAAAATTTGCGCAGATAACTTCCCCTTACGCAGGTGGGTTACAATCCAAGAACTCGGAGTCTTTCTTATGTCCATGGTTGTCCTGATAGCTATTCTTACACTCATTTTGGGAGCTTGCATCACCGCCGTGATTCTTGGCGGACGTTTGTCCACCTTGCGCTCACGGTTATCCACGGCGGAAGCTGAGCTCACGGCGAGCCGTAATGCCGCTGACTCGGCGCAAGCTCAACTGAATGAGTGCAATAACCAGCTCAAAGCGGTCACCGATGCGCGACACACCGCGGAGTTGGAAGCTGGGCGGTTGGCTGAACAACTCAAACAGCAGGAGCGGCAATTTGAGCAGCGGCTGAGCATCGAGCGGCAGCAGTCGAATGAAAAACTTGAGCTGCTGATGGCCGCGCGGGTCGAGCTCTCTAACCAGTTCAAAGCGTTGGCCAATGAGATTCTGGAAGAAAAGACAAAACGCTTCACCGAGCAGAATCAGACGAATCTTTCTCAGTTGCTGACGCCGCTGGCAACCCAGATCAAAGGCTTCCAGCAGAAGGTGGAAGAGGTTTACGTGCAGGAGGGCAAGGATCGCTCGGCGCTCTCCGAGCAGGTAAAGCTGCTGATGGGACTGAACCAGCAACTCTCATCCGATACGAGCAACCTGACGCGCGCCCTGACGACTTCGTCCAAGGCGCAGGGCGACTTGGGCGAAATGATCCTGGAGAAGATTCTCGAGTCCTCGGGCCTGCGCAAGGGCCAAGAATACCTTGTACAGAACAGCTACCTCAATGAAGATTCGCGGCAGGTGCGGCCCGACGTGATCGTGAACCTCCCGGAGGACAAGCACCTTATCATCGACTCCAAGGTCTCGCTGACTGCCTACAACGAATACGTCAATGCGGAGAGCGACGCCGCACGCAAGCTTGCGCTGGCGCGTCACATGGATTCGATCCGCAAGCACGTCAAGGAATTGGCGGAGAAAAATTACCAGTCGCTCCACCAACTACAGTCCATTGATTTTGTCTGTATGTTCGTTCCCATCGAGGGCGCGTTCATGGCCGCGATCGGCAACGATTCCGAACTTTGGGGCAGCGGGTACGAACGCAACGTGCTGCTGGTGAGTCCGAGCACGCTGTTGTTTGTGGTGCGCACGGTCGCGCACCTGTGGCGGCAGGAGCACCAGAAACAGAACGTCGCCGAAATTGTGAAGCGCGGTGCGGACCTGTACGACAAGTTCGTGGGATTCGTGGAAGACCTGCAAGCCGTTGGAGATCGAATGGAGCAGGCAAAGACAAGCTATCGCGATGCGCTCAATAAACTCTCAACCGGCAAAGGGAACTTGATCCGCCAGGCAGAGATGCTGCGGGAATTGCGCGTGAAGCCGAAGAAAAGTCTGCCAGCGGAGTTGGTGGAAGCAAGCGCCGACGATGAACCGCTATTGCCTGAACAGGCAGGCACGGTGAGCACGTCGTAAGTCCTTAAGGTCAATACCGTTCCGTTTTCCGTCTGTCCGTCAGATATACGTTTTGTGAGCCGATCCAGAAATCAAAAACAACAGCAACTGCAGGCGTCTTAGAAATGGGCGCCGCTGCTTACAACCCTGTCCGCGCAAAAGGCGGCGCTGCAAGGGAGGAGCACCCGCCTTCATTCCGGCATACCATCGCTGGAATTTCCCGATCTCGCGAGCAAATTCTCATCGCCAACAATTGCTTTGTGCCGCGCGAAGTTTAGTTTAGACAAGATGACGCGAGCGCCTTATACTGACGCGACAGATTAGTATTCATGTTTCTTGCCCATACCCGGCAGCGTTCAGTTGCAGCGCCGGGAGGGTGAGGTTTGCGTCCGCATACGAACACAAGACGAGGAGTAGGAATGGCATCCACAGCTGTGATGAAGAAGTCGCTTCCCAGCAAGTTCGGCAACATTCGCCAGACATTTGGCGTGCCTTTAGCCGTAGTGCTCACGGCTACCGTCTGGTTCATGCATACCCCTGGTGGGCTCTCTGCGATGGGGCAAAAAGCGTTGTCCTTATTTGTGGGAGTTTTTGTCCTGTACCTGACTGAGGCGATCCCACTTGCCGTTACCAGCATTCTGATCGTGCCAGCATCCGTGCTGATGGGTATCGTCAACGTTGGCGGCGCGCTGCAGGGATTCGCATCGCCCTCGGCTTACCTGATTCTCGGAGCCTTCATTCTCGCGGCGGCGATGGTAAAGACAAAACTGGCTGAGCGAATCACCTATCTCATTCTCTCCAAGACGGGGTCTTCGCCCGGGAAGATCACCCTCGGAGTAACGATTGCAAACGTAGTGATTGCTTTCCTGGTGCCCTCTACCACTGCACGAACCGCAATCATGCTGCCGATCTGTATGAGCATCATCGCCTTGTTTGCCGCCGAGGGCCGCTCGAAGTTCGCCACCAATCTGCTCCTGGTGATGGCATTTACGAATACAACGATCGGCGCGGGAATTCTGACGGCAACGGTTCCCAATCCGGTAGTGGTTGACTTCCTCGCAAAGACCGGACGGATCATCACCTACACCGACTGGCTGATCTACGGTTTTCCGCCAGCGCTGATCATGACTTTCTTCACCTGGTGGTTCATTCAGAAAGTGTACAAACCAGAGCCGGAGCTTACACCCGGCGGCGCCGATCGCATGATTCGGGAAAAACTGACAGCCATGGGCAGAACGACTTCAGCCGAATGGCGTACCTTGTCAATCTTCCTGCTGATCACTTGTCTTTGGGCTTCACAGAACTGGACCAAACTTGACGCCACGGTTGTTTGCCTCCTTGGCGACTGCCTATTGTTCCTGCCCAAGTTCGGCGTTCTCACATGGAGTGACGCCAATAAGGACGTCTCGTGGCAAGTCCTGCTGATCGCGGGCGGCGGAATCTCGCTGGGCGGAATGCTCATGAAAACCGGAGCGGCCAAGTGGCTGGCTACCAGCATCTTCCAAATGCTCGGATTACGCGGAGCTTCAGTCCTGTTGACCCTGATCGTCGTCATGTTCATTGTGCAATACATGCACCTGTTCTTCTCGACCGTCATAGCGATGGCTACAGCGCTGCTACCTATCTTGACGGCCCTGGCTGACGCAGCACACCTGAACCCGATTGTGCTGGTGCTACCGGCCGGCATGATCATCGGTGGCGGGCCTTTGCTCATGTTCTACAACACCCTGCCGAACGTCGTTGTATATGGCAGCGGCAAACTACGGGTTGGAGATTTTCCGAAGGTCGGGGTCGCGCTCTGCGGCTTCGCCGTGATTCTCTATGCGGTCACCGCTGCGACGTACTGGCGCTGGCTGGGATTGTTTTAGCGAAGATTCAGCGATGTAACAAGCAGATTGGGAGAAGCAATGGAGCAATTCACAGAGCAGTCGATTATGCGTAAGCTTTCCTTGAGGCTAGTGCCACTCCTCACATTCCTCTACATCATCTCCTATATCGATCGGGTGAATGTCAGCTTTGCCGCCCTGACGATGAATAAGCAGATCGGACTGAGTCCTTACATCTATGGATGGGGCGCCGGAATTTTCTTCATCGGCTATTGCGCCTTTGAAATCCCCAGCAATCTCCTGCTGGTTCGCTTTGGCGCTCGCAGGTGGATCGCCAGGATTCTGTTCACCTGGGGCTTGTGCGCGGTTGCAATGGCCTTTGTTCAGGGGCCAAGGAGCTTCTTGACAATGCGGTGCATCCTCGGCATAGCCGAGGCGGGATTCTTCCCAGGCGTGATCCTGTATCTGACGTATTGGTTCCCCGCCCGCTACCGGGCGCGGATCATTTCGCGCTTCATGTTGTCGATCCCGATTTCATTGGCCGTGGGTGCGCCGGTCTCGACCTGGCTTCTGCAATCCGAGGGCTTGCTCGGCCTTCACGGATGGCAGTGGCTCTACATCGTCGAAGGAATACCGGCGGTAGTCCTCACCCTTGCCGTTCTGAAGTTTCTGCCGGATGACCCGTCAAAGGCCTCCTTTCTCAGCGATGGCGAAAAGCTCTGGCTGCAGAGAGAACTGGAACACGATCATGAACAGGTCGTAGCCTCGAAAAGTACGGCTACTGCCGGCGTAGCGCGGATCTTCACCAGCCCAATCGTTTGGGCGCTAGGATTCATCTACTTCGCCGCCACTGGAGCAAACCTTGGACTGTCGATGTTCCTGCCGCAGATCATCAAGGCGCAAGGATTTTCGACGATGCAAACCGGATTCATCACCTCGATTCCTTACATTACTGGTTGCGTAGGGATGCTGACGGTGGGATATCTTTCCGACCGGTTCAAGGAACGCAAATGGCACTTGATTGTATGTCTTCTGCTCATCACAGCCGGGTTGGGAACCGCGGGTCACTTCAGCCGCAGCCTCATCGCGATCTTCGCTATATCGATTGCAACGGTCGGCATCATGGGCGCCAAAGGACCATTTTGGCCTATTCCATCCGCGTACCTGAAAACCGGAACGGGAGCTGCCGCAGGAATCGCCTTTATCAATTCGCTAGGCAACCTCGGCGGCTTTTTCGGACCTTACATGGTCGGCTGGGCTAAACAGGTCACAAATAGCTTCGCGGGTGGACTCTACGCGCTTGCCACGATGACCCTATTGGGCGCAATCGTAACTGTCGTGTCTATTAAAGTCCGGAAGGGCGGTACGCCGGGCGCAGCAGAAAAAGTCTCGGATGAAACGGCGACTGTAGCCTGATCATGTGATCAAATATATGTAAGCGGTCGTGTTCACGGCAGGTGTGCTTGGCCGATGCAAGCTCAATTTATAGCAGAGAGGGACCAGAATGAAATTAAAAGGCGTTTACCCCGCAATGGCAACCCCATTGCACCCGGACGAGACCGTCGACAAGGCTGGCATGCGCAATGTCGTCAACTATTGCATTGATGCGGGCGTGCATGGCGTCCTCGTGCTAGGGAGCACCGGAGAGTTTCCGGCGATGACCGACGCAATGCGTCAAGATGCAATCGAGACTGTGCTGGACGAAGTGAAAGGAAGAGTCCCGGTCATCATTGGTTGCGGAGATACGGGAACCAAGAAAACGCTCGAGCAGGTGCGCGTAGCAGAGAAAACCAACGCCGACGCGATCCTGGTCGCTCTGCCATACTACTTCCCGCTTGACCAGGCAGCCGTGTATCGGCATTTCCAGATCATCGCCGATGCTTCGACCAAGCCGATCATCATTTACAACTTTCCCCAGATGACGAAAATACCGGTTGCGCCAGATACTTTGGGAAAGCTCGCAGCCCACCCGAACATCATCGGCGTCAAAGATAGTTCGAACGACTACCACAACCTGCATCGCTATCTCGAACTTACCGCCGACGAAGATTTCGCCGTGATGTCCGGCAGCCCGGTGATTGGACTCGGAGGCTATGTATCAGGCGCGAAGGGTGGCATCTACGCGGGCGGCAGCCTGGTTCCGAAGCTTCTGGTGGATGTGTATGAGGCCTGGGCACGTGGTGACATCAAGGCCGCAGCAGCCCTGCAGCGTAAGGCTTCTTTAATTCCGCTGATGGCGCAATTCGGCGCCAACGCACCGGTTATCAAATTTGGCCTGAGTGCGCTGGGTATTTGCGGCCCCACCGTTACAGCTCCCTTGGGATTGGCTCCTGGGCAGGATGAAAAAATTTACGCCTGGATGCGCAGCCTTGGTATCGAGATCGGCGCATCTGCCGCGGTCTCGCACTGACGCTGGTTCCAAGTTCTTAACGCAAAGCGGGGGATGCTTGAATCAGCATCCCTCGCTTTGTTTCTCGCTGCCAGGACGGTTTCAGGGTAGATGTATCGACCTCAGGTTGAGAGTGTCATCCTGACCGAAGGGAAGGACCCCTAGCGCCGTTCAAGTCTCACGTGCGGCCTCAAATTTTTCGGCCAGTGATCGATTCTCTTTTGCCTTCGTTCTCGGGATACCCCAACCGTGGAACCGCTGCCAAATCGCCGCAGTGCGATGCAAGAGTGCGTAACCGTGAGCACCGCGCACCGTATCGCCTGTATGAAGTGCGGAACGGAAATCACATCGAGAGTCACGCGACTGTCGAACTCAGAAAGTCGAAAAGGCCGCCCGGCAACTGGGCGACCTTTTCTTCAAGGGAGAATAGTTCCAACGGAGGCTAGACCGTCAAAACTTTCTGAAGAAATACTATGAGCCATTAAAACAGGGTGTCAAGCGAATTCTCGGAAACAAATGTCTTTCAAATCAACCACTTAACAATTTGGGCAAAGATTATCTGAGTGACAAAATATGTCACTCCTCGGCCATTTTGAAGCTAACTGCTTCCCTTCAGGCAGCTTACGGGGGTTAGCCCTAACGAAGATCGAGCCGGATCATCTCGCCGTCATCGCGTGTTTCTCCCTCTTTTTTTCGCCGAAATCGGGGTAAGTAGAACCTTCCGAAGCCAAAAACAGCTCCGGCACCCACTGACATGAGGAAGAGAATGCCTGCCAGCGTGAGCGCCGCGACTACAACGTTGCCGATGTTGTCGCGCTTGCTCAGGCCGGTATTTTCGTTCCAAGTGACATTCGCGTCGTAGTTCACGCCTGCAAGAATCTTGGTGGCATCGCTATGAGAGATGCTGCCGCGCACCAGCGCGATGATAGGACCGGTGCGCTTGGCGACGCTGGAGCCCCCGCTAGAGGGCGCAGCGAGTTGTTCGAAGGCAGGGAGCTTATCAATGGCGATAATGTGCGTAGGATAGGCAATGAGAAGAATTTCGGCTGAGCCCGAAGCGTCTCCATTGACGCGCGCCCACAGAAGTTTGGGACTCTTGCTGAAATCGATGAGTTCCGGGCTGATATTGATGTTGAGCGCGGAGTAGGCGGCAGGCCCGATGAGGAATCGCGCGGTCTGCGCCACCAGTTGCTTGCGTGGAAGATACGAAGGGAGAGTGGGCTGGACCGCAATCGGTCCTTTGGCCTCCGGCAGAAGCGCGGAGAGTTCCCGGAGTTGGGCTCCGCTCATTCCGGTGAGGCGGTCAAACTGTACGTCGACGAGAATGTTGCCGGAAAAGAAGAGCACGCGCTCATTGAGTGAGGCGGCCAAGGTTCCAATGTCTTCCGCGCGCATCAGCGGTTGGCGATAGAAGGTGAATGCAGCGTACGCGCCCTCGGCGTCTCCAAAACGCGCAGCTTTCACGGTGATAGTGCGGTCCTCGTGCTTGTAGGTGGCAATTTCGAAATCGGTGAAGCGATCTTCAGTGAGCACGTTGGAGGACGCTCCATCGATTTTGCGTGGGTCGGTGCCAAGCTGAGGCGCACCGCTAAGTTCCCAGCCCGCAAATGCGCCAGGAAGAATCGCGGCGGCGGCCTTGGCCGGTGAGGGCAAGGCTGACGTTACGAAAAATGCAGCCACAAGCGCGATGCACAAGGCTCGATACTGAAGTTTCATGGGCGTGGAACAGTTCCTCTGTCTACTACTATTAGACCACGACAAAGGCGTAGAAGTTTCCGGGCTTCCCGCGCAGCTCTGAAGAGCCGGCGTGAATGAGGCATCCGGCTTATACGATTCGCGTGATATCCTTTAGGTACGCAGTGCGTCCAGCCCCCAGGCAGTTCCAGCACTACCCTAAAATACTATGATCTCAGTTTCCAATGTTTCCATGCGCTACGGCGCTAAAGTTCTGTTCGACGAAGTGTCCACGGCGTTTACGCCCGGGAAGCGCTACGGCCTTACAGGTCCGAATGGGTCGGGTAAATCGACCTTCATGAAGCTTTTAACCGGTGAGTTGGAGCCGCAGAAGGGCACGGTCGTACGCCCACGCAAGTTCGGCGTGTTAAGCCAGGACCAGTTTGCCTTCGACGCCTATCGCGTGATCGATACCGTGATCATGGGCAACAAGCGCCTCTGGGCAGCCATGGAAGAGCGCGAGGTCATCTACGCTAAGGCGGAGCTGACCAACGAAGACGGCATGAGGCTGGGCGAGTTGGAGGGCATTGTCGGCGATGAAGACGGATACTCTGCCGATACCGATGCCGCTCTACTGCTGCAGGGGCTCGACCTGCCCGATGAAGTCCATGAGCGCAAAATGGGCGAGCTACAGGGTGGGCAGAAGGTCCGCGTACTGCTGGCTCAGGCATTATTCGGGCATCCGGGAGCGTTGCTGCTGGATGAACCGACGAACCACCTCGATCTGGATTCGATTCACTGGCTGCAGAGCTTCCTGAATAATTACGACGGAACCCTGATCGTCATCTCGCACGACCGCCATTTCTTGAACAGCGTTTGCACTCACATCGCTGACATCGATTACGAAACCATCATCACCTACACAGGAACCTACGACGAGATGGTGCTGGCCAAGACCCAGGTACGTTCGCAGATCGAGTCGCAGAACTTTCAGCGCGAGAAGAAGATCGCGCAACTCAATGACTTCATCGCGCGCTTCTCAGCCGGTACGCGTTCGAGCCAGGTGCAGTCCCGCCGCAAAGAGGTGGAGCGGCTGCAGGTGACGGAGCTGGCAAAGTCGAACATCCAACGCCCCTACTTGAAGTTCGAGCAGAAGCGTCCCTCAGGAAAACACATTCTCGAACTGTCCGAAGTCACCAAATCGTACGAGGACGTCGAGGTCTTGCGCGGATTTACCGCCAGCGTGACTCGCGGCGAAAAGATCGCGCTGATGGGGCGCAACGGTGCGGGAAAAACTACCCTGATCAATGCCGTGCTGGCCAACTCTCCCACAACGCCAATGAAGGATCTGCGCGATACCAGCGGATACGCCGGTGAGTTTCTGAGCGATGGCAAGGTGACTTGGGGACACGAAGCCGCAGTGGGATACTTTGCGCAGGACCATCGCGCGCTGATCATTCCCGGGATGTCGGTCTTTGAGTGGCTGCACCTGTGGGCTCCTGCCGCCGCCGATGAAGAAATTCGCGGACTGCTGGGACAGATGATGTTTGCCCGCGACGAGGCCAACAAGCGCACCGACGTGCTCTCCGGCGGAGAGACGGCGCGGTTGCTGTTCTGCAAGCTGATGCTGCAGAAGCCAAACGTGCTGGTGCTGGATGAACCGACGAATCACCTCGATCTGGAATCGATCAACGCGTTGAACATCTCCCTGCAGCGCTACCACGGGACGGTGCTGCTGGCAACACACGATCATGACTTGATCGACGAGGTCGCAACCAGGATCTGGCACTTTGACGACGATCACACGATCACGGATTTCAAAGGATCGTACGAGGAATTTCAGTCAGCGCTCGTTGCGTAAACATCGAGTACCGGGTGAGCGCACTCAAAAAAAGAACGATGCCCCGCCTCAGGGACATCGTTCTCTTTGTTTGTACTCGATCAATCCCAAGTTTTGTAACGGCCTGCAGCGTGGGACGCTCGATCCTTATTCTTCTTCCTCTTCCTCCAGACCCGCACCGGCGGCCTTGGCGGCAGCAATGATCTTCTCCTGCTGAAGCGCGGGAACGAAGTCGTAGTGATCCATTTCCATGTTGAAGGAGCCGCGGCCCTGGGTCATCGCCGTGAGGTCGGTGCCATAGGTAAGCATTTCAGACATCGGACAGTGGGCGCGGATTACCGTGTTTCCGGCCTTGTTGTCCATGCCCTGGATGCGTCCACGGCGGGAGTTCATGTCACCCATGATGGCTCCGGCAAATTCGTCGGGAACCGTGATTTCAATCTGCATGATGGGCTCAAGCAGGGTGGGCTTGGCGGCTTCCATGGCCTTTCTGAAAGCGATGCGCCCAGCCGTCTTGAAGCTTAGTTCGTTGGAATCCACGTCGTGATAGCTGCCGTCGTAGAGACTGACCTTGAAGTCCACGACCGGGTATCCGGCAAGGAAGCCGCGAGCGGCGGCTTCGAGGATTCCTTTTTCGACGGCGGGAATGAAGTTCTTGGGAATGGAGCCGCCGAAGATGTCATTGACGAACTGGAAGTTTCCGCCACGGGGCAGAGGCGACATTTTGATTTTGCAATCGCCGAACTGGCCGTGTCCGCCGGACTGCTTCTTGTGCCGGCCTTGAACGTCGGCGGTGCCGCGAATGGTTTCGCGGTAGGGAACCTTCGGAGCCTTGAGCACGACCTCGGTATGGTAACGGCGCTTCAGTTTACTGACGATGACTTCGATGTGCTGTTGGCCGGTTCCGGCGATGAGAAAGTCCTTGGTCTGCTGATCGCGGAAGAAGCGCAGCATGGCATCCTCTTCCATCAACTTGTGGACGCCGACGCCGAGTTTGTCTTCGTCAGCGCGGGTCTTAGGCTCGATGGCAAAGGTAATAGCCGGTTCGGGAAGCGTAATCGCCGGATACTGAATGGGCGCTGATTTGTCGCCGAGGGTGTCTCCGGTGAGCGTTTCCTTGAGCTTGGCAACCGCGCCGATATCTCCGGCGGATAACTCGGTAACGGGAATAAGCTGCTTGCCGAGAACAACCGAGATATGGGCGAATTTTTCAATTGCGCCGCGTTGGTAATTGGTGACTGAAGCGTCATTCTTGAGGACGCCACTGACAACCTTGAAGTACGAGATGCGTCCGGCAAAAGGATCGCTGACGGTCTTGAAAACGAAGAGAGAGAGCGGCTCCGATGGGGCGATTTTGCGCGACGGAGGCTCTGCCCCAGCGGTAGCGGGAACGCCCGTAATCGCCGTTCGCTCGGTGGCGGAAGGAACGTAGTCAACGAGGAAGTCGAGAACTTCGTCGCTACCGATGTTGCCGAGACCGGAAGCAAAAAGCACGGGAAAGAGACGGTCTTCGCGGATGGCATTGTGGATGCCGGTAACGATGTGTTCCTCGGCGATGGTTCCTGTATCGAAGTACTCGCTCATGAGTGCATCATCGCCTTCAGCGACGAGTTCGACCAGAGCTTCATGTGCGGCCTTGGCCTGGTCGGCCATATTGGCGGGGATGTCTTCGACGCGGGCACGTCCATTGCCGCCGATTTCATAGTAATAAGCCTTCATCTTGACGAGATCGACAACGCCCTTGAAATTCTTTTCGGCTCCGATGGGGAGTTGAACCGGAACGACGTTGCGGCCAAATGTAGAGGTGAGCGATCCCATTACGCGCTCAAAGTCGGCGCGCTCCCGGTCCATCCTGGTGCAGATGACAACCCGGGGAAGCCCCAGCCCGTCAGCAAAGTTCCAGACCTTCTGGGTGATCACCTGGACGCCGGAAACGGAATCCACCACAACCAGGGCGGTATCGACGGCGGGCATCGCCAACTCGGCTTCGTGGACAAACATGTTGAAGCCTGGAGTATCGATCAGGTTAATCTTGGTCTTGCCCCACTCGACGGCGGCGAGAGAGGCGGAGATGGTCATCTGACGGGAGATTTCCTCCTCGTCGTAATCGGTGGCGGTTGTTCCGTCATCGACCCGGCCGAGCCGGGGAGTGCTGCCGGCGGTGAACAGCAGGGCCGACACGAGAGAGGTTTTGCCTGAGTGGGAGTGGCCAATCACAGCCACGTTGCGGACATTCTCACCTTCGTAGGTCTTCACAAAATAACTCCCGAGAGCTTTGAATTCGAAAGCCCTGCAAGGAGCCGCGCGAAGTTCCACCGAAAGCGGCGGTAGCTACGCCAGCGCGTTGCAGAACCATTCGCCTACGGCGCCCGCCTGTAAAAGCGGCGAGCGTCTTACTGCTTTACAAGTCGCTTCGACCGGTTGTCCTTAACCAAGCCATTCCGCCGCCTGAACGCGCCGGCAGGGGTGCGCACAAGCCTCCGAAAACGGTTCGGAAGGGCAAATCGATATGCACCCCGGGGGCACATATGGAAGAACAACCAAGGCAAAGCATCGTAGCACAGGGCCGGTGCTGACTCAATTTTCATCAGACCGTGACAATTGTCTTCATTAAGTGTGATACACGAGGGCGGGAAATCACGCCATAGTTATACGTCACAGAATGATGTGACGAGGGAGAGATGGAGCCTCCCAAAAGGGCGTCCTGAAGAAGATACGCTCGGCTTCATCCGCAGGTTTGCGGCCTTTTTCGGTAGATTTTGATCTCAAGGGCGAATGAACGAACATGCGGGGCACACCTCCTTCGACGCACCATTCTGCGCAGATAAGGTGAAAAGCAACCCTTTCCCCCGCAACGTCATTGCTGCTGAAGTTGGAGTGGCTCCCGCGCCAGGGGCGGTCTTGCCCTACGAAGCTCCATTCAGTACGCCTTTAGACGTGCCGGTAACTCGCCGCCTGAACTTTGGATTCAAGAAGCTGCCGTCTGGGGAGTGGAAGGCGATGAGCTCTTCAAACCTTCGCGGGCGCTCTCCACGTTGGGGAACATCTCGAAGAGCTTATCGAGACAGGTCAGCTTGAACAGTTCGTGTACGCGCTCGTTAACGGCTACCAGAAGTAACCGGCGGCCTTGCTTCTGGTGAGCAACATAGGCGTTGGTCAGCACTCCGAGTCCAGCGGAGTCGATGTACGGAACCCCCGTCATATCGAGAATGGTGGTGACGGACTCCGCGCGCATCGCCGCCTGAAAGGCAAACATGTTGTTGAGGACCAGCGGTCCGCTCAGACGGTAAATGTGCTCATTCGGAGATGCATCGGGCAGAAGCTCAAAAGCGAATTCCTTCGAAGACATTGTTGGAGTATATTGCAGCGCCGTAAAGCGCGTGTTAACAGACGATGAAATTATGGTGGCGCGGTCATCCGCGGAAAAACTTCAGCCGATGACCGTTGGCAATTGCTGGTTGCTGCTGGGAGATATAACATCGCTGAATATGGCTGGTGATCAGGAAGAGCGCGCGCGACTAGTGGCAGGAGCTCCACTGGAGGGCGAAGAGGGATTTGAGCTGAAGCTGCGGCCTCAGCGGTTGCAGGAGTTTATTGGCCAGCCCAAGGTGAAAGAGAACCTCGCCGTGGCCATTGCAGCGGCACGGGCGCGGGGCGAGGCGCTGGATCACATATTGCTCTACGGGCCTCCAGGGTTGGGGAAAACTACTCTGGCAACCATTATCGCCAATGAGATGGACGCGGCGTTTCAACAAACCTCGGGGCCCACGCTACAGATCAAGGGCGATCTGACCGCGATCCTGACCAACGTGCAGCACCGGCAGGTGCTGTTTGTGGACGAGGTCCACCGGTTGCAGCCGGCGCTGGAAGAGTTGCTGTACTCGGCGCTGGAAGACTGTCGGCTGGATATCATTGTCGGACAAGGGCCTTCGGCGCGAACGCACTCATTTGAGATTCCGGCATTTACCTTTGTGGGCGCGACGACGAGGATTGGACTGCTGTCGGCTCCGCTGAGATCCCGGCTGGGGTTGGTGCTAAGGCTGGAGTTCTATTCGCACGAGGATTTGCAGATCATTCTGAATCGCTCGGCTCAGATCATCAACGTCGGGATTGACGACGATGCGGCGCTGGAGATCGCGATGCGCTGCCGCGGAACACCTCGCGTGGCTAACCGGTTGCTCCGGAGAGTGCGGGACTATGCGCAGGTCCGAGGAACGGGACACATTGATCTTGCGACAGCCAAGGCGGCCCTGGAGATGCTGGAGGTGGACCAGCACGGCTTCGACGAGGTGGACCGGAGACTGCTGCTGACGATCATCGAAAAATACCAGGGTGGGCCGGTGGGGGTAAATACCCTGGCGGCGGCGCTGGCGGAAGAACCAGACGCGATTGAGGAGATCTACGAACCGTTCCTGATCCAGATTGGATTTTTGGATCGGACTCCGCGAGGTCGGGTGGCGACGCAGTTGGCTTACAAGCACTTTGGGGTAGAGCCTCCTAAGAGGCAGAACATGCTGTTTTAAAACAGAGGACTTGCACCGATGAAAAGCTATGCAAAGCTGATTTTGATGGCGACGTTCGCAATTCTCTCGCTGACTGCGTTCGCCACCGCCGATACGCCGGAATCGCATCCAGCATATTTGCACGCACTCGCCAGCCTTCGCTACGCGAGAGCGCATCTGGAGCCGACCGTTCCGGATTCGCGAATGGAGGCCGCACAAAATCGGGCGATAGCCGAAATCGATGCCGCCATCGGAGAAATAAAGGAAGCCGCAATCGATGACGGTAAGCCCTTGAGCGACCATCCTCCGGTGGACCCGCAATGGGGAAGAACTGATCGCCTGCGTCGCGCGATCGAGGTGTTGGACACCGCGCGTAAGGACATCAACAAGCGCGAGTCGGATGGTTTTGCGGAAGGGCTGAAACGCCGTGCTTTGCACCGCATCGATGAGGCACGCAACGCGATTCGTCACGCCATCGAGCTTGACCGGCTCCAGTAAGGAAACATCTCGGAGGAAAAGGACAGCGCAAAAAGTTGGTCGGCGCCCATTCACGCCTTCGATTGGTGCTCCCTTGGTTGCGTGGAGCAGTTGAATAGCAAATCGGTCTAGTTCTGGCCTTCGCCTGCGCCAACCTTGCTCGCGACCTTAATTCCGCTGAGCCCGTTGATGTAGCGCGCAACTCCCCTGTACAGAGCTTCGGCGATTTTCTGGCGGTACTCCGGGGTTTGCAGCCTGCGTGCGTCACTGGGATTGGATACGAACGAGATCTCCGCAAGAATGGAGGGCATATTGGCGCCGATCAGCACAATGAACGGGGCCTTCTTCACGCCGCGGTCGCGCATAGATTTATCTTTTCCGGCTAGGCCAAGGTAGAGCGAGTGCTGGACATCGGCGGCGAATTCCCGCGATTCCTCCACCTTTTCCTTCAACGCAATTTTTTTCACAAGGTCGCCAAGTTCGTGAACGGATTTTTCGCTGACTGCATTTTCACGGGCTGCGACTTCGAGCGCGTCAGGCGAAGGATTGAAATTGAGATAGTAGGTCTCCACGCCGCGCGCATTAGGATCCTGGCTGGAATTTGCGTGGACGGAGATGAACAAGTCCGCCTGCTGCTGGTTGGCAATCGCCGTGCGCGTCTCAAGTGGAATGAAGGTGTCGTCGTCGCGGGTGTAGATTACATCGGCTCCCATTTTGCTCCGCAGGAGTCGTCCGAGGCGGAGCGAAACGTCGAGAACAAGATCCTTCTCTAGCAAGCCGTTGGGTGCGATGGTTCCCGTATCGTGACCACCGTGTCCGGCATCGATGACGATGCGGCCAACCTTGAGTCCGAGAGCGCGAATCAGCGAGCGCTGACCTTCGGCGGTTGGTTGAGCCTGGCGAATCTCAGGATATTTCTTCTTCCCTGCCGCACTGACCGGCTTCTTCTCTGGGGCTTGTGAGGAGTCGCGCGGAGCAACCACCTGCACGGTCGGTCCAGAAGTAGGCCTGTCGGTAGCTTTCAGCTCCGGCCCATTGAGGTTCGCAACTTCGGATTTTGTGGACTCCTGCGAAGCGGCAGGCTTCGATGTGGCTGTCTGGCCCGCAGCTTTTGAGGCTGCACTTACCGGAGGGGTCGTTGCGGCGGCGTGTTTGCTTTCGCTAGCGGGCGAGGACGCCGAATTGTCATCTGCGCTTCGAGGCGGTGAAACGAAGCTGCCATCGGCCATTCTCGGTCCAATCTCGGCGGACCTGCCGGCGGCGGCAGTAGAGGCGGAGGGAGCACTCGCACGTATTGCACCCGGCGCGTCCGGAAGACCTTGACTTGTCGCAGGTAATGACTGCACGGGGACAGGCTTCGGCTCCTGCGGTAACGAGGATGCCGCAGAGCGCTTCTCTCCATTCTGACTGGCTTGAGCCACCAGAGTGTGCGGCGCATTGGGCTTGCGTCCATGGATATCGACAATCAGGCGATACGGATTGGGCAGCAGGAAAGCGGAGTAATCGGAGACATCGTCGACCTCAAGCACCACCCGAACCATCCCTTTTTGAAACTGCGCAATGCGCACCCGGCGCAGGAAACCATCGGAAACCTCGAAGGTTTTGCCCACCAGGGTGGAAGCCAGCTTGGTGTCGTGGAGGTCAAAGAAAATCCGGTCAGGCTGAGAGACTCGCCCTGCCTCATACTTCACTTCCTGTTCAAGGTCAATGGCAACGCGGGTGTAATCGGGGGTGGACCAGTGGCGAATTCCGGTGACGAGCGGCAAACTGCTGCGCGGCGCATCGCTGGGAAGATCCTGCGCCTTTGGCTCCTGCAGCTTCGAGGTCTCTTGCGGCTTCACCTGTGAGCGCGAGTCCGCCGGACTGCGAGGCTTTTGTTTGTTACGCGCCTGCTGCTCCATCTCGGCGATCGCTTCGCGGGCGTCGGCCGCGAGTTGCAGATGCGGGTAGCGGCGAATCACTTCCTGAAATGTCTCGCGCGCTTTCTCGTTCTCGTACAAATCCTCTTTATATATCTGGCCGATAGTGAACAAAGCGTCAAAGCGATACTTGCTCCCGGGATACTCGCGGCGGAGAAACTCGTACTGGGCAATGGCGCCGCGCAGAGACTTTTGATCGTCGAAGGCGCGACCGCTCTCGGCCAACAACTCGGCCACGGCTACCACGCTGGCATCTGCTTTACTGCTGGTCGGCGCCGCGTAATAAACCCGGCGGTACGCATCCATTACGCGCTGGTATTCGCGGCGGGATCGCTCATGCTGGGGAAGACCGTTGAGTTCTTCGCGCATCCGTTCGGCGTTCTCGAATTGCGAGCGCGCCTGCTGCTTCCTCACCTGAACGCTGGCAGCGAAGGCAGGCAAAATAAGCACGCACACCACTGAAAACGTAGTCAACCAGCGTTTCCAGGCGCGCCCATCGATTTGTCCCGTCATCAACTGCATCGTCCTCGAGGATTGCGTGGAGCTAGTCCGTGTTGGTGATTACCAGTATGCCGCGTTCATCGCGGCTAACGTGAATGGGTATCGACAAGCTGCTTAAATGCACTTCAGGGCTGCCGCCCATCAGATTCGTGATGCGCTTTACGTAGTTGCGCGTTTCCGTGTATGGAGGAATACCCCCACTCCGCTGCACTGCTCCCTGACCTGCATTGTATGCGGCCAGCGTGAGAGATACATCCCCCCGGAAGTTTTGCAGTAACCCCTTGAGGTGACGCACACCGGCTTCAACATTCTGCTTGGCGTCGAAAGGGTTTCGTACGTCATACATCCGGGCTGTTGCCGGCATCAACTGCATCAGGCCCATGGCACCCTTGTTGGAGACGGCTCGGGGATTGAAATTGGACTCAACCTTGACGAGAGCGCGAACCAGGTTAGGATCCACGTGGTGACGCGCAGCAGCTTCATTTATATAGCGGTCGATCTCGGCTGCCGTGACCGAGCGGTTTGCTGCTGCGGCGGAGTAGTTTGGGTTCCGCGCGGCAAGTTCTCCCTTGACCGGCGCTGGGTGCGAATCGAGACGCGGGCGCGAATCAATGTAGGTGGATACTTCTCCGGCGACCACCTGCGCCGAACGCAACGCCGAAGGTGTCGCAGGGCGAATCGGCTTCCAGCGCCGCTCAACATTGCTCCAGTAGAAAAGTTGCGGTGGCTGCACCTTCCGCACGGTTTGCTCGTCGGAGTGCCCCGGAGTGTCATTGGTCCAGATGACGCGTCCATTCTCTGAGGTGGGCTGCAGCGACTGCGCCGCCAGCGAAGCGGCTAGCGCGAGCACCGCAAGGAATAGCGCCGCAAAACGAACATCAGGCAGAACCGGGATTCTGAATGTCCACAAGTGGATGCGCATAAGTCTCAAAAGGGCACGTTCAGCCCGGTACTAAATCTGTCCCAGAGTGACTGGATTATAAGGCCGCTCAAAGGTGCCATGCAATCATTGAGACACAAGGAATCCAGTAAGTGAACGGGGTAAAACACGTACAAACACCGGAAATAGACGGAAAAGCAAGATTGCACGGTTACAGGGGGTCATGGCCACTGGGAAAAGTGACGCGTTTATTTACACATTCGCCAAGGAAAGGCGGATGTAGACCACCTGTAGCGCTGCAGGTGCCCCACCTTCGCCGCCGCTCTTGCGGCTAAGATGGAACGGCAGGATGCATCAATTCTGAAACCAGTCTAGAACGGGTTGCATAAACATGGTCTTGAAAAGGCACGGCTTCAGCCGTGCCGTAAGAGCCGCATAAAATCTGGGCTTTAGCCTCGGAGGCATGTTGTTCTGCTACTCGAGTAGCATTTATGCAACCAGTTCTAGCCAAGTAGAGCTTCGACAGTGGCATAGCTTTCGCGCAGAGCCTGGTCGAGAGCTTCCGGATTCTTGCCGCCAGCCTCGGCCATGTCTGGACGACCTCCGCCGGAGCCTCCTACCTTTTTCGCAACTTGGCCAACGATTTTCCCGGCCTGAAGTTTTCCGGTGAGATCCTTGGTAACGCCAACGATGACCGCAACTTTGCCTTCCGTGACGGAACCGATGATGACAACCCCGGAGCCGAGTTTGTTGCGGAAGTTATCGACCAGCGTGCGCAGTTGCGAACGATCAAGATTATCGGCGCGATGGACCAACACCTTGACGCCCTTCACTTCCTTCATGTTGTCATCGGCGCTGGCTACGGCTGAGGCGGCCGACTTCATGCGAACCTGATCGAGTTCCTTACGGAGCTTCTTGAGCTCTTCCTCGCGACGATCCAACTCCTGCTTGAGCGCCTCTGCAGGGCTCAGATCGCTGCGTCCTACCAGGGTCGAGACCATCCCTTCGAGTTCGTGATCGCGGCGGAAGTGACGCAATGACTGCTCTCCCGCGACGGCTTCAATACGGCGAACGCCGCTGGAAACGCTTCCCTCTTTCAGTATTTTAATGAGTCCGATTTCTCCAGTGGCCGAGACGTGAGTGCCGCCGCAGAGTTCTGTAGAGAAATCGGCGATCTTGAGAACGCGGACCTTCTCGCCGTACTTTTCGCCGAAGAGTGCCATCGCGTGGTATTCGCTGACAGCGACATCGATGGGAACGTCCTCAATGGTTTCAACGCGCTCATTGCGAAGCACTTCGCGGTTCGCGATGTCCTCAATCTCCTGCAACTCCTCGTCGGCTACCGAGGAAAAGTGAGAGAAATCGAAACGCAAATAGTTCGGCGAGACGAGCGATCCAGCCTGCTTAACGTGGGTTCCCAGAACCTGACGCAGCGCAGCGTGGAGCAGGTGCGTCGCCGTGTGATGGCGGCGCGTAGCGTTGCGCAATTCTGAGTCAACGACGGCAATGAGCTTTTCGCCAACCGCGATGGGCTGGCGCGCCACGATCTTGTGAACGCGAACGCCCTGCACCGGCGAGTACACGCCTTCCACTTCGGCAACGGCCACGGTGCGGTCAGCAGAGTAGAGCCAACCTTTGTCGCCAACCTGTCCGCCGCTTTCGGCGTAGAACGGCGTGTGATTGAGAACGAGTTCAGCTTGCTGTCCAGGAACAATTTGCTGGACGCCCTGACCATTCACAACAAGCGCAAGCACTTCGCAGTCTACGGACTGCTCTTGCTTGTACCCTTCGAAAACCGTGTGCGGCAGCGCGGCGAAGACTGGGGATGCGGATTTCTGCGATCCGCCCTTCCAACTGGCGCGGGCGCGGGCTTGCTCTTCGCTGCGGGCAAGTTCAAAGCCTTCCAGGTCGAAGCGGACGCCGGAATCCCGGGCTGAATCGACCATGAAGTCCAGCGGTAGACCAAAGGTTTCGTAAAGGTGGAAAGCCTCTTCCCCAGAGATCGATCCCCCGCCGAAGCCTGTACCTTCGATGATCCCAGTGCCGCGGCCTAAGCCTCCCCCATATTCCGTGCGGTCTCCGCTCTGGCGCGACAGTGCAGTTCTGAGCAGTTCGTCCAGTTTTTCCAGACCGGTTTTCAGTACGCGATCAAACTGTTTCTCTTCGGCCTCGACGACCTTCGCAACTCGAGATGCAGACTCGCCCAACTCCGGGTAAGCTCCAATCATCTCCTTCACCACGGCCTCGACCATTTTGTAGAGGAACGGCTGGGTCTGGCCGAGCAGGCGTCCGTGGCGTATGGCGCGGCGGATGATCTTGCGCAGTACGTAACCACGTCCTTCGTTGGCGGGAAGAATGCCGTCGCTGATCAGGAATGTTGCGGCTCGGCTGTGGTCGGCAATCACCCGCAGCGACGGCGCTTTGGTGGCTTTGATCTGATCCACTAGGTCGGCATACTGGGGAGTACTCGGATCCCCTTGCTCGTTTATGAGTCCCGCTAGTTCAGCTGCACGGTGAATCAGCGGCACAAACAAGTCCGTATCGTAGTTGCTGACGACCCCTTGCATCACGGCGGTGACGCGTTCGAGTCCGGCTCCGGTATCGATGGAAGGTTTCGGGAGCGGGTTCAGGACACCGTCTGAACTGCGGTCGAACTGCATGAAGACGAGGTTCCAGATTTCGACGTAGCGGCCGCACTCGCAGGGAAATTTACACTCTCCGGCGGCGCATTCGGACAGCTTCTTGTCGCTGGAGGCGATGCCCATGTCGTAGTGAATCTCTGAGCAGGGACCGCAGGGGCCGGTGTCGCCCATCTGCCAGAAGTTCTCCTTCATGCCGAGTTCGAAGATGCGTTCGGGCTTGACGCCGGCCCTGATCCAGAAATCGTAAGCTTCCACGTCGCGCGGGACGCCGTTCTCCCCGCAGAAGATGGTGACGTAGAGCTTCTCGGGCGGCATGTTGAACCACCGGGGCGAAGTAATCAGCTCCCAGGCGTAGGCAATGGCGTCTTGCTTGAAATAGTCGCCAAAGCTAAAATTGCCCAGCATCTCAAAAAATGTATGATGACGGTTGGTAAAGCCAACATTTTCAAGGTCATTGTGCTTACCACCGGCGCGGACGCACTTTTGTGAGGTGGTGGCGCGCGAGTAGTCGCGTTTTTTGGCCCCAAGGAAGACGTCCTTGAACTGGTTCATGCCCGCGTTGGTAAATAGCAGGGTGGGATCATTGGCGGGGACCAGCGAGGAGCTATGTACCTGGCGGTGCCCTTTCTGGACGAAGAAATCCAGGAACATTTGTCGAACGTCATTTCCGGTAGGCATACGGGTCACTTTCAGTGTGTCCCCAAGGCCCGCCAAGGGACCGCACCAGACATGCGGCGGCGGAAGCCAAAGAGGAGACGAAAAGTCGATTCTAACATCCCAAATTCTAGCTTTTGAAGCTGGTATCGAAAATGGAACTGTGCCATTCGTAACGCGACTCTTCAGGGAACCAGCTCTTGAAACACTGAAATGATGCGACAAATTTACGCCGTCGAGCCATAATAAGCACCAACGTTAAAGGTAAACATGGATCCTGCAGCCAAGCCGAAAGATCAACTACCGGTACTGCCAAAGCGCCGTGAAGCGCGGTTGCCCGCGACTTTGAGCGTTCGAATACTGGGCATTGACGCCGATGGGAAGGCCTTCCACCAGGCGGCGACGACGGTTGATATCAGCATGTCGGGAGCGAGGGTCGCGGGATTGACGGCGCGCCTCAATCCCGGAGATATTGTCGGCCTGCAAAGCAGCGGAGAGAAGTGCCGGTTCAAAGTCACATGGATCCTCAGCAGCGGAGACGGCACGTTCCAGATTGGGTTGCATTGCCTGGAAAAGGGCACCAGCCCGTGGCGTGACAAGATACAGGCAGTCTCTCCCGGCGACCGTCGCGGCAACGACCGCTTTCCTTGCAACGGCTCGGTCTCATTGCGATCGGCGACATTTACTACCCCCATCTGGGGCACTCTGCGCGATATCAGCGCGGGCGGATGCTATGTGCAAAGTGTCAACGTGGCCCCAACAGGCGATGTTGTCAGCGGACAGTTTACGCTCAACGGCATACAGATTAACGGCGTGGCGGAAGTGCGTTCCTCACGTCCGACCGTGGGCATGGGATTGCAGTGGTGCGATCTTGGCTGGGATGGATTGGACAAGCTAAACAGAATTATACGAACAATTTCCCTGAACTACAGCGAAACCAATACCAGCAAGCTGAAGGCATTGGGAACTCTGGAAAAGCTGCATCAGCTTGTAGCCGCCCTGACGGAACGTCTGGAAAACGACCATACCCTTGTGGACGTGCAGATGATCGGACGGCTCACCGATGCGCAGGAGAAGCTGGCTGACGCACTCAAGAGCGTGCAACCTTAACGCTACTGCGGTACCCTTGAGGAATGCGAAACCTAGTCCTTCCGACTCTTCTCCTATTCTGTTGCATACCTCTCAATGCGCAATCGGGAATCGCCCAGAGCGGCGAGGCAGCGGTTCCGCCGACGGCAATCTCCGCCGACCTTGGCACCTGCTCTGCTCTGATCACGGTGACCGGAACGGATTCCAAACCGGTTTACAACGCAAAAGTCACGACTCGAATCCGGTACGGATTTATGGGCGCTAAGAAACTCGACCTCGAGACCTTCACCGGCGCCGAGGGACAAGTGAAAATTCTCAGGCTCCCTGAAGTCCCAAAGAAGCCGATCTTCATCTACATCAGTAAAGACGACAAGCTGGAAACCGTGGAATTCAAGCCGGACGTACAGTGCATCGCGACGTTCGATGTGCGCCTGAAATAGCCGGAACGAGAATGCACGGACGTTGCGGGGCCGCCTATTCGGTGGCCCTTTTTCTGGCACCTTTCTTGGCTACCGTTTTCTTGGCTGCAGCTTTTACCGCCTTCGTGCCGGTGCGGCGTTTGGGGCCGGGAAGTTCGGCGCAGCGCCACATGTACCAGCTTGCGACCGAGCACCACGGCTCCCATTTGCGGGCACGCCGCCGCATGGCCTCTTTGTTGGGAAGCTCGCGCAATTTGTACAGGCGCTGCATTCCCTTGCGGACGCCGTAGTCGTCCACGGGCAGTACATTCGGCCGTCCGAGACGGAAGAGAAGCATCATCTCCACGGTCCAGCGGCCAATGCCGCGCACCTGGGAGATGCGTTCGATGATCTCTTCGTCAGCCATGCCGGCCAGTACGTGCTTGCTGGGTACGGTGCCATCCAGGCACTTGGCGGCAAGGTCGCGCAGGGCCAGCAGTTTGTTCTGCGAAAGCCCGGCGGAGCGCAGCGAGGCATCCTCCATCTTCAGCAGGTTTTTGGGTGTCATGCGTCCCTTTGGGAACAGCGCCTCCACTCGTCCCATGATGGCCGAGGCGGCGGCTCCCGCCAGTTGCTGGTAAACGATGGAGCGCGCCAGCGAAAAGAAAATGCTGAAACTGTGCGGAATCTGCATGGTGCATGGGCCGGCTTGCGCAATGAGCGCTGCAAGCTTGGGATCGGCGGCGGAGAGGTGTTGTATGGCCTCGGACCACTCTGGTTGCTGTTGTGTCGTCACGATTCGTCCTCAGGGGTTTGCTCAGTCATCTCGCGCTCCAGCTCGAGGGCGGAGAGCGTTTCGTCTTCAACTTTCCAGTGGCGCAGCAGGTTGACGATCACGCGGCTGGAAAATCCGGCACGAGCCATCATACGAAAGATACGCGCAGCCGCCTTTTGATCCGTCGGCTGTTTGAGACGCTTGCGTTCGGTGAACTCGCGCGCGAGTTTCTGTTCATCGACCTCACTGTAGGTCTCGCCGACCGTCTTGGAGATGACATCCGGGTGTACGCCTTTCGCTTTCAGATCCTGCACCACGCGGATTCGGCCAAACTTTTCGGTGTCGCGGCGGTAGGCAGAGTACGACGATGCGTAGCTGGTGTCGTTGAGGTATCTTTGCTCCTTCAGGCGCGCGGTAACGGCTTCGACGAGAACGTCACAGTCGGGTTGGTGTCCGGCGCGAGTCCGCATCAGGCGCTTCAGTTCGGCGACCGTCCGCATCCGGCGGCCCAGAGCGCCAACCGCATACTCGTACAGAGTGCTTTCCGTGTAAGTCTTCTTTACCGAACTTTTTTTCCAAGCCATCGCCTGACCAGTTTCAAACCGATGGAGAATTTAAGCAAGCGGGAACGAAGTTATGCGGGCCAGACGCTAAGGTAAGAGTAAAAATCGACGATCAGTCGAAAAGCGAGAGATGCCCCATACTTGCCGTAGTTAGCAAATGTGGGTTTGCGGGTGTCGCGGATTCACCAATACTGCAAACGCTTTAGAATCGGCCTAACTGCTGCGAGAGCTGATCTCGAGTGGATTCCGCCGTGCCTGATATACCTTGCACCCGCAGCTTGAAATCGTCAGGATTGCTGGCGTTCTCAATCGCGGTCTCGTAGGAGATGAGTCCCTTCTGCAGCAGGTCGTAGAGTGACTGGTCGAAGGTCTGCATTCCGTATTGCGAAGTTCCCTGCTGGAGCGCTTCTTTGATGTTGCGGGTCTTCTCCGGCGTGGTGATGCATTCGCGGATGTAAGCGGTGGAGATGAGCACCTCAACGGCAGGAACGCGGCCCGCGCCGTCGCATCGCTTCACCAGGCGCTGGCTGATAACCGCGCGCAGAGTTGCCGCCAACTGAAGCCGTATCTGCTTCTGTTCCGGAGGCGGAAAGACGCTGATAATGCGGTTTACGGTCTCCACGGCATCGAGCGTATGCAGGGTACTGAACACCATGTGGCCGGTTTCCGCCGCGTGCAGAGCGGTGGAGATGGTTTCCAGGTCGCGCATTTCGCCGACCAGGATGACATCGGGATCCTGCCGGAGGCTGGCGCGCAACGCGCTGCCGAACGATGGCGTATCGACTTCGACCTCGCGCTGATTTACAAATCCTTTTTTGTCCCTATGCAGAAATTCGATCGGGTCTTCGATGGTGATAATGTGCTCGGGGCGCGATGAGTTGATGCGATCGATCATCGCGGCGAGCGTAGTTGATTTACCCGAACCAGTGACTCCCGTGACTAGCACAAGCCCGCGTGCTTCTTCGCAAATGCGTTCCGTAACTGCCGGCAGAAAAAGCTCTTCGAGCGCTCGAATCTTGGTGGGAATCACGCGGAGGACGATGCCTACATTTCCGCGCTGCTGAAAGACGTTGACACGGAAGCGCCCAAGTCCAGCAGCGCCATAGGCCAGATCGATTTCAGCGCATTCCTTGAATTTCTGCTTCTGTCGGTTTGACATCATGCTGAAAGCCATGTTCAGCATGTCCTCGCCGGTGATGCGGGGATAATCGGTAAGAGGCACAAGTTCGCCATCCACGCGCACATGGGGGTAGTTGCCGACCTTGAGATGAAGATCGCTCGCCTTACGCTCGACGGCTACACGCAATAAGTCATCGATGTTCATCGACCCAACTCTTCAATACCGGAAGTAATTCCGAAGCTACCACGTTGCCGGAGAAGGCGCAATGAACGAATCGGCATGAACTTTCGGAAATCGCTGAAAATGCGGCCAAAACATCAGGGAAGAATGCCGGCGACGGGTGCCCTGGTCTTCCGCCCAGCAGTTCCAGGCGAAGGGTTGGGGAGTTGACTCTGCTCGTGCCGCATCCGTTGCCAGACTGAGAATTCAGGCCTGCCAGGGCGTGTCGGCGCTGCCGCCATAGATATCCGGCACCTTACCGCCGAGCGGACGCAGATAAGTTGCAAGTTGCCCCCGGTGGTGGATTGTGTGAATGTGCGCAAAGTTGAGGAGCGTATAGAGTGGCAGACTCATACCGAAGAAATCGGCAGGCTGCAGAAGTTGTTCACCGCTCAAGGCAGAGAGCCGGGTGAGATCGGATTCGAAACCGTCATTGTGGAAGGCTACAATTTCGGCCAGGCTGCCGGGAAGCGGACCGTCCTGACCGCCTTCAAACTTGATATCTGCCGCAGAGGACAAGAACCAACGCTCGCTGTGGGCAAGATGCCAGGCAAGCTCGCGTGCAGAGCGGGACTTGGAATCGGGACGCCAATCGCCATCATGAACTTCGGCAAAGACACGTCCGGTGCAGGCGTGTTCGTCGCGAATGCGCTCCACCATGAAATCGCGGAAGAGCACCGCAAACTCGGGAGTGGGTTGAATGGTCATAAATCCTCCGTGCTGAGATGCGGAGAAAAGCGTATTCGTTGGAACGAAAGTAGGCAAGTGCGGATTTTCCCGCCAATTTGGAGGCAGCAAAAGCGCGGGCCGTGAGACCCGCGCTTTCAGACGGAATCGGAAAGACTATGCGCCGACTTTTTGGCGGACCGGAACCGGCGTGAACCAGTTGTAACGGTCAGGCTTACTACCGTTGAAGATGCCGAAAAGTTCCTTGCGGATTGCCTTGGTGACCGGGCCGACCGCACCATCGCCCACGGTAATCTTATCAACCGAACGGATCGGCGCGATTTCGGCAGCGGTTCCGGTGAAGAACGCCTCATCGGCAACATAGAGGAACTCGCGCGGAATGACCTGCTCGACCACCGGGATACTGAGATCCTGCGCGATGCGCAGCACGGAGTCGCGCGTAATACCGGCCAGAACGGAGTTGCCCAGTGGCGGGGTGATCAGCTTCCCGTTGCGCACCAGGAAAATATTCTCGCCCGAGCCTTCGCTGACGCAACCGTTCGAATCAAGTGCGATGCCCTCGGCGTAACCGTTGACAACTGCCTCCATTTTGATGAGCTGGGAGTTCATGTAGTTTGCCCCAGCCTTGGCCATGGCAGGCAAAGTGTTCGGCGCCAGACGCGTCCAGGAAGAGACGCAAACATCCACGCCCACATCCTCCGGCCCACCAAGATACTGGCCCCACGGCACATTGGCGAAATAGCACTCGACGGGAAGCCCCAAAGGGTTAACGCCAATCTCACCGTAGCCGCGGATAATCAAAGGACGGATGTAGCAGGGCCATACGCCGTTAGCTCCGACGGTCTCCACCATGGCATTCACCAGTTGATCGCAGGTGTAGTCTACCGGGATGCGATAGATTTTGGCGGAGTCAAGCAGGCGCCGGATGTGATCCTTGGCGCGAAAGATTGCAGGCCCGGTCGGCAGTTCATAACAGCGAACGCCCTCGAAGACGGCAGACCCGTAGTGAACGACGTGTGACATCACGTGAATATTGGCATCGGCCCAGTCGATGAGCTTTCCGTTATGCCAGATTTTTTCTGTAGGTTTGATGGGCATACTTGCGCGCTCCTCAGCAATACTAGCTTTTCATTATAGGACTTGAGGCGACCGGAGTACCAACCCTGAAGCCATTGGTGCAACGATTCCCGTGCTTCCCAAATTTACAACTTTTCCGCCTCTACGAGCTCTGCCTGTTCTCGCTTTTCGCCCATGGCAATGGCATCCGCGAGTTCGCGGACAAACAACTCCGCGTCCGTCACCAGCCCCAGAGCTTGAAAGGTCCCACGGTCTGCCAGTTTTGTGACCACGGCGGGATTAATATCGACTGCCACCACTTTTACCGAAGCTTTCAGCATATTGCCCGTGGCGATGGAGTGCAGCATGGTGGCAATCATGAGTACCATCTCCACGCCTATGAGCGCGGAGCGCATTCGCACCTGCGCCTTTGCGGTATCGGTGATCACGTCAGGCATGGGCCCATCGTCGCGCACCGAACCAGCGAGCACCAGATCCACGTTGTTCTTGATGCACTCATACATAATTCCTTCGCGGATGACGCCTTGCTCAACCGCCGCGCGCAGTGATCCGACGGAGCGGATCGTATTGATGGCAGCCATGTGATTGCGATGTCCGCCCTCGACCGGTCGTCCGTTATCGAGACAGACGCCCAGCGAGGTACCGAACAGCACGCTCTCCACGTCATGCGTGGCAATAGCGTTGCCGCCGAAGAGAACCTGCACATAGCCGTCGCGAATCATCTTGGCAAGGTGCGGTCCCGCGCCGCTGTGAACGATGGCAGGACCTGCGACGATCAGAATTTTGCCTCCACGGCTGCGAATCTCCCGCATCTGCTTGGCAATTTCCTCAATCACGAGGCGCTTGGGGTGTTCCGAGGAAACATTGCTTCCCATGAAGCTGAATACTTCGCGCTCGCGCGACCGCTCCGGCGGCAAAATGCGGATACCTTCATGTCCAACCACTACAAGCTCTCCCTTGCACACGGCGGCGGAAGGAATCATGTGAGCCTCGGAAGAAGCCGGGCTGACGACGATGACAAGATCCATCTCCGTGTTCTTCACATGAACCCAGCGTCCGTTGAGGCGCACCTGGGTCGGCAGGTGAGTAGTCGAGTAGAAGTCGGTTGGCAGAACACCGTCGGCGGGCGCGGGTAGATAAATCACGTCATCGCGGGAGGCAAGCACTGCGCCGAAAGATTGCAGGGCTACGAGAATCGACTCCAGCTTCTTTTCCGTGTTGGCCTGGACCTTGAGGCGCGCAAATGAAACTTCATCCTTGGCGCGGCCAACTTGCATTTCCTGAACTTCAAAAGAGCCGCCCATGTCCATGATGGCGTCAAAGGCGCGGGGGAGCGTCCAGGAATCGATGATGTGCCCTTCGAGGGTAACTTCTTCACTGAATGAGTTCACGGGTCCTCTTCATCTTTTACCAGCCGCCAGAGCTTGTACGGCGAACCGGGAATCTGTGCTGCAAAATCTGAAACCAGCGCACCGAAAGCAAAAAAGCCCGCGGCGGTTAGCCTGCGGGCCTGGAGACGAGTGCTTTAGGATTACGAGTACTGAAGCTCTCTCCACGCACGCGGGCCCGCGCTTGACGGTCGCGGCTGCGGGTGCGGGTTTGTACCTTGGAGCCTCATTGCACCTAAATTTTGCGGGAACTGGGCGGAGCTTGTCAACCCAAACGCCTCCATCGGGCTTAAGAATTCCCTTCCTCCTCGAACGGGGAGCGCTTGCGGCGGCGATCAATGAAGATCTCCAGCGCAGGCAGTCCGGCCAGAACGGTGAAGGCAGTAGTGATCATGGAGCCTACGATGACCCGCGCCAGCGGTTGCTGCGCCTGCGCTCCAATTCCATGCGAAACGGCGGCAGGCAGCAGGCCCAACGCAGCCGCGAGGCAGGCCAGCAGGATGGGACGCATTTCTCCCATCGCGCCATCGCGAACCGCGTGGACCAGCGTGAGTCCTGCCTGCTGCTCGCGGCGAACCGCGCTGAGAAAAACAAGCCCCGTGAGAGTGGCGACGCCAATCGAGGATGCAAAGCCAACCGCGGCCGAGATGCTGAACGGCGTTCCGGTGATAACGAGCGACAGAATGCCGCCAGTGGCACAGATGGGCAAGGTGGCCAGAATTACAAATGCATCCCGCACCGAGTTGAAGGCTAGATAGAGAAGCAGGAAAATTACCGCAAGCGTGATGGGAAGAATAATCATCAGGCGGCGCTGCTCTTTTTGCAGGCTGTCATATTCGCCAGCCCACTCGTAGTGATAACCGCGTGGGAGTTGCAATTCCCTCCCCAGCCGGCTCTCCAGATCCTGCATCGTCGAGGAAAGATCGCGGCCCCGGATGCTGAATTTGATTGGGATGTAGCGCCGGTCGTTCTCGCGGTAAATCATGAACGCGCCATTGCGCATACTGACGGTGGCCACCTGGCCGAGCGGCACTCGATTGCCGTCAGGCGTAGGCAACAAAATATTGCGGATGGCTGTGGGGTCCTGGCGATACTCGGGACTGTAGCGAACAAGGAAGTCGAAGCGGCGGTCGCCCTGGAGAATCTGCGTGGTGGCAATGCCACCGACCGCCCCCTGCACGGCACCATTCAGGTCCGCTGCCATGAGTCCGTAACGGCCCGCAGCCGCCCGGTCGATGGAGATCAGCAGGTTTGGCTGTCCCGTGACGCGGAAGACGCCGACATCCGCAACCCCTTGCACCAAACTCATGATCTTTGCAATGGCATCGGCCTTCGTTCCAAGAACGTCAAAATCGTCGCCGAAGAGCTTGAGAGAATTTTCGCCCTTCACGCCTGACATTGCTTCTTCGACGTTGTCCTGAATGTTCTGCGAGAAGTTGAAAACGGTGCCAGGATATTTTGCGAGGGCATCGTTCATCTGGCTGATCAGCTTGTCCTTCGTGAGTCCGGCGGGCCACTCGCCAAAGGGCTTGAGTTGGACGCTGAATTCGATGTTGTTGAAGCTGGCGGAGTCGGTGCCATCGTCCGGACGCCCATTCTGCGAAATCACGCGCGTAACCACGGAATACTTGCGCAGGTCTTCTCGGATCTGGTCGGCCAGCTTGCTTGAGGTCTCGAAAGAGACATCCTGGGGGAGCGTAGCGCGTACCCAGAGATTGCCCTCTTCCAACTTGGGCATGAACTCACCGCCCATCCACGGCAATAGCGCCAGGCTGATTCCCAACAAGGCGATACAGGCGCTGAGCATTACGCTCGGCGTGTGTTCCACCACATACAGCACCGACGCGTAACGGCGCTGCAGCCAGCGCACCACTCCGGTGCGTTGACGCGTAGGGCGAAGGTTTCCGTAGGAGGCAAGGACGGGGGCGAAAACAAACGCAAAAATCTGCGCCCCAGCCAACGCAAAGCCATAGGCAATTGACATTGGACCAAAAATCTGTCCGGGAACGCCGCTCATCGTGAACAGCGGAAACAGCGCCACGATAATGATGATGACCGAGAAGAGGACGGGGCGCGCCGTTTCCGCCGAAGCCAGCGCAATGGCGTCGAATGCAGTCTCGGATTCAGAACGGTCCTGGAGACGCCGGTACATCTGATCGAGGCCGATGATGACCGCATCCACGAGGATTCCGAAGTCAATGGACCCCAACGAAATCAGATTCGCGGAGCGTCCTGTCGCTTCCATCAGCCCAAAGGCAAAGAGCAACGACACCGGAATGCTGAGGGCGGCTATAAGAGACATGCGCCAATCCCCGAGAAAGGTAATCAGCAGCAGAAGCACCAGGCAAACTCCCATCAGCACAAGATGGCGCACGGTTTTCGTGGTGATGTCGATGAGATTGGTGCGGTCGTAGAGGGTCTTGAGCTTCATGCCGGAAGGAAGAAGTTTGGTGTTCAGTTCATTGATCTTCTCGTGTAGTCCGGCAAGGGCAGGCAGAGACTGCTCGCCCTTCTGGAGCAGGATCGTGCCCTCCACAATGTCCGGGTCGCCATCCGCGCCAACCTTGCCGAGCCGCTGCTGGTATCCCTCATGAACGTCGGCAACGTCGCCCAGGAAGACGGGAGCGCCATTGCGCTCGGCGATAACGACCTTCTGCATATCTTCGATGGTTCGCAGCAATCCCAGGCCCCGGACGTTCACGTCTTGCGACCCGAGCGAAATGTAACTGCCTCCGGCGTTCGCGTTGCTGTTTTGCACGGCGGCGACAACCTGGGGAAGCGTGAGGTTAAACTGCTGCAATTTGCGGGGATCTACCTCTGCCTGATATTGGCGCGTGGTGCCGCCAAATACCGTGAGATCGATGATCCCGGGAACCTGCTTGACCTCGCGCCGTACCAGCCAGTCCGCAGTAGCCTTCAATTCGTTGAGGCTGTAACCTTCGCCGGTGAGTTGGAAACGGAAAATTTCCCCTGTGGGCGACCATGGCGAAAGCTGCGGCTGCAATCCGCTCGGCAGAGTGAGGGTTTGCAGGCGGTTGAGAACCTCCTGGCGATCCTGCAAATAATTGCTATCGAAAGTGAAATACATCTTCACGTCGCTGAGGCCAAAAATGCTGATCGAGCGAATGTATTGCAGATGTGCGGTGCCGTTAAGAGTGGCCTCGATGGGCGCGGTAACCTGCTGCTCCATCTCTTCCGCTGACCAGGCTTGGTTCTGCGTAATCACCTCAACCAGCGGTGGAGAGGGATCCGGATACGCCTCAATGTCGAGCTTCAGGAACGTGTATGCGCCCACAGCGAGCCAGACGCCGAGACCCAGCAGCACAAGCGTACGAAATTTGAGCAGAAAGTGGACGAAGGCGCGCATTAGTTTTCGCCGCCTCCGCGCAACAGCGCCGCGCCTTCCGTTACAACTTGCTCACCGGAGTTGAGCCCCTTGAGAACGACTGCATCCCGATCGTTCAGCGGACGCACCTGAATCAGCCGGCGTTCGTACTTGCCCGCAGCAGTCTGAACCATCGCCGAAGTGTCACCGCCTTCATGCAAAACAGCGGAGGAAGGGATCACCATCGCCTGCGGTTGATGACGGCGCACGCGAATGCTGGCAAACATATCGGGCTTGAACTTGCGCCCTGGATTCGGCATCACGATGCGCAACTTGAGAGTGCGGGAGGTGGGATCGACAAAGTCGGAAACCTGTGCGACCTTGCCAGTCCAACTTTCTCCCGGATAGGCGCTCACCGAAATCTCAACACTGGAACCAGGCTTAACCGAGACGAGATCCTTCTCGAAAACGTCCCCGAGAATCCAGACGGTGGAGAGATCCGCGATGGTGCAGATGGCATCGGAATTGTCCGTGGACTTTGAAATTTCTCCGGTGGTCGCGCCGATGCTGAGCACGGTTCCGGCAAGAGGAGCCCGAAGCGAGATTTGGTTCGAGTTGTTATCGCTTGACGCCCCAAGCAGACGGAGCCGGGCACTGGCGCGCTCAAGCTCGGCCTGAGCTTCCACAAAATTTGCCTGGGCATCCTCAAACTCGCGTTCGCTGACTACTTTGTGCTCGAAAAGAAGCTTGGTACGCTTAAGCGTGCGGCTGAGCCTTTCGTCTTCCGCACGTGCTTTGTTGAAGTCGGAACGAGCCTGCCAGATGTCGCTGGATTCCAGAATCGCAACCGAACGTCCGCGTGCTACCTGGTCACCGGGACGGACTTCCACACGAATCAGACGGCCCCCAGCGGGTGGAAAGACGCGCACCACGCGTCCAGGATCGGGTGCAATGCGCGCAGGAATATCCAGTATGTCGTCAATCTCAGCGATCCGCACCGCAGCCGTTTTGAGTGCCATAGGCTGAGCAGGGTTGCTGGCCTCTTCGTGCTTCTTGCAGGCAAAAGAAACGATCAGAATCATCAAGCACGAAGCGAGCAGAATCCTTCGAGCAGTCATTGAGGAAATCATGGCAGCAACTCCGTGGCGGTTGCAAAACTCAACTGGTGTATGGCAGTGAGAACCTGCGCGTTGGCGTTGACCGCCGCTAACTCAACGTCGCGATAGGCGCGGACAGCGTCAAGGTAGTCGAGCAGATTGGTGGCGCCGTGCTCGTAGCTGAAGGTCATGCGTTCACGCACGTCCTTGGCACGCTGCAGGTAGTCAGACGAATAGAGATGCTGCGCGGAGAGAGCGGATTGATAAGCTTCCCACGCCTGTGACACGTCGGAAAATACCTGCAACCGGACGGCGTTTTCGGCAAAACGGGATGAATCGAGTTCGCGTTGAGCCCGCAGTTTTTCTCCCTGGTTGCGATCGTAGATACGAACCGGAAACGAGAAAGTAATGCCGAGAGTGTTGTCCGGACCGTTGCGCTTGTACTCGGGCTGAACGGTTAGATCGGTAGCGCCATTGGCTTGCGCGAGCTTGAGGTCGGACGAGTTCTTGATTACCGTATCCCGCGCGCCCAGGTAATCCGTGCGATGGTCGAGAGCGGTTGTGTTGAGCGAGTCAAGCGCGAGGGTAAGTTGCGGCACGTCGAGCGTGCCCTCGACATCGAGTGTCCGGAAATCGCTGTATCCAAGCAGGGCTCCGAATTGGGCGCGCGCCTGCCCGACGGCGGCCTGAGCATTAAACAGATCCGATTGATAGCGGGCCTCGTCAATTCGGATGCGGTCGAAGTCGGTCTGGCTGATGTCTCCCGCACTCAGACGAAGCTGGTTCGCCTCTTCAGTCTGCTGATACTCAGCAAGATTCTGCCGTGCCAGCGCAACTTGCTGCTTGGCCAGGACAAAGCCGACGAAAGCGGTCTTGAGCTGAAATTCAAGCTGGCGTTGCGCGTCTGCGTTGAGGTCGCGTTGCACCGTCGAGGTGGCCCGGGCGCTGTTCACGCGCGCCTGGCGCTTGCCTCCACGCTCAAAAACGTAGGCCAGCGAGTCGGTGAATTCCTGCGCATTCGCCGGATCGAGTTTCGAAGGCGAAAAGACGCGGAAGTCCTGATTGGCGAGGCTGGCGACGGGATTGACCCGCAATCCGGCGGTCAGTTCGCCTGCCTGCACGGCTTCCAAATGCGCGTGGTTTGCTCGCAAAATGGGAGAACTCGTATGCAGGATTCGCAAGGCCTGTTCAAGGTTAAGAGGCTGCGGCGGAGCACTTTGCGCCAGCACTGTGGCGGCAAAAGTCATGCCTGCAATCAGCATGAAAAGCGATTTTTTCATAAACACTCGTAAGACTCCCGCTAAGTTAGCTGAATCCAGACGGGAAAAACGGCCGAGCGGCCACGGAGAATTACAGGAGGAGATCGGCAGGCGGAGCACGCAGTCCAGACGCGGGCAGAAAGGCGGATAGGAGACTGATGAGCGCGCCGGATTGCAAAATATCCCGCGGGCCACGCGGCCAATATCGAGGGGAGCAGATCAACTCGGAGGAATGAAGCGCAACCGCTGGAACCAGGCCAAAATGAGCGCCGATGACGTTGTGCGCGCGGCGCGACGCATCCTCGGAAACGAATGTCTGGTTGTACAGATCGTCTGAAGCTGAGATCACCGGAAATAAGAGCACGACGATGAACAGCGCAGCCGCCAGCACGCTACCCCAATGCGGGCGGGACGCACGGGTGCGTTGGTGGCGGAGTAGAAATCCCGTCAGTCCGGCAGCTACGACGAACCACAGCAGATTGAGGAGCAGTTCCATGGGCGCAAGACTTTAATCAACAATAGTTTAGTGGAAAGCGTGGCCCGAAGGAAATGAGCCAATCAGTTGCGCAGCACCGGATAAGGGACGCTACCCGGGCGGTCGAACTCACTTCCCTGCACTTGGACTGATCCCACCATTTCCTTTGCTCCATGCCGCGCGCCGCCAGGTAAAACGGCGGCCAAGGATCACTTTATAGATCAGACGGTCAGTTGAAACCGTGGTCCCAATCCCCACTCCAAAGTTGAACTCCCAATTCTCTGACACATCCAGATCAAGGCTGGGAAAGAACTGTTGCTGCTGCTGGCGCAAGGGATCGAAGCCGTCGATGGGACCGCAGGCGCCGTAGTATTCGAGGCCCGCGCTGAATGTGTTTTCGCGCTGGTGCTTATTCCAGCGAAGCACGTCATAGCCGATCTTTGCGTTTGGCGAAAACTCAAGTCCCTTGCTCACGCTGGGTCCGTGCAGCGAGAGATCCATCGCGGGGTTAAAAGCCAGGTAGGTACGTCCGATCTTCTTGTCGATGATCGGACGAATCTCCACTGTCCAAGTGTCGGGAGAAAAGCGCGGGCGTTGATAACCGATCTCGGTCGAGAGACTCAATCCCACCGGAAGATGCCATTTTGCCGGGGCGGCTACCCGAGGGCGAATGTGGCTGCCAACGTACTTGTAGCCAAATCCCGGATTGTCGCTGGTGAAGATATAAAAACCTGTCTCGAACCAATCGGTCCAACCGTTGGTGATCTCCAGGGTTTCATGGATCGCGTGCTCAGTTGGCTCGGTACCATCCGAGGCAAAGCGGCTTCCACGAGCCGCGCGCGAACCCTCGGCGGTCCAGTTGCTGTGCAGTTCAACCATGGTGCTATGGGCAGGAACGATATCGCTGCCATACACCTGAATCTCATAGTTGTCCTGCGCAAGGGCCAAGGGCGACAAGCCGAAAATCATGAGCAGGAAGATGTGCTTCGTCATCTCGGATTGTTTCCAGTAACTCCGGTTAAGGGGTGCCAATGCCCCCTTCCGAAACTTGCAAGATATTGAGGAAGAAATGGTCGGGGCGACTGGATTCGAACCAGCGACCCCCTGCGCCCAAGGCAGGTGCGCTACCAGGCTGCGCTACGCCCCGACTATCAGCGGCAGTAGATGCCGCACCTTCAAATCCTAGCACACGAATGCGCGCTTAGTCGTTCGCGCCAGAATCTTCAGTCGGCGATGGCGCGGCAATGGACTGCAAATTCAGTCCGGTCGAGTCGGCAGTCACCGTGAGATAGGGGTCGGAAAACTTCCACCGCTGCGATTTCGAATCGATACTCCAGGTCTGCAGTTCGAGGCCCATCTCAAAGGTGACGAAAAGATCGGACGTGCGTGGAGTGACTCGCACCGCTTTGACACGCAGATTTTGTAGCAGTTGTTGGGGCTCCCGCTCATCGACGGCGACCCCAGTTCCAGGACTGCTGGCAAACGCAAGGTTCTCATCGAGAACGATCCGCCAAGGGCAACTAAGGTTGAGTTCGGCATCGTGCTCAAAAACCAGGCGCCACGAAGAAACAGATCCGCCCGGGCATATTTCAACGGCGGTACACAGCCTGCCAGCAAGCTCTTGCTGAATGAGATCGGCTGCGGTCGCTGACATCTTCTTGAACCAGGAACGCACGGATCGGGTGTTGAGCCAATAGAGCAGGAAAATTGCCAGGAGAGTGTGCAGGAAGCGCA